>MDTD01051175.1_pt1 | contig 27953 bp, 25 predicted proteins | sample 811221 | NCBI WGS metagenome assembly MDTD01 (sample SAMN05326646, study PRJNA326480) | marine metagenome | isolation source: seawater | place: Pacific Ocean: South West | collected 2011 | reverse complement strand
TTGAAGTTGTAACAACTGGTCTTTGGACTGGTGATACTGGTTCATTAACAACATTCTTTACTTCTTCTACACAAGTTGCAGCAGATAGTGGAGATTATTACTATAACATATATAACTCAGCAGCAACCTCTTCAGTACAGTTCGCAGTGGCATACGGACACGTAAGTGGTAGTGGTTCGGTTTCATTAGCAAACAATGATGATGCTAAATTACCAACTAAAGCAACTTACAATCAATATAGAACTGTTCTACTTGACCAAACTGATGCTTTATTTACAGTATTAGGAACTGATGGTACAGAGAGTGAAGATATTTCAGATATCTATGTACTTAACATCGCAAGAGCAAGATACAAAGAACAAATGGATGCAGGTAACTGGTCATTAAAACTTTCTGGTTCTGCAGGAGTTGGAGAAATTACTCTTATCGATAATAGTGGTAAGAAGTTCTCTGATAAAGTTGGAAAAGCAGGTAGAGTATTTGATGTAGTAAGTGGTTCACTTAACTTAGGAACTGATACTGCAGCAACAGTAGCATCTACAACAGCATCTAACGGACAAGGATTTGGTAAGTTTTATCCAGACCAAGGATTAATCATCCTTAACCCAACTGCTTTATCTGCTTCAATCGGAGTTGAACCAGATTTAGGAGTAAACGAAAACAAAAAGAATCATGGTGATTTATATGATGCAATCGTAGAAGGTGGTGATTTCGAAGCAAGAAGAACAGAAAACGTTTCTACTTCTCACTACTTCGTAAGAGCAACTAACAGAGAATTCAACTATTCAAACAACCCAACGTTTATTAGTGGTTCAGATAACTCACTTAGATATGATGCATTTAAGAGAGACCCTAAAGTTTTCATTACTTCAGTTGGTTTATATAACGATTCAAGTGAATTATTAGCAATTGCTAAAACATCACAACCAATCCAAAAATCATTTGATAAAGAAGTATTAATCAAAGTAAAACTTGATTTCTAAAATATATTATATATCAGATTAACCCCACCATGAGTGGGGTTTTTTATTTCGGCATATTTATATAGAGAGGAAAATCTATGTTCAAAAAGATACCACAAGATAACGTAACAAGAAGATTATTTACCGTACACAAGGAAAATAAACTTACACAAGATGATGTAAATGTATATCAAGTACATGATGTTGCTGGTTCGTATGATGCTGATACAGACCCATTGGTTGGTGCATCTGGTAGTTTTCCTGGCTACTCAGTTAGAGGATTATACAATTCAGCAAAATTAAGATATTATAATCCATCTGGTTCTATACTCGAATCATTTGTTGGATTTACTTCAAGACAAACATATGCAAAAGAGGCACCAGTAACAATGAGTTTACTTTCTTTTGATTCATGTTTAAGAGGTGAAGCAGTATTACCTGGTTCGTTTGTATTACAAGATAGTGGTAGTGGATTAACAGTAGTAGATAATGAAGGAAATCCTGCTATAACGAGTAACACACCAGAATACGGATTTACTTCAATAGATTTAAATTCAGGTAAAATAACATTATCAAATGGTACAATTTTATATTTAGAATCTATTGATTATAATACCGGTGAAACAGAAATATCATATCAAGGAGAGTTAGAAACACCAAACCCAATATTAGTAAACACAAACCTAACAGGTAATCAATTAATATTTGAATCACCATTAAGTATATTAGATGATATAGATGGTGCCACAACTTCATATGGAGATTTGTTTGTACAATCTGGTGATTTAATTATCGATACTGGTGATAATCCAAATATGTTACAGACATTTGATTTATCTTTTAAATCAACAACAACTATATCTGAGTTAGAAGTTTTAGTTGAAGTTGAGGCAGGTGAGTTTACAACATCAACTAATCCAACAGCAGTTGATTATTTTAATATTACATCACAATCATGGGAACATACTATGACAGATGAAAGGGGTAATAATTACGTTGAAACGATAAAAGATTTTACTCCAAGAAAAAAACAGTATATTTATAGTAACTATGGTAGTGCAACTGGTAGTTTTGATGATTACGCAAATAGTAGTTCATTAGACCCAACTGGTTCTTACCTAACAACATATGTTACATCGATAGGTTTATATAACGATAATGCGGAACTATTGGCAATTGCAAAAGTACCAAGACCAGTAAAATTACTGCCGGATTATCCAATTAATTTTTTAATAAAAATAGATTTATAATTATGGCATTTCAAATTTTAGACAAAGGCGGAAACGTATTAGAAACAAGAGACGATGATTCTCAAATCCAAACTCTATTAGAAGATGAATCAGGTGTATTCCATTATTTATTATGGGATGTAGATATGGTTGAAAGACTAGTAGATGCAGAAGATAACACAAGATTAATTAAAGCAGTAGAATAACATGGCATCAATCGAAGATTTATACAAAGGTTCAGATTTTTCTAAACTACCAAATAAAGGTGGAGATAAAACTCCTATTGAATTAGATGGTGGTAAAGACCTAAGAAAAGAACCAAACTTGGAAAGAGCAAGGGGTGGGAAAGTAAACCTAAAAAAATACTCAGATACAGTAAAAAGATAAATTTGGCTTTTTTAAAATCTGATAATTGGTTATACGTTCATGTACCAAAAACAGGTGGTACATCCATCTCAGCTTTACTTTCAGAAGAAGTATGCGAAAACCTAGCCGTTCATGGTAAATTACAATCCCAAAGAGATTTAGGTAATAGATTTGTATTTGGATTTGTAAGAAATCCATTTGAATGGTTTGGTTCTTTGTATCATGCATACATTAGAGAAAATAGAAAAATAAAAATAGAAGATTTTATTGATATTCATGAATCTTGGGATTATTTTTTTGATACACAAACAAGTTGGTTAGAATACAACGGAAGTTTAGATAGAATTGATTTTATCGGAAAATATGAAAATTTAACAGAAGATTTTAAATTTATACAACATAAGATTGGTATAGAAGAAAATACTCTGCAACTTAAAAATTACAATACAATACGAGATGCATATCCAAACTTAGATATGTACGATTATTATAGAAAAAGATGTTTCACAAATCCAAAGGTTGTACAGTTTGTAAGAAATAGGTACAGAAAGGATTTTAAAAATTTTGACTATGGGATGGCACTTTGAGGGTAGACCAGTAACAGAGATTTCTGATATGCCCGAAGGAACTATTGGATTCATTTATATGATAACCAATAAAGATACCAATGAATTTTACATAGGTAAAAAATCATTATACTCACACAGAACACTTCCACCATTAAAAGGATATAAAAGAAAAAGAAAAGTAATTAAAGAATCAAAATGGCAAGATTACTCTTCTTCAAACAAATCAGTACAAGGGTGGACAGATGTTTACAAAAAAATCTTAAAATACTGTAAAAGTAAAAAAGCACTCACATATTACGAATTAAAAGAACAGTTCAGACATGAGTGTTTAGAACGAGAAGAATCACTAAATGATAATTTATTAGGAAAATTTTTTAAAAAAGATTTGGAAAATTGAAAAATTTTTCGTATATTTACTCTGTAAATTGTACAAATTATGCTCTCACAACGAGATAAATCGGTTATAATTAATATTTTGGATGAAGTTTTAGGGGTTGGTACATCCCTAAGAGGTAACGAACAAGCACATCATTGTCCGTTCTGTCATCACCATAAAAAGAAATTACAAGTAAACTTAGATACTCAACAATGGCACTGCTGGGTGTGTGATGCAAAAGGTAAAAAGATTCAAACCCTTTTAAAACGATTGCATGTTGATTCTAAGAGGATTAGAAGAGTTTTTGAAATATATGGGGATGATTATATCGTTTCTAAAACTACCGATGAAGAAAAGGTAGAACTAAGGTTACCATCAGAATTTAAATCTTTATTGGAGAAACCTAAAGGTATCAACCCATTATATAGAAAGGTAGTTCAGTATGCAAAAGATAGAGGTATTACTGAAGAAGATATTGTTCGTTATAATATTGGTTACTGTGATGGTGGTATTTATTCCAATCGTATTATTATTCCGAGTTATGATAGAGATAATAGACTCAATTACTTCATCGCACGGTCTGTATTCTCTGAGGAAAAGTTTAAGTATAAAAATCCGCCGGTTTCGAAAAACGTTACCGTATTCGAAAATCAAATCAACTGGCAAGAACCTATTACACTTTGTGAGGGAGTTTTTGATGCGATGAGTATTAAACGAAATGCTATTCCACTTTTAGGTAAATTTATTCCAAAAACTTTAATGGATAGTATATATAAACGAGGGGTTAAAGAAATCAAAATATTATTAGATAAAGATGCACAATCTCAAGCTCTTTACTATGTAAATTATTTTATGAATAACGGAATTACGGTTACAAATATTCTACCTACCGAAAAAGATGCTGGGGATATGGGATTCTCAGAAGTAAACAAAAAACTTAAAAATACGAAACAAACAGATTTTGAAGATATAGTATCTCAAAAACTAAAAGGGTTATGATATACATTTTAGATAAACCGTATAATCAAGGATTGTACGAACAATGGATTGATGTTATAAACAGAACGGGTGTAAGTTATGAACTACTTGTACAGAATAGACAAGAGGCCGAATTTACATATCCCAACTATTTAGGTAATCCAAAAACATTAAATGAGTTAAAAAGTAAAATAACTCCAAACGATTTATTACTTATTGATTCATCATTCTTTTATCCCATTCAAACAGAAACTACAAGTAGAATAAATTTTGTACAAAAAGAGTTAGGATGTGATATAATAGTATTTCATCCAGATACTGGTTTTCCTACTAAAGAAAGATTTGGTGATAAAGTAAAAATTTTAACACCAACTTATTTTGCTGATGAGGATGAAAAGAGTGCACAAGAATCGTATAATTTCTATCTTGTAAACGGTGGATATCAAGAACTAAGATGGTTATCTGAAACTGTATTTAGAAGATATAGAGAAATGTTGAGATATAAAAAATTCTTATCTCATAACGGTGTATATAAACTACAACGAAGTTTAATATATAATACACTCAAAGAAAATGATTTATTAAAAGATTCTTTTTTCTCATACAATGCATACAACATATTTGATGATAATGTAAACGATAATAAAGAGTGGGATATTCAATATGAAAATCACATAAATGAGGTAGGTAAAGAAATATCAGAAATATATTCAAAAGAACAACATGAAAACAATTTGAAAGATTTACCAATTATAATGGATTACGTTCCTAATCAATCAAACGTAGACCAATATGCTTTCACATTACCATATACTTCTAATGCATATGTAGAAATTATTGGATGTACTTCAATTCGAAATGAAACAGAAGTATACACTTCTGAAAAAATATTTAAACCATTTATGGCTTTTATGATACCGATATTTGTAGGACAATATAAGTTGTGTGAAACGTTGAAAAAACTTGGATTCAATCTTTTTGAAGAACTTATAGATTTATCATATGATAATGAAAAAGATGTAAACAAACGATTATCTATGGCAATGGAACAAATAAAAAAAGTTGGTAATATACCATTGAGGGAATTACATAATAGATACCATAGTGAGTTTGAAGAAGGATTAAGACACAATCACAACTTGATGAGAAATCTTGCAGATACTCAAGTAAATACAATTAAAAACCTTATCGAAGGTTACCAAACAAATCTTATATGATTATAAATAAAGTTTATCATTTGGCAGATTTACATATTAGAAATCTCCAAAGACATAAAGAATACAAACTTGTATTCAACAAATTCTTAAAACAAGTTAAACAAGATAATATAGAAGATTCTATCATCTATATTGCTGGTGATATCGCTCACGCAAAAACAGAGATGTCACCTGAACTCGTTCAAGAAATCTCTTGGTTCTTGACCGAGTGCTCTAAACTTAGAGAGACTGTGTTAATCACAGGTAACCATGACTGTAACTTAAATAATTCCCACAGACTAGATGTACTCACACCGATTATCGAAAATCTTGCAAATAATCGAATTCATTATCTTCGTGATACTGGTGTCTATAATATCCATAATCTTACTTTCGTTGTCTATTCTATATTGGATGACAAGGAAAATTGGCCTAAAGGAGATACCGTTGATGGAGAAAATAAAATCGTTTTATTTCATGGACCAGTAAACAAAGCTCAAACAGATATTGGCTATACCGTTTCTTCGAACTCATTCCAAGTGGATATGTTTGATGGATTCGATATGGCCATGTTGGGTGATATACACAAAAGACAAACATTTGGTGAAGGATACGAACACATCGCATATGCTGGTTCTATGATTCAACAAAATCATGGTGAGTTATTAGAGAATCATGGTTATCTACTTTGGGATATTCCAACAAGAACTTTTACAGAACACCACATACACAACGATTATGGATTCTTAACAGTTGATGTGGTAAAGGGTAAGATACCACAATGGGTGTATGATGAAGTAGGTACAAAACTTCCAAAACATCCAAGATTAAGATTGAGGTTTACTAAAACTGAAGCATCCGATATGAAACGAATCATAACGGAATTGAAGAAATTATTCAAAGTACAAGAGGTTACAGTAACAAGAACCGATACAATCGGACAATTAAAAACAAATCAAAAAATAAACAAAAACATTGTTGGTGATGTCAAGAATGAAACATTCCAAAACCAACTAATCAGAGATTACTTAGAAAGACAGTACCTATTAGAAAACCATGAGTTAGATAAAATCTCAGCATTGAATACAGAACTAAACTCTCGTATCAATCAAGATGACTTAGCAGAGAACATCTTATGGACACCAAAAGATTTCGAATTCTCTAATATGTTCTCCTATGGTGAAAACAACTTAGTAAGGTTTGATAGAGCACAAGGCATCAACGGTATCTTTGCTCCGAACGCAAGTGGTAAATCATCACTCTTCGATGCACTCTGTTTTTGTATCTATGATAAAACATCAAGAACCACATCCTCTAAAAACATTTTAAACAACCGTAAGGATAACTTTTATTGTAAGTTTAACTTTGAGATAGATGGAGTAGATTACTTCATTGAGAGACGTGCTAAATGGACAAGAGGAGGTACTAATCTAAAAGTAGATGTAAACTTTTGGAAAGAAGATGCGGGAGTGATAGAATCTTTAAACGGTGAACAAAGAAGAGAAACAAACAAGAACATTGAAAAGTATCTTGGTAAGTTTGAGGATTTTGTTCTTACTACTCTTTCACTACAAGGAAACAATGCACTATTCATTGATAAATCACAAAGTGAACGTAAGGAAATCCTTTCACAATTTATTGGGGTAGATATCTTTGATAAACTATACCAAAAGGCATCGGATGAGAATAGGGATAATGCAACACTTATCAGAAAGTTCAAGTCTGACGATTTTACGACACGACTCGCAAAGATAGAAACAGATTTAAAGACAGTAAAACAAGAGTTCAAACTTTTAGATATTGAACAAGAATCTGCAATTCAAAAGGAAGATGAGTTACAAAATCAAATTGTAAGGTTAAATGAGAAGATTGTAAAGTTAAACGCCGATAGTGGTGTATCGATTGAAGAATTAGAAAAACGTACAAAGATTCTAATAAAAAAGAAAGAAGATGTAACAAAACAAAAATCATCTATTCAAGATAGAATTACTCATAGAGAAGAATTACAACTTGATTTAGAAGTAATTCTTGATAAATTTGATGAAGAAGATTTAGAACTTGGTATTAGTAATCTTAAAGAGGCAAAAGATAAATTACGAGATGTAGAATCTACACTTGATAAAATACAAATAAAATTAGATTCTTTATACGAAAGAAAAGAACATTTGGATTCACATAAATATAACGAAAATTGTGATATCTGTATGGAAAATTCTAAATCTATTTTAGATACTAAAGATAAAGTAAAAACAGAAATAAAAGAATCAGAATCGGCGTTACAAGAACAAAATGAAACAAAATTACATTTGAACCTCGATATAGAAACTTTATCTAAATACGAAAAAGAATGGAATAATTTTAAAGAAGCACAAGAAAAAGAAGATAAGATTGATAGAGAGATTGGTCAACTTATTAACAAGTTATCAACAACTGAAACTGAAGAAATACGCTTAGATTCACAAATAGCACAGCAAGAACAACTTGTATCAGATTATTATGCAAACGAAAAGCAAATCAAGAAAAACAAAGAAATTAGAGATGAAATCGTAGATGTAAGGTCTGATTTAGATAAGGTAAAACAAATTATAAAAAACAACAATGCAGATATTTTATCATTAAACGGTAAGATATCAGCACTTCAAAATCAAAAAGAAACAATTGAAGATAGAATTCAAGAAGTTAAAGATTTGGAAGAACAATCTAAATTATATCAGTTCTACTTAAATGCTCTTTCGAAGGATGGGGTATCCTATGAATTGATTGAAAAATCTCTACCGATGATTGAAGGTGAGGTAAATAATATTTTAGGACAGATTGTAGATTTTGGAATGCAATTGGAAATTGATGGTAAAAACATCAATGCATATCTTGTTTATGGTGACCAACGATGGAGTTTGGAAATGTGTAGTGGTATGGAAAGATTCATCTCAGGTCTTGCAATCAGAGTTGCTTTAATCAATGTATGTAATCTCCCACGACCAAACTTCTTAGTAATTGATGAAGGATTCGGTACATTAGATAGTGAGAATCTACAATCTTTATTTATGTTGTTTACATATCTTAAAACTCAGTTTGATTTCGTTATGATTATATCACATATCGATTCAATGAGAGATGTTGTAGATGGATTGGTAGAAATTAAGAAAGAGAAGGGATTCTCGAATGTTAAGTTCTAACTACCAACTTTAAGTACTTTTTGATTGATTACCCTTTGGTTTAACTTTTCCTTTATCAATCGTTCAATCAATCCACTTTTAGTGTAGCCATGTTCCAAACAATAATCACTTAGTAAATTAAGTGTTTCTTTCTTTATTTGTATAGTTGAATATTTTCCCATAGATTTCTATAGAATAAATATAAAGATATTATTTTTGGTAATATTTATATAGACCATGGCGATAATCAAAAAATATTCATCCTTTCAAAATTTAAGTGGATACGGCGTTTTAATCAACGATACGAATCCTAACTCTACCTATTTTAGAATTACTGAATTAGGTGAAAATTTTACGGGTGGTAAAAACGGATTTCTAATTGAAGGTTCTGAGTGTTTAAAAGAAACAACAGAAATAAAAGTTGAGATTCTCGATGTAAACGGAAATCCGATATATTTTGAACCTGGTAAGGGTGCACCTGGCTACTATGAAGGATTATCTAAAGTTGTTGGTGTTTACATTTATGAAGATACTCCTATAGGACTTGGTAAGATTACAGTTCTTGGTGAGTTAAAATCTTATTTTGATGCAAATGATAACAAGGTTGATATACCAGATGATTGGAAGGGAGTTTACAATGTTAAGTGGGAAAAACAGATAAATGTAAATCGTAATCTTGCAAATGAATCACGAGTAAGATTTTACAAAAGACCAAAGATTACAATAGAAGAGTTATCAAAACCTCTATTTACAAAAACAATCCCAACAATAACACAAAGTGGTAGTTTAGATGGAATTCCACAAGTACCAGTAGAAGGACAAGATTACAGAGAATATGCGGGTGGTGTTTTATATAAACTAAAAGTAAACTCTGGCCCTAACTTTACATCATCAATTGATGAAAATGTAATTTCATTCCCTACACTTAATTATTTCCCAACAGTTAAAGAAGTTCTGAGTGAAACTGAAGTATTGGTAGATTCACCATACACAAGTTCAGATGGATTGGTACAACCATTTTCCGCAACAGAATATACATCATCATTTGAAAACAACGCAGGTGCAATAATTACAGAATCTGCACTTACTGGTTCATTCGCAAAGATAAAAATTACAAATCTTAAAACTTTTGTAGGTGATGTTGCAAGAGTAAAAGTATTTAGAAAATCAAGAAACGAAACTGGTGATTTCCAATTTGTACAAGAACAGTTATTGGAATCAACAGAATTGCTAAAAGATATAACAACCACTACAGATACAGAATTATCATATGGTGTGTTCGATGATTATAATCTAACAAACTATTGGATAAGTGGTTCTACAACACACCCAATAACTCTTAACAATACAGAGTTACTTAATGGTGTAAAGATAGATTATGCAGGTACTGGTACACAATTACTATACACATCTGAATCAATAGCAGTTGGAGATAATATTGAATATAATCTTAGTTTTAAAACAAAACTGAGTGGTTCAGTTGATGAAACAAAACAAATAAATGCATATCTTAGTTCATCTGAATTTACACAATCAGTTGTAGTTGTAAGTGGTTCTGCAGATACCTTACAAAAATTTGATGTATCTAAAAATATAATTTCAACAAACTCAGGTAGTGCAAGATTAGTATTTGAAGTAAACGGAGATGATTGGTACATATCAAATGTATCATTTAAAAATGCACAAGAATCAAGTTTTTCACCAGATGAGTTTACTTTAGTACAAGAAGTTCCAAGAAAGTTAGATTCTGAATTCTTTGATTTTAAATTTGAATTCTACGATATAAATAATAACTTTATTCCAGTCAAGGTAAAGGGTTCTAAAGAATTTAGTGGTGGTAACTTAACAAGTTTATCAAACGTAAGATTATTAGAGTTTGAAACTGATAGAACTGCGTTTAGATTTTCAAGTGGTTCACTTGGTAACCCACCATTCCAACAATCAAGGTTTAGAGTAACCTCAAATGGATTGACGGGTTCTATAACATTTGAATCGGCTGCGTTTGATAAAGATGGTGTTTATATAGACCCATCATCTTATAGTGGAGCGTATCCAGGTGGGTTAACATCCAACAATGTTTTAACCATCGCATCATTTAGTGGTTCAGATACATCTGTTACAGTTGGTTCTATTACATATACTGCATCAATCGAAGATAAAGAAGAGTTTGAAACAATTACAAGATTTGAAGATGGTGAACCTGCATCTGCTCTGATTGTAACAACAAACCAAAATCAATTCTTTTACAAGGCAACAGATTTATCAGTTGAACCAAGTGGACAAGTAATAACAATTCAAGCACAAAGAAAAAACTTAGCATCAGATACTACTACAATCACTGCTAATAGTGGTAGTGGTAAACCTGGTCTTACCGTAGGTTCAACAACAAACGGTATAACTACATTTACTCTAAATGCATCTGATTATCCATTTGGGACAGGAAATACCACATATGAGTTTAGTGGTTCAGATGAATTTGGTTCAGTATTCGTTGATAGAATAACAGTATCACCAGTAAAAAAATTAGATGGAGTTGGGTTAAACTTAACTAATGCTAACGCATCATTTACTGCAAACGCAGGTGGTAGTATAACGGGTGATTTGCATTCAAGTAGTGGTTCTGTAGATTTTAGAATAGGTTCAGAAGCAATCACATTTGAAAATAGTTTATCAACAAACAATAGATTTAATATAGCAGGAGTTACTGGTTCTGGTGTAACACCAACTGATGTCAATCCTACAAAAAATGAATATTCAATCAGTGCTTTTACCGCAAATAGTGGTTCGTTAACAATCAATATAAACTATAAAGATGGTAGTGGAGATGTATCAGAATTCCAACAAATTGTAAATTATACAAAGGCGTTACAAGGTGTGCAAGGTGCATCTGGTTCTGATGGTGCTGATGGTGCATCTGGTGGTGCAGTAGGTATTGTATATAGAGGTGAATATAGTTCTGGAGATACTTATGTATCACAATCAGACCCAGGTAGATTAGATGTAGTAAAATATTCAGATGTACAGGCTGGAGATAATTATTGGATAGCAAATAATAGTGGTAGTTTAGGACAACCATCTCCATCATCTTCAGATTGGCAGGCATTTGGTGAAGAGTTTACTTCTGTTGCTACAGATATTTTATTTGCACAAGATGTATACGCAGATAGAACAGTTAACGTTGGTTCAAGTGGAAGTAATCCAGTCATAGCTCTGAATTCAGACCATGCAAACTCAAACGCGAATCCATACATTGGTATGAACATAACTTCTTACGCAGCAAATGAGGGTGTGTATTTTGGGTATGATGGTGGAACTCCTAAACTTAGTTTAAAAGGAGGTGCATCTGATGGATTCCTTACATGGGATGGTAGTAATTTAAATATACAAGGTGCAATAACAATTACTGGTGGTGCAACAGCAGATTCATTAAGTGCCTTAAATAGTACAACTGCATCTTTAAACACAAGTGTAACAAATATTAACACTTCAACTGCATCTTTAAACACAAGTGTAACAAATATTAATAGTACAACATCATCGTTAAATACAAGTGTAACAAATATTAATAGTACAACCGAATCATTACAAGGTGAAGTTGATGGAATTTCTGCTATAACCACATCATTAGAAAATCCTTCTGAATACTCATTTGGGCCAGATGCTTTATTTGATTTAGCTGAAGCTTCAGCTCCATCAACTACTGGTTTATATCTTGGTTCTACAAACATGGGATATTACAATAGTGGTTGGAAAACTTATATGGATAATACTGGCCAGTTTTATTTAACTGGTAGTGGTAACAATTATTTGATATGGGATGGTAGTACTTTAGATATTGCAGGAGCAATAACAATTAGACCAGGTGGTAACGCAGCAACTTCAACTGATGTATCAACTGCTGCTACAAACGCAGTAACAAGTGGTTCAAATGCAGCATCAACTGCTCAAACAAATGCTCAAAACTTTGCTACTACCGCAGCAAGTTCATCTGCTGCTAACGCAAGTGGTTCTGCTATATCAACCTCAAGAGGTGAATTAAACGCAAGTTCATCGGTACTTGCAGGAGATATTACTACTGCACAAAATACTGCTAACACAGCCCAAACAACTGCCAATGCAGCAAACGCAAGTGCTTCTACTGACCCAACAACTGGTAAATTAGTAAAAGCAGTTACACCTGCAGGTGAAGGATTATTCATGGGTTCATCTGAACTTGGATATTTTAGTGGAAGTAATTGGCAAACATATATGTCATCGAGTGGTGATTTCTTCTTAGAAGGTGATGGTGGTAGTTTAACATGGGATTATATAAGTTCATCCCTAACAATTCAAGGTAGAATTAGTGGTTCATCTATACAAGGTGGTACTATTCAAGGTTCTTCAATCGCAGGTGGTGAAATAAATGTACCAAACGCAGATGCACCTTTATTCCATGTTGATGGTGCAGGAAACATGAGTGCACAAAACGTATCAATATCAGGTTCTGTAAATCTTGATGCGGGAACAATCGGTGGTTGGGTAGTAGATGATGAAGCTGCGGGAGGTTCACTTAGAGATGAAGATTCAAGAATTGTATTTAATCCAGATTTACCAGAATTCCAATTATATGATTCAAGTGCTAATAGAAAAGTTGCAATTAATCCAAATGATTCACTATCATCACCAGGTTCATCAGATATCTATGCTACTAGTCTTGGTTCATCTGTAAACGGTTCAAGTACAAGTGCAACTACTACTGATAGTTATTCATCAGTATCATCTGCCTTTGTACAAGGTAGTGCATCAAATACTTTTAATATTACTACTGCAGGAAGTTGGGAAATTCAAGATATAAATATTACAAGTACGTTTACTCAAACTACAACAAGTATACCATCTGTAACCGCAACGGTTTCTTCTCCTGCGTACAACTATTATCCATCATATCCTTATGCGATACACGGCGGTCAAGCCAGTGGTGGTACAAGTTATGTTTATTTATATCTTAGTTTATACAGTACTGCAGATGAATTAATTCACAGAGAACAAATAGCATATTCTTTTGCTAGAGGTGCATACAATAGTGGAGCATCATATACTGCAGTAGCGGCCTCATATTCTCCAACCGGATTTGCTTGGCAATACTCAAGTGGTGGTTCAACAATCTCTGCTACAAGTTATGCATCAAGTACATATAATGATGAATTTTTAGTAAGTATAGCAAATACAGGTAATCACTATTTAGTATACGAACAAAAAGTTGTAAATAGGTCTGCCTATAAAACTGATGTTGATAGTTATGGAAATACTACAACAACTTTCTCTACATTTACAAAGAGTGGATTAAACATAACAGGTTTAGATACATCGGTAACATTAGCAGCACCATCAAACTTTGTAGAAATAAACGCAGGTGGATTCCAGGCAGTATCTGACTCATCTCAATATGTTAGAATAAGAAGAACTACATCAGGACAAACAAACCCAACTTTAATGAACGTAGTTGGTGGTAATATGTATTTGGGAGAATACGGTGATGAAATTGATGATTTAAGACTCTATAACTACGGAAAAACTACACTTAAAGGAGAAACTATATTAGGAGCTAATTGGCAAGATGGTGCAAACGCAGGTGATAAAGCAAGAGGTGTTAGATTTGAAGGAAATGTAAATTGGAAATCCGCCAGCAGTGGAATATCAGGAACAAGTAACTCAGGTATTACTAATACAACAACTTCGTCAAACTTAGGTTATCAGATAGCAACTCAAGGTAACTTTGTTGTATTAGACCCAAATGGAACAAAATATTTTACTCTACCATGTAGATATAATGGTACATATTATGCAAACGGTGATAAATTTGAAGATGGCGATATGATTATTCTATGGAACAGAAGAGATAATAATAGTAATTGTAGAGTATATGGTATTGTAGACGGTGGACTACATAATCATTCCACAATTGCTGGTGGTAAAGCATTGATGTTGATATATTGGGATTCTTTTGGTTCAAGTAGAGGTTGGAATAGTAGTATTGGTGCAGGTTGGATAGTAGTAGGCTCGTATGATAATACTGATTAAAATTAAAATATTATGGCAAAAACAATAATCACATTAACAACAACACAAATAGATGATACAGTAATATCTCAACAAATTTCAAATGAAAAAGATATAAGAAAAACTCATACTGTAATAGATGACCTTGCAGATTACTTACCAATTTTTGAAAAAGAGTTTGATAAAGCCAACCCAACTAATAAACTTAAAAAAGTAATCGCAACTGATGAAAACGGTGTTGAGATTTTAAGATTAACTAAAAACGATTATCTTTGAAATTATTTGTAACAACAGGTTTCGGTAATATCATTCAAGGTGGTGCTGATATTTGGGTAAATCATTTTATAGAGAATGTTCTACCAAAGGATTCTATGATATTCGTAGATGGTAAAAGACCAGTTGGGTTTAATACAGAACTTACTAACTATCACTTTCATGGAGATGATTCTAAACGCTCTAAACAACTTTTAGAGGAATGTGATGAAATACACTTCTTACACGCAAACTATCACAAGAGAGAACATCTATGGGAACATAAAGATAAATGGGGTGTTATATTTGTACATGCATATCTACCTGATATGTTGAAGTATGGTGATTCAGTAAAACAATTCAATACCAAAGTAGATGAAGATTCTTTTTTAGAATTATTACATTATTGTAAAAAAAGAGTTTGGATTGGAAACAACCCATCTCAGTTACACGAAGATTTTCCAAAAGAAACTTATACGATTCCTAACTTTTATGAATTCAAACAAGATAAATTACCAAACGTAAGAAATTCAAAAATAGGATTTACATCAAGAATAGAATCACGAAAAAATATTCATTATCTGAGTGGATATGATGGTGTAGTTTTATCAAATCAATATGATTGGAAAAACATAACTGAAACTGGTCAATATAATTTTGATGGATATAAATTCTATCAATGGCAGTGGGAAATTCTTGAACCATTTATGAAGTTGGATTGGGGTATATCTCATTCATGTCATACTAACGAACCATTTGGATATTCCATTTTTCAAGCAGTAGATTGGGGAAAACTTCCTATCATTCATAGAGATTGGGGAAAGGATTGTAATTACAAATATCGTGCACACGATAAAGATAGTTTTAGATTTGCATACAACGAAATTCTTAGAGATACAAGAATGAAACATCTAAAAGAATTTATCAAACTAAAATCTTACATGAAACAATTTGATAATAAGAAAGAATGGATAAATAAAATTTCTGTTTTTCTAAAATCTTAATATATATTTATATACAAAGATTGTTACATGAGTCTTATCAATTATAACTTGGTAAAAGAGTTTTTTACCAATAATCAAAAAAGAGTACGAGGAAAAGACGGTAAAACGTATACTGAACTTGAACCTGTTAAGTATCGTTGGACTCATGGTGCAACTGATAAATATCTTGGTGATGGATTATTAGTTTATTCTATCATCCAATATATGAAGTATAAAACTTGTGTGGTTCTCGGTAGTGGAGGAGGATTCATTCCAAGAATAATTTCTCAGGCAAGGATTGATTTACATGATGTAGATATCTTTGAAGGAGAAAAAGCAATGGAATATGGTGATAGTGGTACAACGATTCTTGTAGATGCTAATAATGGTGTCAATGGTACACCAGATTGGGTAGATAAGAACTCATTCTACAGAACATCATTCCCTTCTCGTATCATACTTGAAACAACAGAAACAGCATATTACAACTATTTTGTAAAAGAAGATATCAAGATTGATTATCTACACATCGATGCAGGTCACTCCTACGAGGATGTTAAAAAAGATTTTGATTTATATTCAACTCGATTAAATGATGGTGGAATGATTGCTGTTCACGATACTGATTTATCGTATGAAGAAAACCACATTATAACAAATGATGTAGAAGAACACTATCATCAAAGTTATAGTGAAGGGCCTCACAAACTAATAAAAGAATTACAAGAAACTGGTCAATGGGAAGTTTTCAATTTGTTCAATCACAAACCCAAAGTGAACCATCCATCTTCTACGGGTCTGACTTTTTTACAGAAACGAAAGATAGGATGATAAACTTAGTTACGGTTGTAGGACATAACATTACGATGTTGCCACATATGATAAAACACTATCAAGATATCGTAGATGAAATCTTTGTTGTGGTTTACCGACAACATGAAAACGACGGAATCGTTGAACAGATTCAAGAGTTGGGAATCAAACCTTATAAGGTAGTAACTGAATCAAAGTTTAATTGGGAAAAGGTTACTGAATTGTATAATGAGGTAAAGATGACTAAACCAGATGAGTGGTGGATAGTATCAGATGATGATGAATTCCATGTATATCCAAAACCATTGGATGAAATGCTAGATGAGTGTGAACAAAATGGTTGGGAATTCATCACTGGTGGATTTTTAGATAGGATAGGAGAGGATGGTAAATTTCCAACTGTGAATAAAGATACTAATATATGGGAAACATTTCCATATAGTGGTTTTTTTAGGTATCCACTTAGTGGTGCCTGTCCCAATAAAGTATGTGTAATGAAAGGTAATATTCATGTAACAAACGGACAACATTACGCAATACTTGATGGGGAAACTGTGTGGGGTGAAGAGGGTGCAAAACATCCTCTTCGTTATCCACCAGGTAGAGGTGAAGGATTTGTACAAGTTCATCACTTCAAATGGGATTCAACTGTTTTAGAAAGATTAAAAGAAGTTTCAGAAACAGAAGAAGATTACACTTTTTGGGAAGAATACAAAAAGATGTATAATGCAATCGAAAGTAACGATTGGAAAATTGATATTAATAATCCAACTTTTGGATTGGTACGAAACATTCCAATTCAATCTGAACATTGGGATTATCAATATTGGAATAGATTAACAAAAGGAATAATTAAAATTTAGATTATGGCAAACGAAACACAAAAAGTTCTTGAAGAAAGAAAAGTTAAAGCGTTAGAAAAGATTGCTAACTCTTTAGATGCACTTACTTTATGGTTTGAAGAAATCGACAAAGAAGAATGGGGCCCAAGATTAGAATGGCACCTTACGTTGTGGAGAGAGAAGTTTATAGATGGCGAAAAGTAAACTCGGAGTAATAGTACCATATAGAAATAGGTCTACACATCTTGATAAATTTCTTAAAGAAACACCAAAAAAGTTAAAAGAACAAGAAATCGATTTTGAAATCATCGTTGTTGAACAGGCAGATGATAAACCATTTAATCGAGGTAAGTTACTTAACATTGGTGTAAAGAAGGCACAAGAGGTGGATTGTACCTATGTTGCTCTACATGATGTGGATATGATACCACTACGCGTTGATTATTCATCAGTTGATAGACCAACTCACCTTGCAACACATTTTACATCGTATCATGGTGAGAAGAGAATTATCTTTGATGAATATTTCGGTGGGGTAACACTTTTTCCTATTAAGGATTACTTTATGGTTAACGGTTATTCAAACAATTATTGGGGTTGGGGTTATGAAGATGATGATTTGATGTATAGGTGTAGAGAAAACTTTATGGATTTCAATACAAAACAAATACCAATCAAAACAACAAATTCAGCAGGTTTAGAATTTAACGGATATGATTCTCATATAAAGATACCTAAACCATATCACTTCGATAATTTTACAATTTTATTAACATTTGAACCAGACCCAATAGAATGTGATGAGAAATTAGCAATAGATGAATATTCTATTTTATCAGTACCTGGTTATGATATGGGGTTCTCTTATAATTCATTTAGAAGATTTAAGTTCGAAACGTTTACAACAAAAAAAGAATGTATTAGTTTAAAATCAGTTATAACTGAACCACGAAGAACTACTCTGATTGCAGTTGTAGACCAGTACAATAAATTTGTAAAATTGTATCAAGATGGTGAACTTATTGATGAACATGAGTATCAAGGTAGGTTGATGAAATATGATAAAGAAAAATTTATTCATCTTGGTCAAACTCCTTCTGCAGACCACAACGCTAGAAAACCATTTAAAGGTAGAATAGATTATTTAGCAATATGGAATCATTCTTTAGAAGATGGACAAGTTCAAAGTATTTACAAAAACTTACCTGTGGGTGTATTAGAACAATTTGAAGGATATACTACACCCCATTGTTTGGAAGGAGTGTATGATTCAAAATCATCTACATATAGTAAACTAATTGATTTAAGTGGTAACAACAGACACGGTAAAATACATCATTGTGATAGAACTGCAGTTTATCATGAAGAAGATTTTAGAGAAATTGCAGTGCCATGGAGAAAAGAAGGTAGGTTTCTTTTATTACCACATGAAGATAATGGATTTTATGAAAATAAATGGATTTATACTGAAACACGAAAAAATCAAGTAAGATTCTACAATAGTGTTTTAAAAGGTAAGACAAATTGGAGAAGAGATGGAATAGATACTCTTCAATATAAATTAATGAGTGAAACTAAAATTGATACCGGAGTGGTATTATCTTGTGTATTATGATGAGTATGTATAAAACAGGTGTAATTGCAGGAAACTTCGATGTTATACATCCAGGTTACATAAAAATGTTTGAAGAGTGTAAATCATATTGTCAAAATTTTATAATTCTTCTACATACTGACCCATCAATTGAAAGACCAGAAAAATTAAAACCAATACTTTCAGTTCAAGAAAGAATGGAAGTATTATATTCAATAAAGTATATTGATTTTATTCACACTTATACTTACGAAAATGAATTGGTACAAAGATTAGAAAGTTTACAACCAGATGTTAGATTTTTAGGAGATGATTATAAAGGAAGAACTTATACTGGTTTTGAATTAAATATACCCGTACATTATTTGAATAGAGACCATGGATGGAGTACAACTAAATTTAAAAAACTAATTGCAGATACGATATGAAATTAGGAGTATGTGTTCCATATAGAAATAGAGAAAAACATCTTGAGGAATTTGTTCCACGAGTTGGTAAATATCTTGATAAAATGGGAATCGAATATTGTATGTATTTTGGTCACCAAGTAGATGACCATTTGTTCAATAGAGGTGCTATGAAAAATGTTGCAGCAAAACATGCATTTGAAGATGGATGTGATTACATTGTATGGCATGATATTGATATGATACCAGAAGATGGATGTGATTATTCTTTTCCAAAAGAACACCCCATTCATATTGCAACAAACATATCTCAAATGGATTACAAACTAAAATATGAAGAATACTTTGGTGGTGCCGTTTTATTTTCAAAAGAACAAGTAGAAAGAACAAACGGTTATTCAAATGATTATTGGGATTGGGGCATGGAGGATGATGATTTATTTTGGAGATGTGTGTTAGAAGGTTATGCAAATGATTCTTACATGAAATATACTTCTGCAGAACAAAACTATTTTCACTTCAATGGTAAAAGTTCTTTTATAGAAATACCAAATGAACGTTCAATAAGAAATTTAACATCAAAGTGTCATACAGTATCAGTTTTAGTTAGAGCACAACAACAAGAAGAGAAAGTTCCTATATGGTTAGTTGGTGATGAAGATAGAAGATTTTGTGAGTATCCTATTTTAAGGAGACCTGGATACGATTGGGGATTAAGTTATAACAATTCACGAGCATTTACCGCACTTCTATGGAATCACAAACAAGAAGCATTGTATCAATGGATGAAGAGATATGAAAATCAATGGAGTTGGGTAACCCTATCAGTAGATACTATTGATAATAAGATACACTTCTATCTTAATGGAAAAGAATCAGATGCAAGACATGGTCATGGTACTCATTCTCCTCAAATATATGATGGTAAATTAAAAAGATATGGTAGTGTAAACTACTACTTAGGAACAACCACATCAGTTGCACCAAGAGATGTAAATAAGTTCTTCAAGGGAGATATTGCAAAGGTGATGATGTGGGATAGAAAATTAGAAGAAACTGAAATTCAGAATATATATAAAAGACCACCAAAAGATGGTTTAAAATTATTCTATGATTTTAACTTAGGTAACGCAAATGATTTGAGTGGCAATGATAATCATGGAAAAATATATAATTGTGAAAAGAAAAGAGAAGTTATAAAAATACCAAGAACCATAATCCCACACAGAGTACCTGGTAGATTAGAATGTTTACCACATAAAGATGAAGGTATGGTAAAAGATGAGAATGGTAATGATGTATGGGCGAAAGGACAAACTACTGCAAGAAATGAAAGAAGATATGTACTTCAAATGCAACAAGGTGATTGGGATTATAAATCCGATGGTATAAAACAATTAAAATATGAGTTAGTAGGTGTTACTCAAATAAATAAAAACGCCAAAATGATAAACGTAAAATTAGATGGCAAACGAGGAACTACAAGATGATGCACTTATCGATAAGGAGAAAGAAGTAAAAGGTGCGATTGATGGGGATAACCCATTTTACAAAAAAGTAAGAAGTAATCTTAATAATATAGGTTGTGGTATGTGTTTAGCTAAATGGACACAAGTTACACTTCATTTACAATTAGGACATACACACTCTTGTCACCACCCGAGAACTCATGCGATATCTAAATCAGAAATAAAGAGAAATCCATCAGCACTTCATAACACACGATACAAAAAACTTCGTAGAAAAGAAATGTTAAATGGAGAAAGACCAGAAGAATGTGATTACTGTTGGAATGTAGAAGATACTTCAGATAGATTTTCAGATAGAACTTTCAAATCTGGTGAATCTTGGTCATGGCCATTTTATGATGAAATTAAAGCATTGGATTGGAGAGAAGATTACAATCCAAAATATGTAGAAGTTGCGTTCTCAAACGCATGTAACTTTAAATGTTCATATTGTGGGCCTGCGTTTTCTACACAACATATGCAAGAAATTGAAAAGTTTGGTGCATACCCAACAACAGATAATTTCAATTCACTTGAGTGGATGAAAACAGAAAAGAAAATGCCTATTCCACAATCTGCAGAAAATCCTTATGTAGATGCCTTTTGGAAATGGTGGCCAGAATTGTATAGAGATTTACACACTTTTAGAATTACAGGTGGTGAACCTTTAATGAGTAAAGATACATGGAGGGTTTTGGATTATATCATAGAAGAAAAAAATCCAAATAGAAACTTGGCCTTGGCTATTAATTCTAACTTAGGTATACCAGATAATCTTGTTGATAGATTTATTGACAAGATAAATAAAATTTGTGATGAAGATAGAGTTAGGGAGTTTATTATATTTACATCATGTGATTCATGGGGGAAACAAGCGGAATACATTAGAAACGGATTAGTATTCAATAAATTTTGGGATAATGTAAATAAAATATTTTCAAAGTGTCCAAGAGTAAATATTACGTTTATGGTAACTTACAATGCGTTATCTGTACCAAACTATCACAAATTAATTGATGGTGTGTATCAGTTGAAAAAAGATTATGGTTCATCTGATAGATATTGGAAATCTGCATCTTTCTTAGATACATCTTATTTGAGATACCCTACACACCAAACAGTACAAGTGTTAGAAGATGGTTGGGAAAAGGCAGTTTATCAACAAGCAAGACAAATTGATTTTCTTGGTGTACCTATGTTTGACCATGCGTATGTGGGATATTCTGATATAGAAATTCAAAAAGTAAAAAGAACATATGATTGGATGATTGCAGATGTAGATGAGAACCAAATTAAAAGACAAAGAAGAAACTTCGGATATTATTTCAGAGCACACGATGAAAGAAGAGGAACTGATTTTTGTAAAACATTTCCTGAATTAGAAGATTTTTATAGAAAATGTTTAGAAATTGAACTATGATAAAATTAAACGGTAGAGATTGTTATTTTGTAATACCAGAAAGTAAGTATGGATTATCTACAATTATTCCAAAATATGTAACAGATGATGATTTTACATTTATGGTAAAATGTAAACCACAATGGTCTATGATGAAAGAAGGTAATTGGAGTCAAGAAGGTGGTTTAGTAATTAAAAATGGTATGCATATGGGTATATCATGTTTTGTAAATGATGGTGATAGATATTTCAAAGGAACTCTGTGGTTAGAAAACCGAAAGGGAAAAAAAAGTTGTATAGAACATCACTTCTTAGTTTCGGGTGAAGATAAAGATAAAGAATACTTTATTTCATTTAGACATAGTATAAAGGAAAAGAAGTTGGTCATTGGAAATTACGACCATTACAAGGTTACAAGATACTCTGCAGAAAGACCAATTGATTACTCTGATTCATGGTTATGGATAGGTGCAGCGAATGCATTTAAAAGTTGTAATGAAGAACACAAACACTATTTTAGAGGAGAGATATCTTTTGTTGGAGTATGGGGTGAATACTTATCAGATAAAGATATAAAAAATATTTCAGAAAACTGTGGTAACGTTAAAAATATGAAAAAAATACAAAACGATAAAACAGTTTTATTTAGTAATTTTAAAACACGAACGCCATATAAAGTTTACGATGATAGTGATAATGGTAATCATGTTATTTTATACGATGAAGCATGGCTGCAAGATTAGAGTTTGTATTTGATTATAAAACACCACATGGTTATTTAGGATTTGGATATCAAAAAAAGGAACTATCTGAAATAATCCAATATCTATCAGAACTAAAATCAAATAATTGGTCTCCACAAATAATTCATTGTGGTAGAACTGAAGATTTAAAAATTACACACGCATCATCTCACTATGTAGAAGAATTATTAAGAGAACAAACAAATAGTAGTTGTAAACTTACTGCAGAACTTGATGAAATAGACAGTAGTGTAGAATATTTAATACCATTCGAATCTGTTCATTATAAAACACACTTTTCTGAATTTAATAATCCAGCATTTAATTTAGATGATTGTTTTTCAAGAAGATTATTAGAAAAAATTAAAAAATATGGAAATTTTAAATTATTTTTTATAGATGCAAGAGAAGGTTCTTATTACATTGATGATAATGTTTTTTTAAAGATGCAAAAGTGGTTAGATTTACATAATATAACACACAAAAATAAAATTATAATTTCTACTTGTGATGATAAGTTACAAAAAAAATTACCAAACGATTTTAGGTTTAATTTTTTCAATAACGATAGTTACATTTCAGTTGCAGGAAACTTTGTATTACAGGCACAAAAAAATCATCAAACATTAGTATCAGATAGAAAAAGAGATAATTACAATTATGATATTAAAAAATCTTTTGAAGAATACGATTTAAAAAAATACTTTTTGATGTATAATAGAAATACGGCAAGAATGCATAGACCATATTTTGTTGGTAGATTAATTGAAGAAAATTTATTAGAAAAAGGATATGTATCTTTATTTAAAAATAATGAATTTGAACATTGGATTGATTCTAAAAAAGATGATACAGAAACATCAAGAGTATATGGAATTGATATAACAACAGATATGTTAAAAACTATATATAATTGTAGAAAAGCATATCCATATTACATAGATGATAATGATGGTGATAGAGTTGCAAACTTCCACAATTTTTTATCAGATAAAACACCATATGTTGAAAGTTTATTTTCGATAGTTGGTGAAACAAACGCAAGTAGTGATTTTTTGTTTGTAACAGAAAAAACTTTAAAACCAATCATGAATCTTCATCCGTTTTTTGTTGTAGGAAACCCAGGCACTTTAAAAAAGTTAAAACAACTTGGATTTAAAACATTTGATAAAATTTGGAATGAAGATTATGATTCAGAAGAAAATTTTGAAAAACGAGTTGAGATGATTATTAAAGAAGTAAAGTTACTTTGTGAACTTTCTTTAGAAGAACTTCGTGAAAAAATTTCTAAAATTAAAAATATATGTATATATAATAGGGAACAGTTAGTAAAACTTTACTACGAGAACCACAAATATAAAACTTTATTGAAATGTCTGAAAAAAACGGTTATATAAACGTTCTAATTACAGGTGGAGCGGGTTACTTAGGTTCTGTAATAGCAGAAGAAATACTTTCTGCAGGTCAAGTAAACAAATTGGTTATCTATGATAACTTAATGTATAATCAGACATCCCCAATAATTCATTCACATAGAAAAAACTTTGAATTTGTTTATGGTGATGTAAGAAATCATGAACAATTATTACCGTATGTTGAAGAAGCAGATGTAATTATTCCTCTTGCTGCAATCGTTGGATTTCCTGCGTGTGATAGAGATAAAGATTTAGCAACTGCAATAAATTATACTCATGTTAAGTTTATATGTGACAACCTAAAAGATAATCAAAAAATATTATACCCAAATACAAATAGTGGATATGGAATAGGAGAGAATGGAGAGTGTACTGAGGAAAGTCCACTTAACCCCATATCACATTATGGAGTTACCAAAGTAAACGCTGAAAAAGAAGTTTTAAAGAACGGTGGTATTTCGTTAAGATTGGCCACCGTCTTTGGTACATCCGCAAGAATGAGAATGGATTTGTTAGTTAACGAATTTGTATACAAGGCGTTATCAGATAAATACATAACAATCTTTGAGAAAAACTTTGTAAGAAATTATATTCATATTAGAGATGTTGCTTTTGCATTTAGATTTATGATTGATAGATATAATCAATATAGTGGGGAGGCGTTTAATGTAGGGTTATCTAAAGCAAATCTAAGTAAACAACAACTTGTAGAAAAAATTAAAGAATATGTACCAGATTTTGCAATCACATATTCAGATTATTATCAAGACCCAGATAAAAGAGATTACATCGTATCTAATAAAAAAATAGAAAATACTGGTTGGCAACCATTATATACATTAGATGATGGAATAGTAGAATTAATTAAAACTTATCGAATTTTAATATCAGATTTAAGTTCAAAATATAGAAATGGTTTTCCATTAAGTTATGGCAATAGGACGTAGTATATATTACAAAGAAAGAAGTTGGAATGATTTTCACATTTACTCATCAGAAGTTTTAACTGGTGGGGTAAAGATTATACAACCTTCTGTTTATCATGAACAGAGAGGTGAAATTTCTACAACGTATCATGCAGATTACTATGATAGGTTGATACCAATCGAAGAAAGAAAAAAAGGTGTAGAATTTAAACACGATAGATATTCTAAATCATCTGAGGGAGTTTTACGAGGATTACATTATGATGATAAAACTTGGAAACTGGTAAGTTGTATTCATGGTAAAATATATTTAGTGGTATTAGATGTTAGAGATGATAATGTAACTAAAAATCCACAATATGGAAGTTGGGAAACGTACATACTTTCACCACAAACACAAACACAAGTATTAATTCCACCTGGTTTTGCAAACGGACATTATGTGATGGAAAAGGATTCTATTTTCCAATACAAACTTGCGTATCAAGGTGAATTTAACGATGTAGATAAACAAGAAACAATAAGATGGAATAGTAGAAAGTTCAATATAGAATGGCCTTGTACTAATCCTATAATTTCTAAAAGAGATAGAAATGGCAAATATAAGTAATTTAGATTACCACGAAGATAGATGGTTAGAAAGTAATTGGTCTGAACAAGATTTAATTGATTTCGAAGATGATATTATTTCACATTGGGAAAATGGTGAAATTAGAGGACCGATTCATTTATCAAATGGTAATGAAAAAGAATTAATAAAAATATTTAGTAAAGTTGGTATTGATGATTATGTATTTTCTACATGGAGGTCTCACTACCACGCATTATTACATGGAGTAGAACCATCTGTACTTAAACAGAAAATATTAGACGGTAAATCAATCACGATAGTAGATAAAGATTCGAAGTTTTACTCATCAGCAATCGTAACTGGTACTTTACCAATTGCACTTGGGGTTGCCAAGTCAATTAAGTACAATGGTGGTGATGAAAAGGTTTGGGTTTTCTTGGGTGATATGGCATTTGAAAGTGGTATCTTCTATGAAGTTCACAAATATGCAAGAAACTATGATTTACCACTTTACTTTGTTGTAGAAGATAATGGGGTGAGTACGAACACTCCAACATCTGCAACATGGAATGGTATTCAGAGAGAAATACCTCAAGATGTAATTTATTACAAGTATGAATCAAAGTATCCACATTACGGTACTGGTAAATGGGTTGTGTTTTAATTATGACTAAAGGAATGATATTAGTAACTGGTTGTAGTGGGTTAGTAGGAACTCACTTATGTAACAAATTGGAAGATTATGGATACTCTGTAGTTGGAGTTGATGTAAAGTGGAGTGATGCGTTACCAGAAGGAGATAGATTTATATTTCACAACATAGATTTAAGAGATTCAGATGAGGTTAATGTACTATTTGACCAATATGAATTCGATGGTGTAATAAACGCATTCGGAATTAAAGGTTCTCCATTAAGAGCAAAAGAAAGACCGATTGATTTCTTAGAACCATCAATAAAAGTAAACACAAACATAATTGATAATTGTGTAAAACATAATTGTTGGTTGGTATTCATGAGTTCAGTAGGAGTTTATGAACCAGCTGAAGTGTTTGTAGAAGATACAGTTTGGACAACACTACCATCTCCCAATGATTGGTTTCCATCTTGGAGTAAGAGAATACCAGAGTTGTATTTAGAGGCTTACAAAGTTCAAGAGGGGTATGATAAGTGGACAATCGTAAGACCCGCGAATATTTTTGGTGAATATGATAACTTCGGAGAAGGTGCAACAGTAATCGGAGCCACTTGTAGAAAGATATACGATTCAGATGGTGAGATTGAAGCATGGGGAGATGGTACACCAACAAGAGATTTCATTTATGCAGGAGATGTTGCAGATGGTTGTATAAAATGTTATGAAGATAAACTACACATAACAACTAACTTAGGTAGTGGTGAAGAAATATCAATTAAAAGAATGATTGAAACTGTTGCAAAAGTTAGTGGTAAAGAAATAAAAATAAATTGGGATACTTCCAAACCTAATGGTGATATGAGAAGAAGAATGAGTACTGAGATACAAAAACAGTATGGATTATTACCAAAACTTGGATTTGAGCAAGGTATCAAAGAAACATACAAATATTATGAACAAAGAAGATAAAATTTTAGTTACAGGAGCAAGTGGG
>MDTD01030559.1_pt1 | contig 27968 bp, 23 predicted proteins | sample 811221 | NCBI WGS metagenome assembly MDTD01 (sample SAMN05326646, study PRJNA326480) | marine metagenome | isolation source: seawater | place: Pacific Ocean: South West | collected 2011 | reverse complement strand
GGGAAATACTAGTCCTGCTAAAGGCGTCAAAATTAAGAAGACTTTAGTTCAGCTAAGTGACTTATGTATTGTCATTTATTTGTCGTTTAACTTTAAAATAAGGGAAATTTGTATCCTTGACTCTGACTTTATCATTCGAAAAATTTCAGGAAAAGGTCACACAATCTTTTTAAAAGATGTGGATATTGCGCAATACTTTTTTAGTAAGTCTTCAAAGCATATTGGAAAAGTCTCTAATAGTTCTGGACTATTAAGATTCTCAACTCCAGAGCTTGCAATGAGAATAGCAGAGATGTTCTAGCTAGTAACTATTAAATGCAAGCTCATTCTTACTATAGTCATTAACTTCTAAATATTAGTACAAATCATACTTCAAAAGACGGCACTCAATTGTACCATTGAATAGAGGGATCCTCTTCGATGTCGATAGAGATATTTGTTTTCTTAAATTCATATTTCCTGTAAAAATATAAGCCCTAAATCCCTTGAAGTTTTTTTTCAGGTTTTCACCGTACTCCCTATAGAGCTCTTTTAGCTTTTCTTCTTCTCCAAGTCTAACTCCATATGGAGGATTGCAAATGATAATTCCTTTTTGTTTATTATTTGGTGGAGGAAGTTTAAGAGCATTTTGCTTTTTTAAATGGATGATGTTTTCGAAGTTCATTTTTTGAAAGTTTTCTCGTGCTGTATTAAGGACGCGGTTATCCCAGTCTGAAGCATAAAACTGTTTTGTTGAAAGGCTTTTTGTTTTGTTTTCAATATCCTCGTAGAGTGACTCCATTCGTTGGTAGAAGTAGCTTTTAAGGCTTTTGTTTTTATTAAACCAGTTATGTTTTAAAAAACTGAAAGGTTTATCTTTATTTTCTATAAACCTTTTTATTTTTAGAAACGTGGGAGGAATTTGCGCACTGATAAGAACTGCTTCAATTGATAGAGTTCCAGAGCCGCACATGCTATCAATAAAAAGGTCTTTTTTAGGATCCCAATCAGTCAGCATAATAATGCCAGCAGCTAGGTTTTCTCTAAGAGGAGCTTCCCCCGAGTTTTTTCTGTACCCCCTTTGACTAAGAGGCATATGGCAAAGGTCTAAGTAAAAAATTACTTTCCATTTCTTTTCTGCAGTTTCTTCAACTCGGATAAGAAAAGAAATATCAGGGTTTTTTGTATCAACTGAAGGTCTCTTTGAAGTCTTTTCCCTAAAATGATCAACAATACCATCTTTAGCCTTCTGTGAAAAAAGAATTGAGTTTTTGAAAGATCGCTTTGCACTTGAATCAAAAATTGTTTTAATTTTAAAGGTTTGATTAAGAGGAAAAGTACTTTGCCATGAGTAACCTTTTACTTTTCCGTAAAGCTCGTTGAGGCTTTTTATGGAAAAATCTGTTATTTTCATAAAAATTCTACTAGATATTCTTGAATGGAGTAAAAACTCTAAACAAGTCTCATAAGAAGCAGAAAAAGAGACTCCACCTGTTTGTCGGTCGGTTTTTTCGCATCCAAAAGTACTTGCTTCCCTTTCAAGAAGTTCTTCCAGGTTTTTAGAGCATGATGCAAAAAAGTTAGGGTTAATTTGGGGAGTCATGTTTTTTCCTTGGAGGTCTTAAATAATTCTTTTTTAAAACTGCTTGCTCTTTCTAGTAATTCTATATAACTGTCGGCTTTTTTTGAGTCTAATTCTCCAAACTTAAATCTGTAGATTCTCCAAAGGGAGATTGAAAATAGACCTAAAAGAATAAAGGAATTTAAGGATTTTTTCTCAATGCTACTCAAGAGTCTTTCCTTTTCATATCCTTCGACAAACTTTTCGACAAGCGAGGTTGATATTTTTCCATCAATGAGTGATGTACCAGAAATTGAAATTCCTAAATCCAAAATGAGAGGTCCTAAACCTGCCTGCTCAAAATCTAGGAGAGTGATGATGTTTTTGTCTTTAAAAAGAGTGTTGTCGTAGTAGAGATCTCCATGCATTATACCTTCTTCAAAAGGTTCATTGATTAGAGAGTCAATTCCTTTAGGAAATAAATCCCAAAAGTATTCTTTAAATTTAGGAGGACAGTCTTTGTCGAGAACAAAATTGGAAATGAACGGTAATTCAAAGCCAATAGTTTTGTGTTTTCTAATGCTGTAGTTAGAAAATGATTCTTTTTTTAAAGAGTGTAATTTCCCCAATGCTTTTCCTATCTGAAAGCATGTTTCTTGTTCTGGTTTCGGGGTAATACCTTCAACAAATGGATAAATAGCACCTATATAGTTCTTGTAAGAGAAAATGGTAGCTTGGTCTATCGTTTTTAGAGGCGATATAGATAGAGGAAAACCTGCTTTCTTTAAAAAATCGAGTATTTCCTGCTCTTCATTTAATTCACTTTTGTTTTTATCGTTTGAAATTTTTAAAAGGAATGGCTTACTTTGACTGTTGTTTATAACTAATACTTTGAAATTTGAATTAGATATCCCATAGGACAAAGGTGTTATTTCTTTGACTTTACCTAAAGAATAGATTTTTAGGATGTCCTGGACTTCGCTTAAAGTGAGGTTCGTATAATGTCCCATCTTTTCCCTTATCAGTTTCTAAAGCCTTTTCGTCCAATACGAATCATCCTTTATTCTAAAAATTGGAGCTGTTTTAATAGCCTTGTTCATTCGAGGCGTCAAATAATATGGAAATAGTTTTTGCTGTGTGCGTTATTTTGCTTTGGAGATTGTTTTGATACTCTCGCAATGCTATACAATCTCTAGTTAATTTTTATTGATTAAAGTTTTATTTTTTAATTTTTTTAAAATACCACCACAGGAGGAAAGAAATGGGACTAAGGGAAGGTGATTTTAAAGTTGCAGATATCTCGCTAGCTGATTGGGGTAGAAAAGAGATTGAAGTTGCAGAAAAAGAAATGCCTGGGCTGATGACTTTAAGAAAAGAATATGGAGAAATAAAACCATTGAAAGGCGCAAGAATTGCTGGATGTATTCACATGACAATCCAGACAGCAGTTTTAATGGAAACTCTTATCGATTTAGGGGCAGAAATTAGATGGTCTTCTTGTAATATTTTCTCTACTCAGGATCATGCTGCTGCAGCCATGGCGGCTTCAGGAATTCCTACTTTTGCTTGGAAAGGGGAAACTGAAGAAGAATTCTTATGGTGTATTGAGCAGACCATAAAATGGCCAGATGGTAAGGGCCCAAACATGATTCTCGATGATGGAGGGGATTTAACAAAAATGGTTCACGACGATTTTCCAGATTATTTAAACGATATTCGTGGAATTTCGGAAGAAACGACAACAGGTGTTCATAGGCTTGTTGAAATGGTTAAGAAGGGAGAATTAAAAGTTCCTGCTATCAACATTAATGACTCGGTAACAAAGTCTAAGTTTGATAACCTCTATGGCTGTCGTGAGTCTTTGGTCGATGGAATAAAAAGAGCAACCGACGTAATGATAGCTGGAAAAGTATGTGTTGTTGCTGGCTATGGAGATGTTGGAAAAGGTTCTGCGCAATCTTTTAAAGGTTTAGGTGGAAGAGTTATTGTCACTGAAATTGACCCTATATGTGCTTTGCAAGCTTCTATGGAAGGCTTTGAAGTTATGAAAATGGACAAGGCTTGTGAGCTAGGTGATATTTTTGTAACAACTACTGGCTGTGTTGATGTCATCAATGAGGAACACCTTAAAAAGATGAGAGATGGAGCTATTGTTTGCAATATTGGGCATTTTGACTCTGAAATAAATGTAGCAAGCTTGAATAAAGACACTATTAAAATGGTGAATATTAAACCTCAAGTTGATCAGTATATTTTTGAAGATGGGAAAAAGATTATTCTTTTGGCCCAGGGTAGACTTGTAAATCTTGGATGTGCCACAGGTCATCCATCTTTTGTTATGAGTAATTCTTTTACTAATCAAGTCATGGCTCAAATTGAGCTTTGGCAAAACTCAGAAAATTATAAAATTGATGTTTACATGCTTCCAAAGCACCTTGATGAAAAAGTTGCAAGGCTTCATTTGGAAAAAGTCGGTGTTGAAATTGATACTTTAACTTCAGATCAAGCTGAGTATATTGGTGTGAAGGTTGAAGGACCATTTAAGCCAGGCCATTACCGTTACTAATCAAATCTTTTTTTCGAGGTGAGAAAGACAACTACCTTGTTTTTCTCACCTCTTTTTAAAATCCTACTAATTTGGAGGAAGCCGTGGAACTCATTTTTGGCTCTGACCACGCGGGTTTTATTTTAAAAGAAGAGTTAAAAAACTTTATGAAGCAAGATGAGAGTCATCAAATTTTTGATGAAGGTTGCTTTTCTGAAGATAGATGTAACTATCCTCTGTTTAGTCAAAAGGTTGTTCAAAGAGTCCTAACTGGAGCAGGACGGGGGATTCTTGTTTGCGGATCAGGCATAGGGGTTGATATGGTTGCCAATAGATTTAAAGGAATTCGAGCAGCTCTTGTAAGGAGTATTGAGGAAGCAAAACTTAGTCGTCAACATAATGATGCTAATATTCTTTGCCTCGGATCCAGAATTACTTCCTCAGATCTATGTAAGGAGATAATATCAGCTTGGTTAGCAGAGCCTTTTGAAGGAGGAAGGCACTCAGAAAGAGTTGCTATGTTTTCAAATATAGGAGCAGACCCCTCAATAGAACTTTAAGGGGAAACCCTTGGCTTTCCACACTTGGGGCAAGTTTTCTTAATTGCTCGCCTATACTTATTAACAACCTCATAAAAAATTGAGACAGTTTTCTTTCCCATGTCTTTTTCTATTAGCCATTGAAACTTTTCGACCAATGGGAACTTTTTTACGAGGAATGAAGTGGCTTCCCCCGCTTTTAGGATTTTTCCATGATGATCAATCAAATGAAGCGTTTCGAAGCACTCTTCTTTATTTAGTTGTGGAAAAGTTGAAAAAATCTCTTCATTTTGAATAGGTATAAAAGAATAGTCATCAGTATCTGGAATTCTTTTAAACGCTTTCATAAAACGGACACACAAACCGCATTCACTGTCGTAAAGAATAATGGGAAGTGGAAAATAGCAATCTTCTTTTTTTAATTCCTCTAGTTGACTCATAAAAATCATTCCTTGTTTTTATCAATCAAAGATTTGATCAATTTTTGAAGGCTATTTAATTTGTAACCTTCTTTTTCCAGAAATTTGATATCTTCTCGAGATAATTTTAAAAATATGCCTGTCCTTATCCTCTGAAATTTGAGCTGTTTGCTGAGCAGCTTTTGCAAAGTTTAGGACTTGTTGAGAATAACTACCTTTGGAACCTCCTGTTTTTGAAGGCTTTTGTCCTGCTATTTTTCGAGTTTTCTTTTGAGTGATCCCTTTTCCCCCCTGAAATGTTAAAACATTATCCTGGGTATTTCTGGCCGCTTTAAAGGAGGATGGTCCTTTTGATGAAGACATCATCTTTCTAAACCTACCTTGATGGCTTTTTGCTTGAGAAGACATTGGAGATTTGGAAAACCTGCCAGCTAATGCTCCAGGGATTCCAAGGTTTGTTAGTGCCCTTGCTTCTACTTTTTGTTTACTTGTTAAGCTTCCTCTCAAGGGGTGCTTTAAGGCAACGGCTTTCATTGACCTTGCTGCTAAGGCATAGTGACCTCCGGATCCTGCAGCGAGGTTACCACTGAGGAGAGAGCCTCGCGTCATACTAGCAAAAGGTGTGTAGCTCTTATCTGTAGTAGCGCTTAGTCCTAAACTACTTAGTTGGGCCATATGTGTTCGGTCGTAGCATGAATTACTTTGCATGCAGCTACATTGTGGGTCTGCTTTTAATTGAGAGTTAAGACAACTGACTCTCATAGCGTTCTGAGGAAGGGGGTTATTGTGGAGAACACTTGGGATACAGTATTTCTTATAATTAATAGGGTCCTTAAAAGAGGATGTTTCTTCTGAGCAAAAACAAGCCCTTTCAGTAACCGGGTTGCATTCCCCAGCTCCCGGTAATTTATCAGCAATCTCTTTTGTTTTTTCTGCAAACTTCTCATGTTCTGCGGCTTGTGAAGTGTAAAATGCAGTTAGTAAGCCAGCAGCTGGAAGCTTTAGCATGACCGAACTAAACTTAACGCCTCCAGGATAAATCATTGCAGCATAGCAGGCTGTTGTTGCCGCCATTCCACCTGCTTGAATTTTGGCCATGTCAGCTCTTTTTTTATGACTTTCGGCAACTTGATAAAGAGAGTTTTTTTGAACATTCCCAGATGTATCGTATTGCTTCATTTTGATGTCTTCTTGGCTCATCGCTTGCTGAGCAGCTGCAATAGCCTCAGTTCCCATGGCAATAAATCTGCAGTAATCTTGCTTAGTACCAGGATGACTAGGGTTTTTCTCTTTAAGCTTAGCCGATACTGACTCTCTTAAGTCCATAGGGGCTTGCATAGACCCCATGATCATTGTGTAGGCTTTCGCGATACTTTCTACCATAGATGCCTTCATTCCTAGAAAGTTTGAGTCAGCGGCTTTTCCACCGCATTCGGCTTCAATTCCCTCACATTCTTCTAATTTTATTTTTTCATTAATTCCTTGATGTACGTATTGTTTGGACATGTCATATTCTTGATCTGTGATATTCATGCTTTTAGCGGAGTCATCATCAGTATCTTGTACGGCCTGTGAGAAGACAGAAGGTGGAGAGCAAAGGAGGAATATCCAAGAGTAAATAATAATTATTTTAAAAAAAAACTTTTGCATGTTTAGCCTCTGATATAGGCTATTTTAACATGGTTAATTATAGGCTCCGATGGGGAAAATAACCCCAAATAAATAAAGTTTATTATTAAGCTTTGTTTTTTAGGTTTAAGTGGCCATGAAATAGGAACCTTTTTAGTTTGACATCAGTATTTCATGCTGATTAGTAAGGGTAAATCGTGAAAAGGAATAAAATACAGATGCATAAAGACTCAGAGCTTTCCCATTCAATGGTTCATTACCTCCTTACAATACACAAACTTAAAGAAGGTCGTGGCTTTGCTAGAGTCACCGACATTGCAAAAGATTTGGGGCTCACGAAAGGAAGTGTCTCAACTGCCTTAAATAACTTGAAGAAAAGGAACCTTGTTTTAGAAGAAGAAGACTGTAAGTTTCTAAACCTAACTGAATTGGGCCATAAGGAAGTTCATAAAATATTATCATCTCGAACCCTTCTTTATTACTTTCTCAAGGATTTCGTAGGTGTGAGCGAAGAAGTCGCTGAAAAAGATAGTTGTCTGATGGAGCACTTAATGAGCTCTGAAACTAATACAAAGTTTTTTGATTTTATGAAAAAACTTGTGTCATGTTGCGATGAGAAGGGCGTCGAAAATATGAATCATAAAGCTATCTTTGAGACTAGTTTAAATCTATGCGACTTTAATAATGCTCAAGACTTTGTTGAAAACCAAATGGGTGATAAACATCTTCCTTCGTAATTAGATTTTTTCAGCCTTTCCTCCCTTTTTTTACTGTGTTAAAAGATTCAACAAAATTTAATAATCGCTTTTGGAGAGACTAATATGAATCCTCTTTTAGAAAAAAATAATTTACAATTTGGCGCTATTCCTTTTGATAAAATAAAGGTTGATAATTTTATCCCTGCTTTGAAAGAGGTTATTGATAAAGCAAATAGTTCCATTGAAGAAATGAAGTCTTCTAAAGATGAACCCACTTTTAAAAATACAATTGAGTTTTTAGAGAAGGTGCAATCTGAAGTTGATTTTGTTAGTGGTATCTTTTTTAATTTGCATTCAGTAAAGTCTAGTGAAGAAATGCAAAACATTGCAAAGGAAATTTCTGCACTTTCCATTGGCTTTCACAATGACCTAAGCCTTGATCAAAGAATTTTTGAAAAAGTAAATAAGGTTTATAAGAACTTAGATTCGTCAGAACTTAGTGGTGAAGATTTAAAGTTGCTTGAAAAATATTATAAAAGCTTCGTAAGAAATGGAGCAAACCTTAGCGAGGAAGAGAAAGAAGAGTTAAGAAAAATTGATAGAAGAATGGGAGATCTTTCAATTGAGTTCGGTGATCACCTTTTAGATGAGACCAATAGTTTTGAATTAGTCCTTAGGAAGTCTGAGGATATTGTTGGACTGCCAGAGTTTCTTTTAGAGGCGGCATCTCTCGCTGCGAAGGAGAAAGGTTTAGAGGAAGGAAGCTACCTTTTTACTCTTGATTACCCTAGCTATATTCCTTTTATGACTCACTCAGAAAGAAGAGATTTAAGGGAACAATTGTATAAAGTTTTTATGTCTCGCTGTTTTAAAGATGGGAAAAATGATAATAGGAAAATTGTAAAAGAGTTAGCTGTGTTGAGGCATAAAAGGGCCAACCTATTGGGCTATAAGACCCATGCCGAGTTCATATTAGAAGAAAGAATGGCAAAAAAACCAGAAAGTGTAAGGGAGTTAATTAAGACTCTTTTAGAAAGTGCAAAGCCTGTTGGAAACTCAGAAATGGAAGAGTTAATGGCGTTTTCTAAAAAGTTAAAAGGGCCGGAAGAGCTTCAGGCTTGGGACTATGCATTCTATCAAGAAAAGTTAAGAAAAGAAAAATTCGATATTGATGACGAAGTTCTTAAACCTTATTTTTCTCTTGAAAAAGTAATTGATGGTGTTTTTGAAGTTGTTAAAAAGCTGTATGGCTTGTCATATAAACCTTTAACAAACCTTCCAACTTATCATCCTGATGTTAAAGTTTATGAAGTAAAAAAAGAATCTGGTGAGTTTTTAGGCTTGTTCTACGCTGATTTTTTTCCAAGACAGGGTAAAAGAGGTGGAGCTTGGATGACTAATTTTAAAGGTCAGTATAAAGAAGGAAACGCTGATCACCGTCCTCATGTAGCCATCGTTTGTAATTTTACGAAACCGACGGAGACAAAACCATCTTTGTTGACCTTTGGTGAAGTACTGACATTTTTTCACGAGTTTGGTCATTCACTTCACGGAATATTAGCAAATGGTAAGTATGAAAGTCTTTCAGGGACAAATGTATATTGGGATTTTGTAGAGTTACCATCTCAAATATTTGAAAACTGGGCTTTTGAAAAAGAGTGTTTAGACCTATTTGCTTCTCATTTTGAAACAGGAGAAAAAATTCCTTTTGAAGTCGTTCAAAAAATTAAAGAAAGTTCGAATTTCCATGAAGGAAGAAATACATTACGGCAAGTCTCTTTTGCAATGTTAGATATGGCTTGGCATAACCAAGATCCAGAATCTGTTAAGGATGTTGGTGAATTTGAAAGAGGCGTGTTGAAGGACACATTACTCTTACCCCATGTCGAAGGTACAAATATAAGTTGCGCTTTTTCCCATATCTTTAATGGGGGATATTCGGCTGGTTATTATAGTTACAAATGGGCAGAAATCCTTGATGCGGATGCATTTGAGCTTTTTAAGGAAAAGGGGATTTTTGATAGAGAGGTAGCAAAGTCTTTCCAGGAAAATATCTTATCTATGGGAGGAGCAGAGCACCCAATGGTTTTGTATAAAAGGTTTAGAGGAAAAGAGCCTACCCCTGATGCTTTGTTAAAGAGAGGTGGTTTGAAGAGGTAAATTCTTCCTTATTAGCCTCTGAGATCTTTATTGATTAAGGCATTCGCTTCTTTTGAAAAGAGGAGTAAGATTATTTGAGATTTCATAGAGCATCATAATGAAAATCATCTGATAAACTAATGCTCGTGTATTAAAAGAATTAGCCATCGGAGGGCCAATGACTATTAAAAAAAGAAAAAAGAACATCCGTAGAAACTCAAATATTTTTATGGGCTGTATTGTACTTTTAAGTTTTTTTATATCCTTTGTCATTGGCTCAACGAATTCAGAGGCTTCAAAGCCAAATTATAAGTGGATTACTATAGATGAGAATTCTTTAGACCTTTCCCAAAAAAGTATAGGAGATGGAATAGAAGAGATAGAATCACGAGATGGTGTTAGTCTACTTAAGGTTGATGAAAGTGTTCTGTCCTCTCTATCATCTATAATGCATAGAAACTTTAATCGTTGTGGTGGCTATTTTTTACATGAAAATTATAGTGAGGGAAAGGACTTCTTAAATAAAGGTGAAGAATACTCCTTAATTGAGAAGGGTAATTTCGAAAATTTTGAAATAAATCAGCAAGAAAGAATTAGACCCTTGCTTGAGCTCGTTAATGAAAAAAAGATTTTAGAAGTTATTGAAAAATTGACAACATTTCACAACCGATATTATCAGAGTGAAACGGGTTACCAATCTCAGGAGTGGTTAAAAGGAAAGTGGCAAGAAATTACTCAAGGAAGATCAGATATAAAGGTAGAGTTTTTTAATCACTCTTGGAAGCAGCCCTCTATTATTCTAACAATTGAAGGAACAGAAAAACCTCAAGAAATTGTTGTTATTGGAGGGCATGCTGATAGTATAGCTGGTTGGTGGGGAAGAATTCGAGCTAGGGCCCCAGGAGCCGATGATAATGCTTCCGGAATGGGTACTATCACTGAAATCCTTAGACTTTTAGTGGAAGGCAGTTATAGACCAAAAAGAACTATTAAGTTCATGGCCTATGCTGCTGAGGAAGTAGGACTTTTGGGTTCTAAGGATATTGCTAATAAAATGAAGGAAACTAACCAAAATGTTGTTGGAGTCATGCAGCTTGATATGACAAATTTTAAAGGATCGGATTTAGATATTGTTATGATGGATGATTTCACGAACGCTGATCAAAATCGCTTTATAGGAAACTTAATTGATGAATATGTTAAGGTTTCTTGGGGGTATGATAGTTGTGGATATGCTTGTTCTGATCATGCATCATGGACAGCTCAGGGTTTTCCAGCTTCAATACCTTTTGAGGCAAGGAAAAACGATATGAATAAAAAAATTCATACGGCAAACGACACAATATCTGTTTCAAGAAATAGCGCCAGTCATGCTTCTCATTTTGCAAAGTTGGGATTGTCGTATTTAATAGAAATGGCAAAATAAAATTTATTTACTTTCATTACGTTTTAAAAGTTTGTTTGGCATTATAGTTTGGATAAGGTTATATATTGCCAAACAAACTACACAAGATTTTTATGACTTCTAAACCAAATGATATAGAACTACCTGACTTTGAAACATTAAAGAGGTTTCTTTCTGAAGAGAGAGAGGCCTATAAGAAAAAATATAATTTAGAGAACTCCGAAGAAATTAGACCCGTTGAGGTTGCTGACCTAATTTTATCCTGGCTTCAAAAACTCCAGCTTCAGCTTCATAAATTCTTTGAAGATAATCCTTCACTTCTTTACTTCTTTGAAAAAGAATTTTGTTCATTTCAAAAATTTACTGAAAAGGATTATATTTTAGATGTTTGCTTTATTGAAAGCTTTCTTTTTCCAGAAAAGGAAAAGCTTTACTTAGGTGAACCAGCAGATAATGATCAACAAAATCTAGAGAGCGGATTTGAATATTTTTCCGATTGGATGAAAAAGAAAGCCAGGGATCATCAAATAACTCAAAAAAAAATTAGTGAAGATTTTGAGTTTGAAATGAAAGAGCAAGAACTACCTTGTTCCTGTCCAGCTTGTAAAGGTTCCTTTAGGTCAAAAATGAGGGACTATGCTTTTGATGAATCAATTATTCAAATTGAAAAAAGTTATAAAAAAATAGAAGAAAATCTTACTCGAGGAATACCAGTCGTAAGTGAGCTTTTTGGCGATCTTCAAATTGAAATAGAAAATAAATTGAAGGTCACTAGAAATAAACTAAAAAGAAGCTCTTATAATAGGCTAGAAAATCAGCTTAAGTCGATTCTAAAAGAAAAGTTTAATTATCCTTCTGATATTGCTTTGGATTATTCCAAACAGGTTAAGCTATATTTTAACAGTATACTTGAAGAAAAAAAAATTAAATACGATCTTATTGAGGAAGAGGAATATGACAGATTCTTCAAACAAGTCTCGAGCAATTTATGGCGTGGAGAACGCTATTTAGGCAGAGAATTCAATAAACTAGTTAAGTCTATTTTGATTTTAAAAAGACAAGATATATCTGCAAATATTTTGAGAGATTATCTAGGAGAATTCTGGATTCACTCACCTGCTAGAAGGCTAAATAGAAAAGTTATTTATCATGGTGGACCAACTAATTCGGGCAAAACATACCATGCTGTTGAATCCCTTTGCGAAGCTTCGACAGGTAGCTACCTCGCACCGCTTAGGTTGTTAGCAGCTGAGCTGTACGACACTATGAACGGAAAAGATGTTACAACTTCCTTATTAACTGGGGAAGAGGTAATTAATGTAAAAGATTCAACGCATTTTTCTTCTACTATTGAAATGGCCCAATTTGGTCGCAGTTTTGATGCTTGTGTTGTTGATGAAATTCAAATGATTTCTGATTCGCAAAGAGGTTGGGCTTGGACAAGGGCCCTTGTTAACTTAAACTCAGAAGAAATCCATGTTTGTGGAGATAAATCAGCTTTAAAGCTTGTCCAAAAGATTGTTGACCTTTGTGGGGATACTTTGGAGGTCAGAAATTATGAGAGGATGACGACTCTTATGCCTCAGAGAAAGCCTATACGGGTAAGTGATTTAGAAAAGGGCGATGCCCTTATTGTTTTCTCTAGAAGAAATGCTTTGAAGTATAAGTATGAGCTAGAAAAATGTGGCTTTAAGGTTTCTATTGTTTATGGAAGACTAAGTCCAGAGGTAAGAAGAGAGCAAGCAAGGAAGTTCGATAGTGGAGAAACAGATATCATTGTAAGTACTGATGCTATCGCAATGGGCATGAACCTCCCTATAAAAAGGATCGTATTCTCTACTTTAACAAAGTATATAAACGCCAAAGAATTCCCTATTTCTAAAAGCGAGATTAAGCAGATTTCAGGTCGTGCGGGAAGGTTTAATAGATATCCGACAGGATATGTGAACTGCCTCTCAAGGGTTGATAATGGTCTAGAGAGTATAAGTGAGGCATTAGAGGCTAAATTGGGTCAAAAAGATAAATGTATGGTCGGCCCTGATTTAGATATTTTTTCTCAAGTGAATAATGCACTCGCTAGTCATGGTCTGCCAAGCCTCAAGCTTTCGGAGTTCTTAAGATTATTCAACACAATGGTCTTTAAAAAACCTTTTTACTGTGTTGACTTAAAAGAAATGATAGAATTATCAGAGATGGTTGAGGAAGCTGATCATTTAGGAATTTTAACTAATACAGAAATATTTGGATTTAGTTGTGCTCCTGTAAACTTTGGTTTAATGGAGCATGTTCAGTTCTTTTTATGGATTGTAAATAAGTTCGCCAGATCAGAAACTATTTATTTTGAAGAGATTAATGAAAAGTCTAATGATATAGACTACCTGGAAACTTCTATAAAATGTATTGAATTATTTCAATGGTTAGCAAGGCATTTTAATAACAAAAACTTTGAGTTTGATGAATACCTCTTATTAGAAAATAAGGGAGCTGCAATATTTAAACTTAACAGCTTATTGTCTGAAAAGATTGTTCCAGCTTGCTCAAGTTGTGGAAAACAATTGGAGCAAGATACAAAATTTGCCATTTGTGAAGAATGTTATAAAAATCGAGTCCGTTTTCGTCCTAGAGGTAGTCGAAGCTTTCGAGGCTCCTCTGAAAATAAAAAAGAAACCAGCTTTTCAAGGAAAAGTGGAAAAAGGAAGCCTCATTTTAAAAGAAGAAAAAAGAAGAGATGAATTTAAAAGATTATGCTCGGGAAATTTTAGAAGGGGAAAGTCTAAATAGTAAACTTCTTGTAATTCCTAAGTTAGAAAATATTTTTGAAGGTCAAAATAAAAAAGAATACACTTGCCCTCTTAAACCTGGAAGGGCAGGAAGGATAAGCTTTTCTTCGAAGCAAATGCGCTTTCCAAAGATAAATTCTTTCATAGAAGCAGAAAAAAGGTCTATGGCTTTGCACTTTTTTGCAAATCATGAATTGTTAGCAATTGAGATGATGGCTGCATTTATTCTAATTTATCCTGATGATGATAATACACTGAAATTGAAAAAGGGAATTTTATCCAGCTTAAAAGATGAGCAGAAACATCTAAAGCTTTATATAGACCGAATGAAAGAGCTTTCTGGGGTTGAATTTGGTGATTTTCCCCTTAGTGATTTTTTTTGGAGGCAAATGAAGGTTTTGAAAGATCCGGCCCAGTTTTTATCCTTCATGTCTATGACAATAGAGTCAGCAAATCTTGATTTTGCTTTGTTTTATAAAAATATTTTTGAGGAATATGGTGATTCTAAAACGTCAAAAATTTTAGAAATTGTTTTGAATGATGAAATAAAACATGTCGGTTTGGGTTATAGTTGGTTAAAACGATGGAGTGGTGACCAGGATACGTGGGATTATTATAACTCTTTATTACCAGATCGACTAACTCCAGCGAGAGCAAAAGGAATAATTTTTAACGATGATGCTAGAAGAAAGGCTGGTATTGATGAAGACTTTATTTTAAGATTGAAAAATTTTAGGAGTGATTTTTTAGTTACTAATAGAAAGAGTTGGAATAAAGATCATATTTGATTATGGAAGAACGTAAGAATTCGAATATTTTTAATATAGATTATGAATATGAGTTATATGGCCTATTTGATAAAAATGATGAATTAAAGAAGAAAATTGAAAAGATTAGACAAGAGCTCGAATATATATATTTCTTTTTAGAAAATAGTGAGTCTTGTTTAAAAACAAATAAATACTATTGCCCACATTACTTAGAATATTTGAAAAAACTTGGTTTAACTATACCAAAAATGACTAAAGAGGCTTCTTCTGGCTCATTAAATTGGTGGGGTAAGCTAAAAAATATACCTCTTGAAAAACTATTAAATTCAAAAAAAACTTCGACCCTTTTTGCCTTAGAAGAAAAAATGTGTCATCCGAAGACTTTATTAATAGAAAATATAGATGAGTTAAGAAACTTTTATCCTTCTGAAGATACCTCTGAATGGATCGTAAGGGCAGCTTATTCAACAGCAGGTAATGGAGTCTTACGTTTGAACCGTAAAGAATTTTTTAATGCTAAGAAAATCAATAATCTTGAAAAAATACTATTAGACTCCCCAATTGTTTTAGAGCCTTATTTAAAAAGAATTATGGATATAGGTATACTTATTAATTTAAGCTCCCCTTTAAATTACTCTATAACAAAAAACTTTATAAATGAAAGAGGATCATTCAAGGGAGGCCTTATTTTTGAGAACAAAAGAGATTTTGAAAAAAAATTAGATAATGACTTTATGAGCATGAATTTGATAGAGGAAAATATCGAAAAAATAGCAAGGTACTACTCTAGTCTTGGTGCGAGAGAATATATTCAGGTCGATTCATTTTTTTTCGAGGAACAAGGAAAAATTAAATATTATCCATTAGTTGAAGTTAATTATAGAAAAACTATGGGCCTCTTCCTTAGATCTATGAAAAAATTCTTGCCTGATGGTGGGGTAGGTGCATGGTACTTCTTTTCTCAAAAAGAAATTAAACCTACTTCTAGTTTTGAAGATAAAATAAATTTAATTAATAGTATGATTTATAATTCGACTATAAAAGAAGGTATTATCCCTGTTTCGCCTCCAGAAAGCCTATTTCCATCATTTTTTATTGCCTCAAAAAATATAAACTCCTTAAAAGAAAAACTTAACTATATTCAGAGTAAAGTACTAAAATATAGCGTACAGATGCCGAAACGCTATTTATAGAGTTCGCTTGTAATCTTAACTAATTTATGTTGAGTTTTTAATGATAGATTCTCTAATAAAAAAAATTAAGAATAAATTCTCAAAGTCAGAATATGACGAAGAGGAATATGATGAACAATATGAAGAAGATGAATATGAAGAAGATGAATATGAAGAAGATGAATATGAAGAAGAGGAAAATGAAAATTTAGATGATAGAGCTAAAAAAAATAATAAAAATAACAAAAAAGTTGAAAATGAAGTTGAGGATGAAGGCGAGGATGAAGATGAGGATGAGGATGAGGAAGAGGATGAAGAAGAGGATGAATATGAAGATGAAGACGAAAGTAAAAATGAATTAAGTGAAGAAGAAAAGAAAACCAAAGATAAAAAATCAAAAATAATTCAAATATTTGCGTTTGTTGTTATTGCTTATGTTTTTCTAACATGGGAAGAAGATTCAAAAAAGGAAAAAAAGGGCGTTACTAAGAAAAGTGAGAAACTTGTAAAGAAAAAGAAGAAAAGGAAAGCCAAGACAATAGTTAAAAAAGTAAAGAGCCCCGAATCAAAAAAAGATTTATCTAAAAAAAACGACCCTATGGCCCTTTTAGAAGAGGATAGTCCAGAACTAGATGGGAGTGATTTTGGCTTAGGGGATGACTTTTTGACAAATGAAAAACCGAAGTCAATTATTAAAAAACAAAAAAAAGTAGAACAAGAGATTATTGAAGAAGAAAAAATAACTTCTTTAGATAAAAGGGAAAAAACTAATGTGGTTCCAGAAGAAAGAAACCCCGCTTCGATGGTTGTATCTAAACCAAGTATCTTAAAGGAATCTTTGATAAAAAAAATTAAAAAGAAAAAGGACTCATATACAGAGCCGCCTAATTACTCTTTTAGGGGAAGAGGTTTAGTTTACAATTGTAAAGGGAAACATTGGGCTTGTGTTGATAAAGAAAGCTATTTAAAGTGTCGAGCAAATGAGAAATGGCAAAAAAATAAGAATAAAAAGACAGAGTGTAAAACAATTAATGTTTATCTAAACATCAAAGACTGTAGTATTATTCAGCTAAATAATATTCATACATTAGTTAAAACTGATTTTTGCAAAAATTAGAATTAAGCTGCTTTCTTTTGGAATCCATTTTTAAAGAGTGTCAGTTTAAAAAGGTTTTCATTTTTTTCTTGATCTTTTTTCATGGCTTTTATGTAGGCTTTTGAAAGCTTGGGGTCAAATTGACTGCCTGAGAATTCTTCCAATTCTGAAAACGCAATTTTATAAGAGAGGCCCTTTCGATATGGTCTATCCGATGTCATAGCATCAAAAGTATCTGCTATGAGTATAATTCTTGAAAAATAAGGAATATCTTCACCTTTTAGTCCATCTGGATAGCCTTTACCATCATATCTTTCATGATGGTGTCTAGCATATTTTGCAATATCATCAAAAGGTTTAAAGCTTCTCAATATTTCTTCAGATCTTTGTGGATGTGATTTCATTACAGAGAATTCATTTTCATCTAATCTAGTAGGTTTTAACAAAATTTTATCTGGGATACCTATTTTTCCAATATCATGGAAAAGGGCTGCTAATTCAAGTTTGTAAAGCTCATCATTGGTTAACCCTATTTCTCTTCCAAGTTCCTTTGAATAAAAAGCCACTCTTGTACTATGTCCAAATGTGTAGGAATCTTTCATATCCAAAGCTATAAGAATAGACCTTGCTGCCATTTCAAAAATTTCTTTTTCCTTTTTTTCAAGTTCGTCAACTTTTCCTACTAAATTTAGTAAAGTTACGTTTGTAAGAAGCTCAGGAATTGATACTACTTTATCATTTCCATCTTTTTCATTTTTTGCCATTTTTTTTTAGCCTTAATTTTTTTATCCTTATTACATTTATCGGTTTATCTGAGATAAAAGTTTAAGTTGAAATATTGATAAAAATCATTGGTCTCGTAAAAAAAATAATGAAGAAATCTATTTTATTGAAATGTAGTCTGTTCGTTTATATTCAATTATATTTTAATTAGGTGTTTTACATATAATTTATTTTGATTAATTTACTTTGGTAATGGTGCTTTTATGAAAAAAGTCTTAATTATTGAATCAGATCGATACTTATTAAAATTTAAGAAGTTTTTAGAGCAAATAGATGAGTATATTGAAGGAAGTTTTTTTGAAGATTTTTGTGATTTTTTACACATAGACGAATTTAGGCAAAAACAAGATGCGTTAGATGAGGTTTCATTTTGTTTTATATGTATTGAAAGCTTTGACTACTTTAATACCCTCAACTTGAAATGGAGAAAACCTTTTGTTGTAATGTATAGTGGGCAAGATCCTGATCTACAAGGCATGCCTACCTTGTTGGAATCCAGTAAGTCTTCGGCCCTTAATATAGGCACTATAGATTTTTCTTCTAAAATGGAATTGTTTGTACCTCTTTTAAGGAGAGTTATTGAGTTAATTGAAACTCAATCAGCAAATTTAGGAGAAAGGTTTTTATCACTTGAAAAAGGCTTAAATGACGGTCTAAAAAGCATTCAAAAAATCTCAAAAAAAATTATTCCTATAAGAAAAGAAAAAATTAAAGGTATTACTATTTCAAGTAAGTATATAGCTGGTCTTGATAGTGGTGGTGAATTTTTCGATTTAAATAAGGGGGAAAATCAATTAACAATTTTCTTAAGCTCTGTTAATTCTTATTCTCTTTCAACATTCTTTTTGGGCTTTTATGAAAGTGTAAAAAAATTAGGTGTTGTAAACCGAGATAGTTTAACAAAGCTTTTTGGGTCTATTGAAAATGAACTGAATGGCTTATTAGTAACGCCAGATTTAAGAGCCGAAATAACCGTTTTGGTTGTAGATCTTGTAACATATAAGCTTTGGGGAATTAATTTTGGTCAAGTCGTTTTAAAATCTAATATTAATGGTCATATTGTAGGGAATAATAATAGGCCTTCTTGTGATAATTTAAAAAATAGTGAAATTTCTTTACAATTAAAAAGGGGAGAAAAAATACTTATTATCTCACCTGGATATCTTAAGTGTTCTGAAGATGTTTTTGAAAAAAATAAACTCTTATCGTATATAGAGAATCTTGAAGGAAAAGATAATAATGAGATATTAAGTGAACTTTTTTTTCAAGTTAAGAAAAATAACTTGAGTAGTGACTTTTTAAAATGTGATTCTTCAATTCTATGTTTGGAGGTTGATCCTAATGCGATTATGCAAGTTTAGCTTATTTGTTTACTTTCTTTTTAACCAATCAATTTCATTTGGGTTATTCGAAGGAAGAGATTGCTTAAAAAGTCAATTCAATATTCAGGTATCTCACAAAGGGCCCCCTTTGGGCTTTCTTTTAAATAAACTAAAAATAAAAAAGAAAAATTGTGTCATTATTGTAGAAAAAGAAAAATTAAGGTTAGTTCGCTCGAAATGGGAATTTGATGTTTGCAGATACCCGATACACATAAAAGAAGGTACTGGAGCAGTCAAAGTACACAAAAAGTTGAGAAAGAATTGTGATTTTTCTACTGAGAATAAGGATAGTTTTTGTAATTCTTTGAAAGATTTAAAAAATGCAATTTCTGATTATGGACTCATTTTCGCTCAAGGAGAAAAAGAAAATCTCCTGTCCTATCATGGTAAAGTTTACTGCACTTTTCTTTTAGTTAATTTTTATTTTGATGAAGAGAAAATTTTCAGTTTTACAGATGAAAAAAAGACATCTCGTTATTTCGGAAACCTTACAAAAATAAAGACTTATTTGGCTCTAAAAGAAAAAGAAAAAGAAAAAGAAAAAGAGAAAATTAATGATGGGCCTGATAAAGGGCTAGAAGAAAAACCAGAAGAGAAGGCAGATAAAAAGACCTCAAAGGGCATGGGGTCTTCAAAATTAAAAGTTATCAAAGAAGTTATTGAAGAAAAGCCTCTTGATGGCACTTCTGACAATCAAAATGAGGCTAAGGAAACAGAAGACCCTGGAGTTTTTTAACTAACTGACTCTATTTTAAAGCATTTTCCAGATCATTGATGAGGTCATCTACATCTTCAATACCTGCTGAAATTCTAATAAGATTGTCATGTATCCCAGATTTTTCTCTAATTTCTTTTGGAATAGATGCATGGGTCATAATGGCAGGGTGTTCTATTAAACTCTCAACTCCCCCAAGACTTTCTGCAAGGGCGAAAAGGGTTACTTTTTCTAGAACTTTTCTTGCTTCTTTTAGGCCACCTTTTGTGAAAAATGTAATCATCCCTCCATAACCACTCATTTGTTTTTTCGCAATTTTGTGCTGTGGGTGAGATTTTAATCCTGGATAAATAACCTTCTCAATCTTTTTATGTCCTTCCAGCCACTTGGCTATTTTCATTGCATTTTTTTGGTGGGCTTCCATTCTTACTGCAAGAGTTTTTAACCCTCTTAATACTAACCATGAGTCAAAAGGTGACGCTGAAGGGCCTATTGAGTTTTGAAGGGTCCAAATTTTATTATAAAGAGCCTTATTGTTTAGCATGAGGACACCACCAACAACATCGCTGTGTCCATTTAAATATTTTGTCATTGAATGCATAACTATATCAGCGCCAAGATCCAATGGGTTTTGAAAGTAGGGACTCATAAAAGTATTATCAACAATGACTTTTGTTTTATGGGCCTTAGCAAGGGAAGTTATTTTCTTTATATCTGAAATTTTTAGTAAAGGGTTTGTTGGAGTTTCAAGCCAAATCAAAGAAATCTTTTTTTCTAATAAAGTCTTTTTTATTTCTTCAATGTTTGTGGTGTCAAGAAATATGAAATTATGGTCATTTTGAAAAACAGTTGTGAAAAGACGAAAAGTTCCTCCATAGACATCATCACCACAGATGATATTAGAGCCTTTTGGCAGTGCATGCATCATGAGTGTTATAGCGGCCATCCCTGATGAAGTAGTGATGGCATACTTTGCTTTCTCGGATGCAGCTAAGCACTCTTCCAGCCTTGTTCTTGTAGGATTATGGGATCTTGTATATTCGTACCCATTATGTTTTCCAGGAGAACTTTGTACATAAGTGGAAGTTTGGAAAATAGGAGGAATAACTGCTCCAGTTTCCTTATCTGGTTCATTTCCAACATGAATTAACTTTGTTGCTATTTCCAAATTGCTTAAGTTTTTCTTTTTCATAGATGCCTTCTTTAGAATTAATTTTTACCTGAAATAAACCTTAGGATGTCAATATTAGTAAGGACTGTTACAACTTTGTCATTTTTTGTTACAAGAACGGTTTCCTCTTGGAGTAAGGAATCAGCAACGTTGGAGAGAAGTTCTCCTATGTCTATGATTTTAAAGTCAGACTTAAAAGCTAAGGATATTGAGTCGCTGAGCTTGAACTCCCCATCAAAGACAGGCTTCAATAAGTTTCTTTCGGAAACGATACCTTCGAGATGGCCAGAGCCATATACTGGGAGTTGAGAAATACCATTTTCATCCATAACCTTAATGGCTTCACCAATAGTCGAGGTATCATTGATTGATATTAGAGGTGTCGTCTCTTTTTTCAAAGTTGTTAGGACTTCTTGAATTGTTACATTAAAAGAAGAGTCTTTATAGCCATTGTCACTCATCCAATCGTCATTAAAAATTTTGGATGCATATCTGTTACCAGAATCGGGAAGAAGCACTAGAATTTTTTTTGGTTCTGCGAGTTTTTCAGCATACTTTATAGCAGCTCTTACGGCTCCTCCAGAGCTTCCTCCAGCGTAGATACCCTCATGTGTTAAGAGGTCTCTCGTCATTAAAAAGCTCTCCTTATCACCAATGACTTCCCAATCATCAATGACATCAAAATTGTAATTGCCTGGTATGAAATCTTCTCCAAGGCCTTCTAAGACGTATGGTTTAGCTTCGCACATCTCACCCGTTTTAGCGTAGTGAGCAACGATTGAACCTTCACAATCGACACCGATGATTTTTACCTCTGGCATGACTGTTTTTAAATAAGCACCAATTCCAGAAATTGTACCCCCTGTACCAACGCCGGCCATGAAGACATCAAAGTCTCCTTCTGTCTGGTTGTAAATTTCTGGGCCTGTTGTCTTAAAGTGTGTTTCTCGGTTCCATAGGTTTTCGTACTGGTTGACGTAATAAGAGTTTGGAATTGTTTCTGATAACCTTTTTGAAACGCTATAGTATGATCTAGGGTCTTCGGGTTCCACGTTGGTTGGGCAAACTATAACCTTTGCTCCAAAGGCCCTTAAATTATCAATCTTTTCTTTTGATTGTTTATCTGCCAGAACAAAAACACATTTGTAGCCATGAACTGCTGCATACATAGCTAGTCCAACGCCAGTATTACCAGAGGTTCCCTCAATGACAGTCCCACCTGGTTTTAGGTCTCCATTTTTGACTGCCTTTTCAAGAATGTATGCACCAATTCTATCTTTAATGGATCCGCCAGGGTTGAGAAAATCTAACTTTACATAGATTTCAGATTGAACTCCAGTTGCGACTTTATTGAGTTTTACAATAGGAGTGTTGCCTATCGCATCAAGAATGTTTAATTTGGCGCCTTTCATGTTTTTCTCCAATTTTTTGGTTTAGGAGGGGTTTAATTATTTTTCCAAGTTTTAGAGAGATCCCCAACATGCTTTACAGGGTTTGCATCAATAATTTCTGGGAAGATAATAAACTGGCTAAATTGGGTCTTAGCAAACTTGATCGTTTTCTCCTCTTTAGAAATCATAGATTCTTTTAAAGAAGCAAGCTTCTCTCTAGATTCTTTTCCAAGAGATGAGCCTTTAGAAGGGATATCCCATTCTTTGATATGATTTTCAAGAGATTTATTAATTAGGAAGAAGAAATTGGATTTGTGAAATGTCTCAGTGTGAGATTGAAACTCTGCAGCTTCTTGTAATTTCGATTGTTCAACGGAGGTCACAAGAAACCAGTTACAAAACTCAAAAGTGCGAAGCTGTTTTTCGAGCTCTAAAGCCTCCAGAAAGGGTGCTTTGTTTTGGTAGAGAATTGAAACTGCTTCAATAAAGTCTTGGACAAATTTTTCACCAGTTACTTGATCAAGATATTTTAAGAGTTTTTTGATTCCAGTTGAAATGAGCTTGCCTAACAGCTTCTTTGTAGGCTTCTGAGCAGGCCCTTTTGGATATATAATTGGCTTTCCTAAAAATTTAAAGATCTCAACAAAACTACTGTCAAAAAAATCTGAAATTTTTCTGGATGATTGGAGGAAGTCTATAAAGTGTTTTCCTGGTGGCGTATCTAGAATAATCGTATCGTATTTTCCACTTTCAATATGAAACTGAACCTCTATAAGTGAGAGGATTTCATTCATTCCACCGTGGGGTCTAGTTAGTATGTTTAATACGTTATTATCAATAGTATCTGCTTTTAGGATTTTGCGCAGTGTTTCCTTTGGTGACATGAGGAGGGCAGAAATAGAAAAATTATTTTCCTCAAAACCTGTAAACAAGTTTGAAGAAATATTCTCAACTTTTCCCGCATTTTGATCTTTAATATTTAGGATTTGTTTTAATCTTTTTGCAGGGTCGATAGTGATAAGAAGCACCTTTTTACCTTTTGATCCAAGGAAAAGTGCTCTTGATGTCGCTAGGGTCGTTTTTCCAACTCCACCTGTTCCACAGAAAATTTCTAGCTGTTTTATTAAAATGGTTTGTTTAATCAAGCTATAGTCCTCATCATGTTTATTAATGAAGTGACAATATCAGCATAATCAGTACTGCTTAGAAAAGGCACAACTTCAGTAAAATCTTTTTCATATTGCTTTTTTAAGTTTTGCTCAATACTTATTTTTTCCCTTAAAAAGTTGGGTAAAGCTTCTAGTTCATTATGGTTGAGTCCTGCAAGAAGCTCGTTAAGGATAAGGTTTCCTTCAAAGAGTTTTAAACTACTTAAGCCTTTTTTTAACTCTAGAGCCTCTTGGACATTCATTATGTTAGGAAGGCAAAGAATGCAGACTTTTATGTTTTCACTTTTCTCAAGAAAGTTATGCATTTTATGAATATCTTCGACAAGTGGGCCGACTTTGAACATTTCTCTGAAATTATGGGTTGAATTAAAGAGGGATAAAGTGTGACCAGAAGCAGGGGCATCTATGACAATTGTTAGGGAAGGGTCCTCCTCTAGGCGGTTTATGATGTGCCCTAGGCTGATCATGTAGCCAATGGAAGGGGTTATATTTAAAAGAGACTTAAAAAAAGTGGTTTTAAGAATCCAGTTCGCAATTGTTTTAGAGCCAAGCTTGTTTTGGATATAGATTGCGGCACTTTCTTCTGTTGTTTGGTTTATTGTTGGAACTTTAAGGAGAGAAATTAACTTTTTAGGTTGAGTTTGATCAAAGTTAAAATAGGCTACATTTACTCCCTCTTTTTGCAAAAATTTCGTAAGGGCGAGTGCAAAGGATGTTTTGCCAACACCTCCTTTACCAGTAAAAAAATAAAGTCTTTTATATTTTGGAAACAATTTTAAAACGTGTAGTGGGTGTTTAATAGAAGCTTATAATAAGAGCCTTCAAGTTCTTTGTCCAAATCTTGCTTTATGTCAAATGGGTTATGAAAATGAATAAGCCCTGCTATTTTGAATTGCTCATTAAGTTTTAATTCCCCTCCTGCTCCAAAATGGCTACCAAAGGCAATAGAGAAGGGGGTTTTTTCAAGTACATTATTTTTGAGTCTTGTTACAGTTGGAGCATAGAAGCCGAGACCACCAAGAAGAAAGGGGGAAAAAGCATCAAACTGGAATAGCCTTCCTTTTACGCCCACTGCCAAGCCTGTAATCGTTGCCTCCCTTTTTATGATTCGATGAGAGGAATGATGAAGGTTAATAATAAGATCAAAAGAGTAGCTAGCGCTGTAATCATAATAGAGATCAAGGGTTATGCTGTCGTCACCATTTTGCCCTAATTCACTACTCAAAAATGTTTGACCTATTCCAACACCTATAGAGTGCCTTTTTAAATCTTTTACAGATACTCTAGAGTTTGTTTCAGGTATGTCTTTTGAAACCGATCTAGACGTCTTTTGAGATGTTAAATTAATGATGTTTGGTTTTATAGTTGCTTGTGAAAAGCAATTAAATGATAAAATAGCTCCGAGGACACTTATTGAAAGTGCCTTTGGAGCTTTATAGAAATTAAACCATCTTTTTTCAAGATAACTCTTAACCATTCATGGTCCCAAGTTAGTGGTTGAATATTTAGTTTAGAGGGCTTGTTTCTACTGAAGAGTTTTGCGTTTCGCTATTTCCCATCATTGATTGAAACTCTTGAGTAACAGCTTCAGCTGCTTCTCCAGAAACCTCAACTTCTTCATAGCCTTCTAAGCCTTTAATATAACCTGTAAAAGTACCTTCTGTACATCTAATAACTCTTTTTAGAAGGTCTACATTTCCTGGTTTACTTGACTTTCTTTCTTGATCAAATAAAAGCTGGATTTGAGTCATGTAGGTAATGTCATTTTTAGTTTTGTTATCAATTACCTGAATTTCGTGACCTTCACGGATAATTTGGGCAATCTCTTCAAGAGTCACATAGCAGCTTTGGTGTGTGTCATAAAGCTTTCTGTTTTGGTATCTCTTAATAATCCTCACTTCACTCATTTTTTCCCTCATTGTTTCTAGTGTCGTAATAAATTAATAAAGTTTTAAATTAAATCAGCTATTTCAAGCGTAAACTCTTCCTCGTAAGCATAGGTAACCCAAAAACTTCTCAATTGCAGGGTTAAAAGCCTGAAAAAGCCAAAAATGTTAAGCATTTTTTTAGTTTATGCTATTAAATTAATGCTTTGCTTCGACTTCAATAACAGGTTTTGCCTAATCATGTCAACAATCTTTAAAGGAAAGCTATAATTAAGTGCATTAATTTCATGGCGTCAATCCTGAAAGAGTTTTTCAGTCTTTTATTAAAAATAAAATTTATTTAAAAAACAAAGGATTCCTGTGATTACAGATCGTTAATGATTAAAAAAAAATAGGTTTTGACCGATAAATGAGAGCAGCCTGGGAAAAATAGGTCTCCCAGGACTTTTGGGCCCTAATTTATGAAAAATATAGCCCTCTTTCTTCTTTTGGTTCTCGCCTCCTGCTCGACTCCACAGAAGTCTATGCAGAAACAAAAGAAATCTGCTTCAACTAAAGCAGAAGTGTCAAAGAGTTCAGTAAAAAAGACTCAATCAGAGTTAGACTTGGTGGCAGCTTTGGATATGAGGGTTGCAGAGGCAAAAAAAGAAGGAAAAGAAAAAGTTAAACTTCTTTCAGGTGAACTTTTTCTTAAAGCATCAGATGCTTCTTTTAGGTCAGATTATAAAACTTCAATATTGTACTTTAATGCCCTGTTAAAAGTTACTCCTAATGAGCCCTATTTAAAAAAAAGGTTTGCCATTGAATTGATTAAAGTTGGTAGATACGGAGAAGCTAAAGAGGAGTTAGAGAAGCTTTACAAATCCCATGGAAATTATTCAAATATTGGCCTTATTTTAGGAGGAATATATAGCTCTATTGGTGAAGCTAAAAAGTCAGAAAAGGTCTATAAGGAGATAATAAGTGATGGTGGAGAAAAGATGGTCGAAGCCTGTATTTTTCTCGTGAAATCATATCAAATTTCCAAAAAACTCAGAGAAGCTAAAGTCACTTTGAAAAGATGCGGGAATAAAACGGACCGAAAGGATCTATTCCTTTATTATGAGGGAAAGATTGCTCTTCAGGAGGGACATTCGAAAAAGGCAAAAAAACTTTTCAAGAGGTCACTAAAACTAAACCCTAGATACTATCCTGCTGTTATAGAATTGGGAAAAGTTTTAGAGACTGATAAGAAGTCAAAAGAAGCCTATTTAGCTTATAAGAAATATCTAGAGCGTGACCCAGCTGCCTATCCCGTTCTGAGGAAGATTGTTAATGTTCTTTTAAAGTTAAACAATAAAAAAGAAGCAATACCTTATGTTGAGACTTTGACTAGAATAGATCCAACAGATCTTAATTTAAAACTTAGGCTAGGTTTATTTTACATAGATGTAAAAAGATATGATGAATCAAAAAGCATCTTTAGAGAGCTTCTTCAGGAAGTTCCAAATTCAGCAAAAGTTTTGTTTTATTTGGGTGTTCTGCATAAGAAAACAAAAGATTATGATAAGGCCATATCCTATTTTGAAAAGATCAAAAAAAACAACATCTATTTCAAAGAATCAATTGTTCAAATTTCTAACATATTGATGGAGAAAGCAGTTCATTTTGGGCAAAAGGATATAGATCATGAAATTGTAAAAAAGTTCATACTCTATACTCGAGACAAGTCAAAAGAGTTCCAATTTTTGAAATTGGAACTTGGTTCAATAATAGCGAGCTTTTATGAAACAATCAGGGACTATAAAAAGGCAATAGAGGCTTTGTCTTCTCTTAAGAGTGAAGAAGGTTTTGGTGAAAATCATGAATATTATTTGGCTTCCCTCTATGAAAAAAATAAAAATTATAAGAAGGCGAGAGAAATTATTGAAATGATACTAGATAAAAATCCAGAAAATCCTCATGCCTTAAATTTTCTGGGTTACTCAATGTTAGAAAAAAATGAGAATTTACCACAAGCTTTTATTTATATTAAAAAGGCTGTTCGTTTAAGGCCAAACGATGGCTATATCAGAGATTCTTTAGGTTGGTTTTACTACAAAACAGGAAAAATAAATAAAGCATTGAAAGAAATCAAAAAGGCTTGGGATCTTGTAAAATCAGATTTTGTTATTGCTAAGCATTTAGCTACTATTTATTTAAAGAAAAGAAATTATGCTTTGGCCCTAAAGTTTTATCGTGAAGCTATGAAAGCGAGCAAGACTGATGAAGAGAGAAGAGAGGTTGCAGGTTTGATAAAAAACTTGCAGGATAGAAGAAATGTGGTGGGGCCCAAAAGAATTCCAGCTTCAAATTAATGATCATCCATAGGAAAGCTTCTTGATTATCAAAGTATATTTTTCTGTTTTCCTTTTCCTACTCATTTCAGGTTGCTCCACTAAAACATTTAAAAGAAGAAATCTGGAAGATAAGTCTTTTGACTTATTAAAAAGCGGTCTGAGTAAGGTTTGTTTATCTGGCGAAGGAAGAGGACGGTTTTACACAAAGGGTGAGAGGCAAACTTTTTCTTTTGAATCTCTTTTAGATCTTAATACAAAAAGACTGGATGTTTCTTATCATTTTCCTTTTCATGGTGAGGAAGGACTTTCAATTTTTTACAAGGAAGCCCTTAAAGAGCAAATAAATTACAAAGGTTCTTTGTTTGATCGAATTAAAAAGGAAAGTCAAAAGGGAGAGGAAAAGGACTTCAGGAGTTTTTTT
>MDTD01037740.1_pt1 | contig 27977 bp, 16 predicted proteins | sample 811221 | NCBI WGS metagenome assembly MDTD01 (sample SAMN05326646, study PRJNA326480) | marine metagenome | isolation source: seawater | place: Pacific Ocean: South West | collected 2011 | reverse complement strand
GTGCTATGATTTTATTCGGATCAGGCGGTTCTGTTTTCAGTGCTGTCGTTAATTCTGATAATGGCGTTCTGAGTATCGATGGTTTAGAAAACGTCGAGACTCTTGAGCAGGCTTTGTCAACTAGAAATGCCACTGGAACCGTTGCCCTTCATGTTGTCAGACAAGGTGAGCCACCAATGCTATTGGTCGGGACAGATACGGGTCTGATTCGATGGACAACAAGCGATCTGTCTGAAACGTTTGGATCGCCACTATGGGTATATGATGGTGAAAATGCAGAATCATTCGTCGGGATAGCAGACCTTCTCAACACCTCGAAATCAGCTGTAGTCAACGCCCTTGAACTCGCAGGCATCTTGGACGGAAGCGGAAATATGGCCCAACTCACCGGTGTATGGCTGGGCACTCCGTCCGGCATTCACATCATTGATCTCGATGACCTCGTCACAGAACCTGCATACGCCATTTCGAATGATAGGATGTTCAATTCAGAATCATGGCTCTCAGGCGGCAACGATGTCCTATCTATCGAGCAGATACCCGGAATGGTGCTAGTTGGATCAAGAGAAGGCATGTGGGCGTTGGAGGGGGATGGCAGCGGAGTGCTGGGGATGATTGAGCCGCCTGTGAAGATGAATGGCCCAATTTCCGATATCGCGTCATGGATCACTGGTGGGGAGAGGTGGATATCCGCAGGGATTGAATCGGGACGCTACATGAATATCCTCCCAATCGACCCCACATCTACGGATTCAGACTTCGACGGTATGCCTGATGGCTGGGAGTTCCATCATGGCCTGGATCCGACCAATCCCTTCGACGCGCCAAGGGACGCTGATCTCGATGGCTTTGATGTCGGAGGCCCATTCGGATTCCAGGCACCTTGGACCAATCTGGACGAATATCGCTACATCTCAATATCTGAGAATGGCTCGAATGGGACAGATCCGAGACTCACGGACAGCGATGGGGATGGACTGACTGATGGTCAAGAGTATTGGGGGTGGTTCTACGATTCAACGCCTTTCCAATGCCACTACCTCTCAACTGGTGGCCCGGGCATCCCTGAGCAGATATGCGATGATTCCGATGGCATACTTGCAAGACAGGTGCATCTCTCAGGCTGGTTGAACTCTGGCTCAGGCGGCGGTGCAGATGTCCCTACCGACCCGTCTAATCCTGATACTGATGGCGATGGGATGCCCGATGGTTGGGAGATTGAGAATCGAAGATGGATAGGCGATGCATATACGGGGGGGAACATCTGGACGCTGGACCCATTAGATCCGAGCGATGCGGATGAAGATGCAGATGGCGACGGTCTGACTAATGGGTGTGAATATCGATGGTCTGTGCTGCTTGAAACCGTTAGGGAAAATGGCCTAGTGACTCATGGAGAATCAGCCGAAAGTGCGGCATCATGGGTCGCTACGGATCCAAATCTGGTGGATTCAGATGGTGACAGTCTTCCGGATGGTTGGGAAGCTAGGTATGCATGCTCTTGGAATTTAGCCAATGCTGGGATTAACCCCCTCAATGGAAGCGACGCACTGGGCAATCCGGATGGAGACGGATATGATGTGGACGGCGATGGAATACTTGCCCCTCAGGAGCAATTCGTGAATTGGCTCGAGTACCATCTAAAGTCGGAAATACTCGTCGGAGGGTCATGGGCCTCTGTATCGGACCTGCCTGAAGGCTTCGACACTTGGATTTTCAATGCATCAGAACAGATTAGCGACCCACAGGCCTCATTCGGAGAATTAGCAAGTACAGAAGTCACGAGCCTTCTTGCTGGCATAACAGAACTCGATACCGGCTCCTCTGACCCCGTCTCTCCAGACTCAGACTCGGATGGGATGCCGGACGGGTGGGAAGCATATCACGCAAGATGGTCAGTATTTGATGAGCGTTGGACACTCAATCCTGTAAATGGAAACGACGATGTCGGCGATCCGGACGGCGATGGACTCACCAACTGGGAGGAATATAGCAGTATACCGGGGAATATGAGTGAGATCGACTCCCTTGTAACCTCTCCACAATTCTATCTCCTCAGCAATGGGGGTGAATGGATGCCTACTCCATGGCTAACAGCCGATTCCATAATTTCTTTCGGGGAAGCAGCTAGGACAATCAACCAAGACAGCCCCTTGACTGCAGACCCCAATAACCCGGACACTGATGGCGATGGATTACTTGATGGGGTGGAGATGATATTCACCAAATGGAATTATGATGCTGATACCTGGACACTAAACCCACTCGTGCCCTCTGACGGGTATTTCGATTCGGACAGGGACGGGTTAACTGACCTTGTAGAGCTTAATTTGACAAATACCAATCCCGCCAACGGCGCCCTCGCGCCCCCAGACGCGCCCAGGTTCCACGAGGAAGCAACCACATTAGACGCACTCGAGTCCATGAATCGAGTTTACAGGGTCCTATTCACGAAACAAGGTAGAGCGCACATTGCAATTTCTCAATTCAATGAGTGGCAATCAAGCGGGCTCATGCGACCTCTCCTAGAAGCACTGATGGGCGTGTCTGATCCCAGCGAAGAAGACACCGATCGCGACGGGATGAGTGATGGCTACGAATACTGGTTCACTGAGTGGGACCTGGAGTCAAATGAATGGACGATAAACCCACTTACCTCCACGGACGTCGATAGGGATTCTGATGAGGACTCGTGGGATTGTAATGGCGATGGTCTGATATCTCCTTCAGAGTCATTCGATAACCTTGCTGAATACGAGTCTAGGGTGTATGGGAAACTCCTTGCTATCGATACAATCCCCTCTGGTTTAGGTACAGTTTCCTACGGAACCGATGCAATCACCGCGCTCCAGTATGAGGCTGGCTTGTCAGAAGAGGGGTCCATCGATGAGATGTACAATATATTCGCAACTAAGTCTGAAGAATCCTTCGAGAGGATGGGTCTGATCAACTCCTTTGACCCTGACAGCTTTAATCGTACTCTCTTAGGCATAAGCGACCCTACGCATGACGATTCAGACATGGACGGGCTCCCCGACGGATGGGAATATTGCTACTCTATTTTCGGCCACTGGCTCCCTCTCCCGGAGGGACAGCTCCGGTGGTCGTTGAACCCACTGAATCCTTTGGACGGTGCTTATGATCCTGATTCCGATGGGTGGTACGACCGGACATCGGAAGACAGCCCGGCGGAACAAGGCGTATGGGTGGACCGCATATTCCAGTCCGCTAATTCTTCCGAGCAAATCGGATTCGGTAACTCACCACTATTATTCACGAATTCGATGGAATTCGGTAACGGGACCCTCCCGCTATCCAATGACTCTGACTCCGATTCGATATTGATGGAACCTGTTTTCGGAATTGGCGGCTCAGTCTCTGATTACCTTCAAAATTACAATCTCTCTGACGGTCGTGAGATACTCAAGTATGGTACAAACGCTCTAGATAATGATACTGATGGGGATATGCTGCCCGATTACTACGAGTATCATATGGGTTGGAATGAAGCTAATGACAACTGGTCCTCCCTTATGCAGATAGAAGTGGTCTGGCAACAGATATCATCCAACAGCTGGAAGCCCGTAAATATCAATGGCGGCGCCATCTCGAGACCCATCTTGAATTGGACTTGGTTCACCCTGGATGCGACCGATGCATCAGATGTAGGAGGCGATGCTGATCGAGATGGAGATTACGACTGCGGAACAGGTGGCTGTCAATATGTGCCATATACAAATTTCCAAGAATATTTCGGGATAGTAAATGCCACTCTTTCTTCACCCGCACTTGTCCGATCCGCCCCCTTATTCGACTGCAGGGGCGATCCTGTTGAGGAGGGGTGGCAGTTCAGGGAGGTAGTCCTAGGCCTGTGCGGCCAGACATCATCGCTGTCCTCCAATTACTTCAGAATGAACCGAATCAGCATGAGCGATCGACTATACGCGCTGATTCTAGATGACAATGATGCTGACTACACCCAAATAGACACTAGCAATGACGAGGTCTTACTCAGCGGTAATTGGACAGATTCCTACAATCGATTTGCGGGGGATGAATTCCATCTCCCCAATATAGGCCTTGGAGAATACTCGTACGGTTGGTGGTTGTTGGACTTCGATGGCGATTCAATAGCCGATGGAACCGACCCGACCAATTGGGATACTGACGGAGACTGGCTCAATGATCGTTTTGAGATCGCCGACGATTTACTTGATGGCGTTAGGGGCAATTCCGGCTCACCTATCAGGTACGATGACAGATCCGTACAGTGAAGGTGAAGGCTGTATGGAGGAGAATATTCGAATTCCTGGAACCGATCAGCCCGTCGGGGAAAGAATACTGTTCATTCATGAAAATATGGTCTCATTCGTTAAACAGTACAGCATGCCCGTGGTAGAGGTTGCCTTGGTACTTTCAAAGTACATCAGGATCATCAGCCTAGAACTCAGTAATATAGCCGATTCAGCCAATGAAGAATTACCAGAGCACCTGCTGAAACCAATGTCTTTGGAAGACGGCTTGCAGGCCCCTTTAATCGACTCATTCCCATTGGACCGCCTGCTTGGCTCACTCGATGAAGATAGGATGGACATTCTCGATACACTAATGCGCACGGCGATTAATTCCGTAGAAGCACCATTTGCATCCGTACTTGCACTTCTCAGGGACTGGGAGAGATTGGTCAGGATCCAACTTTCCAAATCTCGTAGCCCAGGTCATTTATTCAGCCCAATTGAACTTCCGGAGACATTCTAGACTATCGAGCTGACCCTCTGGATACTATGCCATTCGACACCCACCAGGAGTCAATGATGGACCAGATGTAGATCAGAGGCCAAAGGACAATTGTCAATATGAGCGGTAGTTGTAGTATGAACCACCAAGCACCTTTCTTGTGTTGTCTGTTGAAATGCTGTCCTAGATAGAGGAATGGTATCATGGCAAGCATTGTGGAGAATACGGGTCGGAACGCACCCCATGGGCCGATACCTCCGCTCAACTCGTTCCAGATTGCCTTTATGACGCCCAGGGGAGTCGCCCTTACAGGCCCTTTCGGGTCCAAAGTGACTGCAAGCTCGTCGGATGCCATGGGGTGCGAGCTTAGCGACACGACAAATATGTGATGCAACCTCAGGAGGACAAACATGCAGATTCCGTCCCATAGCCAGAAGCGACCAATATTGGTAACCGGATTCGAGCCATTCGATGGCATGGACTCCAATCATTCGTGGGATGTTGCGAGGGCAATAGCCAAAGAAATGGGTAATAACGAGGTCATGTGTAAACTTCTTCCTGTTGATGAGGAGGGGTCAAAGATTGCTTCGCGGGCAATCGAGTTGGGGGAATGCTCGGGAGTCCTTCATTTCGGTATAGCGATGGAGAGAAAGAGGATTTGCATAGAAATCGAGGCTAAGAACAAGTATGACATCGGTAGAATCGATAATTCAGGTCGAATTTTGAATATGGAAAAAATAGTCGATGGAGCCCCAGAGAAGATTACTACAACACTGAGTAGGCATGTTATCGACGAATGCATCGAAGATTCAGAAGATATCGTTCTTAGCTCTGAATGTGGCGGATATATCTGCAACGAGACCTATTTCAGGTCATTGAACTCAGTTCTGGAATCGAATATCCACGCGGATAACAGGCCTCTTCCAGTTCTTTTCATACACCTTCCTCCGATCAGATTGTTATCCCTGGACCGTCAGATCGAGGCCGTTTCAGGCATCGCAGAAGCAATATCTGCACCTCCTGTGATGTTGGTGGTAGGGGCGCTTTTACGAGATTCGGCGGGGCGAATACTGTCCTGTAGGAGGCCACCTGAAGACCAATGGTCCGGGTGGTGGGAATTTCCCGGCGGAAAGGTGTCAAAGGAGGAGAATCTCCTAGAGGCAGTTTCTAGAGAAGTTACTGAGGAATTAGGAATTCACATAACGCCAGGACAAGAGGTTGCCAGGGAACTCTACAGATATGAGGACCGCACTGTAGATCTGAGAATAATCGACTGTGGCGTGGTGAATCCTAATTCAATCACTCTTATCGAACACGATGAATCTGTTTGGTTGGATAGAGAGAATCTCAATGAGGTAAAGTGGCTTCCAGCCGATACCCCAATTATCGAAGCATGGATGGCCAATGGCCTTCCATGACTACAATTTCCGAGCATCTATCCACTCCGTTGAACTCCCGTCTTCATTCATTGCTAGGTCGTCACCGGGCCGTCTGGGGACGTTGTCCCTACCAGGGTGGTCTGTCAGAGTTGTAAGATAGCCATCGAGATCAACCTCCTTCACGGTAACGTCAATCGTCCCACCAAGAGGAGCCTCATCGATAACGAAGGAGCATTTCCCTGCTGCTGCAGCCTGTCTGGAGAGTGAGAATGTCGAGATTTCACCATCAGATTTCAAGGTCATTGCATCGAGGGCAGTGTCCAAAATCCTGTGATTCCTAGCCTCCTCTATCATCGCATTCAAACTCTCGACATTCGAAACAAGTCTCACCGGGGTAGAGCTGGAGGGAAAAACGCCTCTCTCCGGCATATTCTCTGGAGACCAGTCGGGGAACATATTTCGAACTGCGTCAAGAACCAAATCAGGATGTTCATGGTTCAACAGAGTGGTCGCGACAACAATTTCCATCGTCTTTCCCATGCGCTAATCATACATCACACCTATGCGAGTACAGGTGACATTCATGTCGAAAGTTGCAGACCGAGCACTATGGCCAGACGATCCTTTCCAATAACACTCGGACTGTTGCTCACTCCAACCATCATCTTGCTTGTCCTGAGGATGTCCCTTCCAGTCATCGACTCGATATTGGTCTCTGATAGAAATGTGTTGATCGGAATCCACGTATTTGCAGTCATGATTGGCCTTATCCTCATAGGCAGAGGCAATAAAAATAAGGATCATGAATTTCTAAGATCAGGCGCTATAGATCGATTAAGTCGGACATACGGACTTGAAGATGGGGGCCTATGGTCACGCGCAGATGAGGCCTTGGCCAGGCTAGAACGTCGAAACAGCAAGAAGAAACCGGTCCAAATGTCCGAGGGGGTTGCCAGCATCAATGCGGAGTCTCGAGAGCTAGATCTCGGCGACCAGGAACCGGGAGACATACGCGTATCAGGAGTAGAGGTATCAACAGACACTGGAGACGAACAAAATCCTCAGGAGCCTGGAAATACACTCGCGATCAAACGAAAATCGAGAGGCATCTCGGCATGGCTCGACAGAAGAGCCGAGAAGCTCGCTAGGAAACGACTTGATAAAATAAGACTAAAACAGCAGGAAAATAAGTGATTGCCCCTTCATCAGATAGAATATGCGTAACCATATCGTCCCGCGGTATTCTTGCTGCACTACTTGAGGGGCTTCACTGTAATGCCTGCGTCGGATTGAAAGAGCCCTTCCGGGAGGCGTTGGTGGGAATGCTGTATGGCGAAGAGGGACTACTACGATGTCCTAGGCCTCGATAGAGGCGCCAGCGAGGATGAAATCAAGAAGGCCTTCAGGTCCCTCGCGAGGAAATACCATCCTGATAAAAATCCCGATGACGAGAAGTCAGAAGCCATGTTCAAGGAAGTCCAAGAGGCATATGCCATCCTCTCGAATCCGGATGAACGTAGGAAGTACGATCGTTTTGGGCACAATCGACCAGGTGGCAGCCCATTCGGACCAGACGGATTCCAAGGAGTAGATATCAACATAGACGATTTATTCGGCGGAGGGTTTGACAGTATCTTCAGCACTTTATTCGGAGGCCGCCAGACTCGTAGAAATCAGAGAGGCTCCGATCTGCTTTATCGTCATCAGATATCTTTCCAAGATGCGTTTACCGGCACTGAAGAGGAGATAGAAATCGAAGTCATGTCTTCTTGTGAAGATTGTTCAGGTACCGGCGCATCCAGCCCAGGCGACGTTAGAGAGTGCTCGACATGCGAGGGACACGGACGCCTAAGGAGAATGCAGCGAGTGGGCCCATTCACTCAGCAGGTTGTCTCTGACTGTCCCGCTTGCAATGGAGATGGTAAGACAATAACAGATCCTTGTGAGAAATGTGGCGGCGAGGGGCGCCTCAATAAAAATCGGAGGGTGCGCTTCACGGTTCCGGCTGGAATAGATTCCGGCACAAGGCTCCGCATGAGTGGATTCGGGGAAGCCTCCAGGGACTCAAGAGGTGCTGCTGGCCATCTCTACATTGAGGTAAAGCACGATGAACATCCTTGGTTTGAACGTGATGGCGCGGATCTTCTAATGGCTCTTCCAGTGAATTACTCGGATATTGTCTTAGGTTGTGAATTAGAGATCCCTCACGTGGATGACGAGCCCCTCAAGATAAAAATCCCGAGCGGATCCATGCCTGGCGATACAATCACAGTCAAGGGTCGTGGTTTTCCTAACTCAAGACGGAGAGGAAAACGAGGAGACGTCACAATAGTCCTGAGACTCAAGTCTCCTCCGCGGCTCTCACGGGCTGCGAAGAAGGCGCTGGAAGATCTGAGAAGTCACATAGATGATGGCGTAAACCCTGAGGACTCAGCTAGGGACGAAGCCAAACGAAGAAGAAAGTAGGCAGACAGGCTCAATCCCATCTGAGGGCCTTCCGCGGAACAATTGCCACAGGCTCCCCCTTCACGCGACCAGTCACTTCAATCTCGATCATTTCTGGAACTGGCGCAACACGGATCGAAATCATCACACACTCCCCTACCTGTAAGTCCCCGACAAGAATCTCGTCTCCATGGAACTTCCATTCACCCTCTACCTCGGAAATTTCGGATCGGGGGCCATGAGGGAATGAAAGCCTCAGACAAGCCATTTTCCAAACAGCGTTCGAGGCCATCCCGAAACTAATCGCCCCCTTCTCGCTATCATCAATCCAGAGTCCGATATCACCTAGAGGGGTAGAGGTAGACACACTTGCAACTTCTCGATTCACAAGACCCTTCTCAACAATGAAACCTGCACGTGCAGAGACTAAACCGGATCCATCTACAGATTCCAAGGCCGCCTCCAGATCGTCATCGGACATACCCATTTCCAGCTTACTTCTTATCGAGTCAATCTTTTGTTGATTTATCGTGTGCCCCTCATTTCCGCCAAAGATTCTGTACAATATCTCCTTCCTCATCATCAGCATCACCAGAAAGGCAGGAGTAAGGAGGAATACGCCTGCAAAGATGTAGTAGGGACGAGCCTCTGATGAAAGATCGACGTAGGATCCAAGATCTTCTTTTGGAGGGCTATTGACGGAGATTATGAATGAATAGGCCCCTACTTGGCCGGAGCCCTGTTCGACCCTGATGGCATGCACCCCCTTCGGAAGAAGCATCTGAGAACCATTTGTTGAATTCATGATGGAGTAATCAGACTCGCCCCTTAACTCCTGGATCTGAATATTAGCCCCTCCCATCTCGGGATCACTCCGAATCATGGTTCCATTATCTGATTCAATAGATACCAGGTATATGTCGATTGGATCTTGGTCAGATACGTCCCCCTGAAGACGAAGCATGGACGATGAGTAAGCTCCTTGATCCGAGGCGACAGTCCACATTGGCCACATCGAGGACTCTTCAGAATCATGCGGAAGACGATTGGGGGCGTCCCCCACGAATCCATGTTTATCCAATCCGGCTGAGCCAGAAAAATCTGAAGATTTTGATTCAAGCATGACTTGAATTCCCCATGCGCCTTCAACAGATGAACCGATGCGTATCTCTAGAGAAATAGTATCATGGGACGTTACACCAGACAAATGCTCCATCTTCTCTGAGATGCTGCCATCCAGCAGATGTTCTCGAATTTCAATTGACTCCGAATCGTTATTGTCCGTAAATGGGTAGATTTCGAATTCTACTCCTCCTGCTGCTGGTACGATGAATGAATCAAAGTCCCCTGGAAAATGGAAAAGCCCCCTCGCATATGATGAGAATGAATTCGCAGTCATTCTTTGATTCGTATAATGGGAGACTCCTGCGCCATCCTCGTCGGAAACTAGCAACTCGACCGCGTAAACAGAATTACGCCTATCTTGCTCCGTTGCCGACAAAACCATCCACGCGTCTTCATCACTGGAGGCACTAACCGTGATTCCAGCATGCATATGCAGGCCCCCGCTCGAGACGGATGAACCCCTGCTTGTCATTTCCTTACTGCCATCTGTCTTTTCTTTCCATATTTCAACTAGAAAAGGTGCTTCTGAGACTATTGATTCTACTAATGCAATCCCACCGCTTACAAGTAGCCATGCATCAGAATCACCGCCTGAATCAAACCATCCTGACATTCTCTTGGTCGGGAATACGAGGCTTTCGCACAAGTCATCCATGCAAACTTCCGATGAGGGGATTGAGTTGCCTCCATCATAAACCCCTGACGATCCATTTACATCCATATGCTCATGGATGAATCCATCTTCCGATGTGAGTGTAATAATGGACGCAGAACCCATTGCATCGGATTCCTCTTGGATATTGTATGTCAGTCGACCACTGGCATTCCCCGACCATGACAAGCCATCCTCAAACACGACTTGATCGGAACCCGAGATTTCCAGAGAGAATCCCGAACAAGGTCCGTCTTCGCATTCAATTGCGACATACGTCGGCCCAAATGCCTCGATTTCAAGAAGGCTGGAATCGTTATCCTGAGCGGCAGAAAGAGGAAGAATACAAAGAATAGACACCACGAAATAAATCCCCGGTCTCGTGCTTTGCATGGCTCTTCGACGAGCCTCTTACCTTAGAATCCTTCAAGCAGATGGTACTGCGGCCACACTCATGGCCGACGAGGCTGCACTCGGCAGAACAGTTGAGGCGCGGGAAAGATTTGCGCGAATATTTGCATTGGGAGACAGGAAGAAACCCTCTGCAAGAACACCCTCACTGGTCCTCGTGGATGGTGACTCTGAGATGGACTCAAGAATAGCACCCTTCCGACTCACCAGAGACTCGGCCCGCGTCCCCTCGACATTGAAACTCAGGACTAGAGGCAAACTTTGCCCCCCATTCGAGAAGGAGGTCACGTGGGAGGCTTCAGAGGGCTTATCCTTGCCACCGACATTGGATGAGTCTGATGGAGGGACACTGCCATTCGGAGAAGCATTTCTACCAGTATCGCTTCAGTCACTATCCCATGATCCACGTCTCTCTGATCTTGCTGTGGAACCGTCTGTAATCTGCTTGATCGATGCTCCTCAGCTAGTCAATGATGATCTTCGCATGATCAAGGCGATAGATGCGTTGCGCAGAAGATTCCCCTCTTCACTGATCTGGGCACCTGGAATTTCAGGACCTGATAATTGCGCCCTTCTTGCTTGGATGGGCATCGACCTGATGGATCTTTCAAGATCGAGAAGGGCTCACTCTAGTGGAATCCTCCTTTCTGCCTTCGGCCCTAGAGTACGTGATTCGGATATAGATGATGAAGACTCATGGAATCACCAGATTTCAATGTGGAAAGATGCTCTGAGCGAGACTAGAATAGCTATCAGAGAAGGTAGAATAAGACAACTCGCAGAGGCTGTAAGCCTCTCAAGCTCCCGATCAGTACAGAGAATGAGACGCCATGATGCATATCTTTCAGAGGTGGCGATTAATGACCCCGGACAGGCCGGTCTGGCGTCTACATCCGAATCTGACAGGGTATGGGACTGCTCTTCAAGAAGATCCAGAGACGATCCGATGATCAAACGCTGGCACCATTCAATTGGCAACGGATGGACTCCAATGCCCCATCAATCGGAAATAGCGGTACTTCTGCCGTGCTCTGCAACGAAGCCCTACAGAAGATCGCCCAGCCATAGGAAATTCAGAGACGCCATATCAAGCCGTGCAGTTTCTGAAATTATGGTCACTGCTCCACTTGGACTGGTACCAAGGGAGCTAGAGATTCTATGGCCTGCATCTTCGTATGACATACCAGTAACAGGGGAGTGGGATATGGACGAGCTTCACATCATCAGGAAGATGGTATCTGATGTCGTTTCTCGTGCCGGCTTTGATATTGTAATCAATCATTCAGGGGTCAGGCTAGCGATTGATGGATGTGATGTAATCGATACCAGAATGGGCGATACTGCAGGCTCGCAAGAGTCCCTAAAACGACTTTCTGAAGAGGTTCAGTCCGCTATTAAAGAGGCGAATGCCCTTGAACCTAAGAGAGGTGTAGCATTGCTCGAATCTTTCCGATCCATCTCAAGACATCTCTACGAGGATGATAGGTGGCTTGATGGCGCAAAGGTTTCCGGAAGGGCCCCAAATTACAGAATCACGCTAGATGGCGATCAAATCGCGGTTTGGGATAGCTCAAAGGGCAGATTTGCATTCTCCAAGTCCGTCCTGCCCGTTCTTCTCGAAAACAAAATGCTCCCGACCGTCGATCTTGTAGAAGGCCATACTTGGACGGGCGACCTGTTCACATCGAATATCGCAGGCTTTACTGGATCACCTTGTATCGGTGACGAGGTACTGGTTTTGCAGGCAGGTGCACTCAGAGGTTCTGCAAGAGCAGTAGCCTCTTCATGGGAGTGGCCGGCAGCGCCAGGGGCACTTGCTCGTGCTAGGCACAGACTCTAGACTGCTGCGTAGCGGTTAAAGAGGGGCAGCAGGCCGCCTGCAAACTGAGGTTGGCGCGTATGGCGAGGATGCACAGCGGAGGCAAGGGTCGGAGCGGGTCTTCAAGACCATTTGTAGAAAGCCCTCCTGAATGGTCTGAGACTGATAAGAAGACTATCGAGGAACTAATACTCAGGTACGCTGGAGAGGGACGTTCAACTTCCGAGATAGGAATTGTATTGAGAGACCAACATGCGATCCCCGACGTCAAACTAGCAATGGGTGAGAGAATATCCTCGATTTTGTCCCGTAATGAAATGACGCCTCAATACCCGGAGGATATGATGAACCTCATGAGACAGGCTCAGAGAATCATAGACCATCTTGAGGCCGGCAATCGGAAGGACATCCACAATCGAAGACAATTAGAACTCACAGAGTCGAGGCTACGTCGGCTTGCTAAGTACTACAAAGAATCTGGAAGAATATCCTCCGATTGGACGTATAAGCGTGACCAACTCAGATTGATGGTCGAGTAGATTCGCTCGTCTCAATCGAGACGAAGTGTGGCGAAGCACCCTGAGCAAGAAGTTCGAAATGGACGTAACTCACTATGCACAACATTGGGCGTCATGCAACTCGGGCATGTTATTGTGGGCAGCGATCTACCATCAACTCCTCTGTTTTTACTTCTGGGCGACACAAGAGCTACCGGAAAAACCCCGATAAGACCAGCTGCACCGACACCCAGCACGAGAGGAAGATCAAAACCACCCACATACACAATAAAAGAGAGAACCCCGAATAGAGACGCAGTAGCAACCGCAGGAGCCCTTATTCTGGTCCGAGTCAGATAAAGCGAGAGGCCTGCTGTGATTGACATCACAAGAACAAGAATCAACGCTGACACCAATGGGCTTCCCGCAGGGGATGAAGGTGGAGTATAGGAAACTGAGAATATCAGGTCAGGATCGAGATCGGAATCTTCGAATGATAGCGTCTCTAAGAAAACCCATCTCCGATGCTCAACGTCCAAATCCCCTCCTGAAACCGCACCAAATCCTGCTAGAGCAGAAGTTCTGAGTCCTGCATCAAGGTCTATCTTCGTGAACCAATCGCTCTTCCCGGGCTGGATGAATGTGCGCACCAGGTATTCTGATTGCCCTTGTATCCCTGGGGTATAACGAGCCTCCAGGACTATCGTCACAGGCTCGGAAGAGAACGCGCGCGTTGCTCCAAAGTCGATCATTACGTCTCTCTGCGATAGATCCACAAGATCCGAGCCCACCATAGATTCGATATCGATTCCAAGCCCCGTTGACATGAATGACCTGATATTCGAGGACGATGTCTGAAGATGCCCCGTAAGCGCTGCAACTTCAGCGTCATCAACACGGCCGTTGTGCTCTTCGCCCTTGGAAAGTGAATCCTCGTAGGAATCTAGGTTTTTCCACCATGAAGATCCTTCGAGAGTATTGTTGCCTATGTTGTCAAGCCCCCATCGAATCCATTGGGACATCGCTCCGTCAACGGTTATTTCCACATCACGATCCACGATTGAGGCCGTGGCGCGACCGCTTATCTTCACATTCAATTTGGTGCCCGAATCGCGCTTTGGCTCCTCCTCCGGATACCAGTCTCCTGTGCCACTGTCACTATCGATATCAACCTCGTAGGTACGAACCGACTCCAGAGTCGCCCCTGGGTGCGGACTAACTCTGAATGTAACCTGGATACCCCCTCCATCATACGATTCAGGCCATTGCCACACGAATACGAGCCGAACCCCATCTTCGGTTTCAGTCACTACTGGGCTTGTTGTGAGCTGCTCAGAACCAACAGTAGCATATCCCGAGCTTCGCTTGTTCCAGATGTCTATCCCATAATGTGTATCGATCTCTACTGGGAAATACGCGATTCCGTCATTGGAAGAAGAGTCTTCCATCTCCGCGGTGCCTAGGGGAAACTTCGCCAGCATCCCTGCATCCGTCGTATCTCCCCAGAAGAATCGAATTCCTGCATCATCCCCTGGGGCCGAGAAAGAAAGAGATTGAACCTCCAATGTGAATCTAATTTGGTCACCCTCAGAGATTGTACCTGAAGATACTTGCACTGGCACAGAAAGAACGCCATTAGTGACCAGTAGCCCCGGTCCAGATGATCCGGAGTAGTATGTCCCCCCTATGTTGACTCCAACAGTAGCATTAAACTGAAGCCCGGTCGCTCCCTGAATTTCATATGGGATATCAAAAGTCCATTCTGAGCTGGGGTAATTACCTTCAACGCTCCAAGTAGTGCTCCACTTTCCAATCTCTATAGCGCCAAGTACCGAAGGAGTGACCACTGCTGAATGCCTATCTTCAAGATCGGAGGAGAATGCGGTTAGACCCCCTGATTGGGCCTCTCCGATGAGAAACATGCGAAAACCGTCTTGTTCACAACATGAACCGTCTTCTTCAACCGCCGAAGTAACCATTACAGGGGCTAAAAGAAGGAGAATAACAAGGGAGACTGACCTCGCATATCCGCCACTCATGTCAACTCGCCTACCCGAACCCGGCTTGAATCCGCCGATGCATTATGCTGCTTGGAGGCTTATCTGTGAAGCCAAAGCAATCTTCGAGAATTCTGGGACCAATCCTCTACACGAGCGAATCCCTTCCGCTCCAGTTGAACAACTTCCCCGATTTCCAGATCTGCATCCTCAATCAAGCAACTCAGGACGCTTAAATCGCTTCCATCTGCCATGATCAGCTCGCAAGTAACGGACGAGTCGGGACTCAACCAATGGACGATCGGCCTGTCATCATCCCTTTCGGTTGAACCGATTTCGAAGACTCCTTTTGTTGATTCTACATTTGCAAGTTCTTTCAGCCTGAATGAGTCTGAAAGATCCTCTTCCTCAATCGTCACAGTTTCGGATGCCAGTGAAACCTTCCTCGTGCCCGCTTTCGGATTATCCGGATGGAATTGCAGTATGATTTCGCAAGGTATCTCACCCTGGATTGAGATATTCACCGGGTTGGAGATCAATGATATCCTTCTAGATGTGCTATCGATCGATGCAGCATTTGATGCCTCGATTGACTCCATTGCAACAGCTACGTCTTTCTGAGTTACGCCCATATCCACCCAGAAATTTCTGAGTGCTGCCGGATCGAACCCTTTCCTCCTCATGGACCTAAGAGTCGGAATCCTCGGATCATCCCATCCGCTGTACATTTTGTTTTCGACACCGCGCCGTATCTCGCTGGTTGAGAATGACCCAGATCCATGGATGCTAACTCTCCCCCAATAGAGGGTTTCTGGGTATTCCCACCCCATGTGATCGTACAGAAGTTTCTGCTTTCGAGTCGAGTCCATCAGATCCTTGCCACGGATGATATGAGTCACGCCCTGTTCATGATCTTCTATCGCGCTTTGAAAATCAAGCAGAGGCCATGCAAGATACGAATTTCCGACCATGGGGTGGGCTTCATGCTGAATCCTCCAGGCTGGCCAGTCTCTTAGAGCCGGATTTGGGAGACTCATATCTGTCAGAACCCGGACAACAGCGTCACCGGGAGAGAATCTTCCATCGAGCATTTTTTCCCATGCCTCGATATTCTCTTCTACAGTCCTCCCCCTGTGTGGACAGGCCTTTTTCGAGACTCTAAGGGATCGGAAATCTTCTGCTGAGCACTCGCAGACGTACCCTGCACCTTTTTGCAGCATCTCTTTCGCGTATCTGATGTACACAGGCATTCTTTCACTCGCCCTCACCACGACGTCCGGCTTACTGCCTGTGAGCCACTCATAATCTTCGATAATCCACTCATAGGCCTCCTTCAGAGGCGGCTTCACGGTTGTATCGGTGTCATCAAAACGAAGAACCATTTTTCCATCATGCATCGATGCATATTCGTGATTGATTACCACGCCTCTCGCATGGCCTATGGAGAGGGGGCCATTTGGATTAGGGGCGAAACGAAGAACGACGCCAGCGGCGATATTATCCAGAGGTTTCAGCCCCTCCCTCTTCGTCTGTTTAGTCCTTTGAACCGCTTCTGGGTCAATATTCTCAATTAAGACACGTACCGATGCAGCCCCCTCTGAGCGCATCATCGAGTTGGCCCGGTCGACCTCGTCTTTTACGATGGATGACAATTCCTTTGCCCTTGAGCGAAGGTCCTGCCGCTCTGCAAGCACCCTCCCCAGGGTAGACCCTATTTGCCCATCGCCGTCATACTCCAATGCATTCTGAAGCGCGTATTTCCTCACAATGAGGATGGTCTCTTCGCCCCAAGCGTCGCCCATGTCCTACCTCACCCCCTCCTCAGGGAGGGATGAATTCAATGATTGCTGAATCAAGGTCCCCTTTGAAGTCCTTATTGGGACCGGACCTTCGTGCCGTTCGGACCAGATCCGAGATACCGTTGACCATGTCCATCTAAGATTAGTGTCTGGCATATCTCCCGAGGTAAGGATTCGTATTGCATCTATCGTTTTCGAATCCGATGGATATCCTGAACCCAAATCGAATCCCACTTCTTCACTAATTTCCAAAATTCTCGAATCTCGCATTACTTTGGCAAGAATTGACGCAGCCCCTGTCGACGCGCATGATCCATCCATCCCTATCTCGCTCCTTACCTGCAGCCCCGGTCGAAGTTCAGATATCCTCTTACGCATCATTTTCGAAAAGCTACTCGGATCGCTGCCGAGAAGATCGACATGTACCCATCCTGTAGATTCGTGATCTGAAACTTCTAGAATAGCCTGGACAAACCTCTCGATTTCAATGGAGTTGAGACTCTTACTTGCCCGCTCTTCGTCAATGGATTTGGCACTTATCGGAATTCTACACACTCGCCAGTCACGTTTCTTGGACTCTCTCAAGATCGAAGACTCCACAGCTCTTCTTTTCTTCGAACTCATTGATTTGGAGTCCTTCGCACCTATGCCTTCTAGGTATGGTAAATCTTCAGCCGGTATGCATATCGATGATACTACCAATGGGCCAATCGCAGGACCTCTACCCGCCTCATCGACTCCGATTATTACTGAACTCATTCCATCAGATCCTTGATAAGGTCCTCAACAGAATCAGTTGGAGGCATAGAATCGTGTTGCTTGGGAACCCTATTTTCCTTAGGTAAACCATCAATTTCCTCTATCACATCATCGACGATTCCTTTGTCCAATGCCAGATTGGAACGTGCAATCTCCTCTCTGTTTTGGATGATTTTTTCTTCCTTAGTTCGTTTGAAACCACTTGAAAACTCCTCTGCTGTTATCGTTGAACTAACTTTCTCGGAGGCTCTATTTTCGCTTTTGTTGCGTTTTAACGTACTTCTAAGCTGAAATAGCCCCCCGACGCTGAGCAGAGAAATCAGAATCAAGAATGCAGACTGCAGCAAACCCATGTCTAACGAACTGGAACTTACTTCATTTCGTGCAATGAAGTCTTCAGAGAACGTGCATGCGGCATTTATTGATTCTGAGGGATTACCTGCCGTAGATGCTGATACTTCCATACGAACAGACTCACTACTCGAATATGTCCAGCCGCCAATGTTTACAGACTCACCTGGAAGCACCGGCCCGATTCGAATGGAACGCTCGTTATTCCTCGAAGACTCTACGATGATCCCATGTTCCCCACTTCTGTCTAGGTCAATTGAGAGGTCGACATAGTCGGATTCCATACCTATATTCGATATAGTCGCCGCCAGCAATAATTCACCTTCATCATCTGCTGTGCATGAGGTAGTGTCCAAGATCACGATTTCCGCCTCGGATCGAATACCAATTACGATACTCTCGGAGTCGATTATGAGTCCTTGAGTCATTAGCCGGATCTCAATTCCAAGGTCATCGTTGGCAGGAGATTCGCTTCCAATCTCTATATCCAAAGTAATCTTACTTTCCTCGCCGCCTTCGATTTCTACCATCTGGACGCCATCCGTCCCTATCCAACTCGGAGCCCCATCCACATTCACCGTGTATGTCGTCCGGCCCTCGCCTTCATTTCGTATCGTCAGATCCAAGCTGCATCCATCGCCAGGTTCCACGTAAGAGCAATCATTTGAATCGACATCCATAGCGCCGGATATCCGTGTTGAAATCATCGCGCCTACTTGAACCGAATCGGTGTAAGTCCCGCTTGAAGGAGCAACTCTGATTTCAAAATCAAAAAAACCCGAAGAATCACCTGAGGATGCAAGTTGTATCCTCACAACTACTTCTTCCCAAGGGCCCACTCCCGTCGTTAACGGTGAGTCTAGCAATATCGCACCCCAACCGTCTTGTGAGATGATGCCAGTACCCACACCTGTTGAGACGTCTCCCTGGCCTACTATGCCAACATCGATGTTGTCAATACCATTTCCTTTATTCAGGACCCCCACTTCTAGTATCGCGATAGAACCCGGAGGCATGGATAGCGACTCCCCCCCAGAGGTTATGCCCGCGTCCCTCGTGCGACCAACTTCGAGGCCAAAAGACCACTCATCGCTACCCCCGACTTCATCGAGCACGGTCACGGTTGCGTAGTGCACCGATTCCCATTCTGGTGCGAAAGGCCCCGGATCGGGGGCGTGGATCAATGCTGAAATTGGAATTCCCACATCGCTATCGATACTGATCACCCTTGCACCGGGCTGTACCATTGGATCGCTCCACTCCCAATCCCATCCCTCTGGTAGATCGATATCCAATAAAGCAGAACGGGATACTTCGCCATAATTACGCACGAAGATTGTGATCCCTATGGGTGAGCCCGGCTGAATCCCATAAGTCCCACCAGGTATGTTATCGAGACGAATTTTGGGCCTTGAATCCGAGCGAGGGGGGTTGAAATCGGTCATATTGTCCACTACTCTCCGAGATACATTCTCAAGATATGCAGCTGCATTCCCATCAATCGCAGGGGGCCTGTCGGAATCATTGCAGACTTGATCCAAGAGAGACAGCAGTATCGTACATGATATCAGATACGATCCTTCTTCGGATGCGTTGACCCCATCGCTTTCGTAAAGCCTCGCGAACTGAGAGTCTGCATCCAGCGGGTCAGACCCAGATTCCAATACGTCCCGATAAACCGAATCATATGCCTCATCCGCAGGTATTGCAAATTGGATGCCTGAGGAAGAACCCTCCATCAAATATATCGAACCATTCTCAATTGCTTGATTCATGGCTTGAAAGTTTCCATGCGTTATTGGCCGTGATGAGTCCCCCCTCATGTGTGCCCAAGGAATCAACAATACCGGGTCGCTAGGCATGCCCCCTGCGATCGAAGATATATCTGCCATGGAGCTTGACATCGAGCCAAATCCTACTGATGTTGGATGTTTGGAGATTTCAGTTGCCTCTGGTTGGAGGAGTAAATAGTCAGACTGCGTCGAAAGCTCCTCTTGCCACGGGCTGAGCCCCTCCATGTAGAATGAAAGATGCCCAGTCATGCCCAGACTTTCCCCCGTTATTGCCTCAATGCTGCTTTCGCTCACTCGTGCTGCGATCATCCCCTGAAGTGTTGCCGATACGCTCTCCGTCTGTCTGTCTCCCATTAAGACGACATCGAAGCTACTTGGCGATCCATCTTCTGCAGCCTCAGCCTGCACCCCTCCAATGGGGACGCCAGAGATGACGAGCATCAGCACTGCTAGTAGACTCCTCACACAACTGCCGTACAGCGCAGTGATATGAGTATCACCCGTGGATGTTGCTCCTTGACCATCATGCAAGAGGGTCGGGAAGCAACTCTGTGAGGGCATGCACGTCGAACTCCCCCGCATGCACAGGGACCCTTAGTCCGAATGCTGATGATATGGACGGATCGATCTCACCGAACGAGCCTATCTCCCGCCCCCCTATCCTCACGACTGCAACTCTTCCCGCAAGCCAAGGGCCATATCCTGGAGCGCCCTCAGAGAGCTCAATTTCACGTTCACTCGAACCCAAATCCCGGAGAAGAGAGAGAGCATAACCTTTCGCGGATGTGAATCCAGCGTTCTTTTCGGCACATGCCCATGCTACGGAACTCGAGTTATGGTGGTCCACGACTGTAGCACCAAGTTCGAAGATTCGATGCGGTAACTCGTGATGCCTATTCGCCGCAAGAACCGACAATAACGAAGGCAGGACACTCTGCCTCAATACCCCATGCTCCCTTGTGATCGGGTTTCTGATTCGCGTTACAGTGCCTCGCGCGTCCAAACGAACCGCCTTGAAGTCCCGTGCCTCGCTTGTCAGGGTGAGTGTTTGCACCTCGTGGACTCCCAATGCACGGATTGATTGGCGGATTCTTCTCTCCATGGATGCCCCTTCGAGTGGAGAGCCGGGGAGATTCATCTCGGAGTCTTGTGAAGGAAGCCGATCGAGACCTATCCCTATTGCTATGTCCTCGACGATATCTACAGGATGAAGTATGTCGAATCTCCATGACGGCATCTCAATAAGATAGCCGGGCACATCCTCGTTTTCTCCATCCCATCTCGATCCTCCCGATGCCGAGCCCATGATTTGCCTGCCGACTAGATTCCCCCCCATCCTGGATACTGAAGATCCAACTGCCTCAGGTCCGGGGTCTTCTCCAAGTATCATCGATACCAGGGTGGCTGGTACAAGATGCTGTACCGGTTCCATATCGATACTCCATGTCGAACCATCGTATTGGGTGACTTCAACTGATTCGATGACTCCTCCTCTCTCTGAGAGTGAGAGTGCGATGAGTCGCATCGCTGCGATGCATGCCCGTCTATCCCACCCCGTGACGTCGATTAGGAAGTCTGTCGTCTCGGTAGTCACTGTAGTCGTGACTCCGTTTATCACCGGCGGGAAGGATATCACCCTACTTTCGGAATCGGTAATCAGCGGATATCCCCGCGAAGGCTCGACGAGATGCGAGTATTCCCTTCCCTTGGGGTGAGACTCAAGAATTTCTACCAGAGTCATATCCCCCTCCGCTCCAAGCGGCGTGAACGCCGAAGACCCATCATCCGAAGTGACACTGAAAGGCCCCTGTATGTTCTTTAGATCGTGAACACCTATCGACACTGCACGCCTACGCCTCCCGAGAGTCGTGTGCAATTTCTCCTGATGATCCATCAGGGATTGGACAAACCGGTCACGCTGCGCCTCGGAGGAACCTTGGCCGACCCCTCGCACTATTGCTGCAAATACATGGGGCCTAACGCTTTCCATGGCCGGATTAACAGTCATCCTTTCTGCCCCCTTTGTCACTTGTAATGAACAAGGTGTAGCGATACCCCCTAGGAATGACCTAGCGGCGCGAGCCATCGTTTCATGAGACAGTAAATCGGGCCTATCCGGGAATATCTCGATTTCTACCTCGTCGGAGTCACATCTTTCGACAACAACACCGATTTGAGAAAGCTGCTCGCCCCACGAGGCAGCATTGTGAGAGTAGCCGTTAGCTCTCTGGATCTCCTCAAGAAGAGAATGTTGGAAGGTGACAGTTGGAATATCAATCCCTCCTCGTCCATGTTGGTAACGGACGCTCTAAACCCGCCAGCCTGAGCCCCGTTTGCATGGCAGTCCCATGATCAATCGCTCTGAGGTTAGATCTATTCACCTCAGAAAAAGACGTCACGCCCATTTCTCTCAAGATTCCTCTGATCTTGCTATCGACCTCTTCAGCGCTCCCCTCGAGATCGGGGGAGACCACGGCGCCTATGCCAGCACATTTTGAAATCACAATTGTATCTGCTGAGACCGCTCCTTCTAGTCGAATCATGATGAAACGCTGGCCTGCTGCCAGCCCTGATTTCTTGCTAGCCATGCCTATTCTAGGCAGCGCAACCGTAGCCCCCGCTCCATCTAAACTTGCAGCATCCACCAGGATTCCGTCAAGATTTAGCTCAACACATCTTCGAGATAGCTCTTCGACCCTGTCGACGCGATCAGAGAGCAAAACAAGCGACCCAGGCTCCATCCTGCTTCTGATAGAGACTAGTATGGAATCCAACTCAGCATCATTGAGTCTTGGAAGGTCATCGAGATCAACAATGACCCCAATGCAGTTCAAAGACTCCTTTTCGAGCTTAGCAAGGACATCATCTCCAACCATGAGTAGGTCCCCGGACTCAGGAGCACCTCTGACAATGCACGGGCCAATATTGCTAGAATCATCAAGAATTGGAATCCAAGGCCTTTCCAGAATCAACTCGTGGCTTTCTTCCCTCGGCCCCCTCATACGTCCCCCGATCCGAACATCGGCAGTCGAGTCGACACGACCGGATCCAGACCCAACAATCCCGATTCCGGAGAAACGCTCTCCTCTGCTGACAGAAGGATGTTCATCTGCGAACGGGGAGTCACCTGCCTTGAGGACAAGAGAGCCATCTGAAATCTCAATTCCCAGCGACGAGATCAAATCAAGCGCATCTTCAGGCACATTTACGGAACCTCTTTCGGATAAGACTCCTTGAGGGATGCTGCCACATTCTCCGCAGATTATTATCTGCCCCCCTGTCATTCCTATTCCCGGATTATCTCCCGAGGAGCCGATTATTATCACCGTACCTCCAGACATCCCGGAACCAACATTTGAACCCGAATCACCTCGAATTAGGAGTGTTCCCCCAGACATCCTGGATCCAGCATTGTCTTCGCTCGATCCGTGAATCACAATGGAGCCTCCGGACATCTTGAAACCCACGCGCGAGCCAGCATCCTTCTCCACGACCAATCTGCCTGAGGACATCCATCCGCCTGCCATGGATGCAACAGATCCCTGCACGGTTGCAGTGCCTCCCCGATTCATCAGTCCTGCGCCTTCCCCGAGATTTCCAAGGAGTAGTGACCGCGACTCATCCGGAAGTAGGCTAAGTGCGCCAATTTCGCCGTTTTTCGGCTTCTCGTCACCCTCTCTTCCCCACCCTATCCGGACAAGTAAATCACGTTCAATGGCTTGGACAAGCATCCTGTCCAAGTCGCGATTCAGCTTGACACTTCTATCGGACGCCATCGACTCCCTCGCCCCGTCCCCTGCGTGGCATGTCTTGAGCATGACGGGATGTAGGCGATATAATGCCGCTAATCGCCCAATCTTGATATCCCTCCGAAGGTAGTGAGCGTCATGTCCTCGGCGAGAGTGGCCATCAATGGCTTTGGAACGATTGGAAAGCGCGTGGCTAGAGCAGTGCAGGCCCAGCCCGATATGAGCGTCTCTGGAGTTACGAAAACAGGCCCGAGTCACGGGTGTGGCCTTGCACAGAGGCTCAACTTCCCCTTGTATTGTACTAGTGACGACCAAGAGGACATTGCAGCCTTCGAGAAGGGGGGTTACCATGCCGAGGGCGGCTTGAGTGATTTGCTGGCCGATTCTGATATTGTGATAGACTGCGCACCCGGGAAAATGGGTCACGCCAATCATCAGAAGTATGTCGATGCTGGAATTAAGCACATCTTTCAGGGAGGGGAGAAGCACAGCCTTACTGGGCTGAGTTATACGTCTTCTGCGAATCACAAAGAAAACATCGATGCCGATGGCACCAGAGTAGTATCATGTAACACAACAGGTCTTGCAAGGACCCTGGTTCCGTTGAGAGACGCCGTGGGGAGCCTATCGGTGGAATGTACGATGATCCGCCGCGCAGCAGATCCGGGGGACTCCAAGAAAGGACCAATAAACGCGATAACACCTGTCCTCAAAGTCCCGAGTCACCATGGACCAGATTTGATGACTGTGGCCGGGGGAATCGAGATTACCAGTCTTGCAGTAGCCGTTCCCACTACGATAATGCATGTCCATTCGATAGTTGTTGAACTTCCGGACGGTCATGGGATGACCACAAGTACTGTTCTAGATCTATGGTCTAAAACACCCCGCGTAATCTCTATGTCAGGTTCTGCGGATAGAATCCCCTCCACTGCCGAAGTGATGGAGATGGCGCGAGATATAGGTCGCCCCTGGGGTGACTTACACGAAATATTTGTGTGGACCGATGGTGTAAGTCTCGATGGCAATACTTTGAGATATTTCCAAGCCATACATCAGGAGAGCGACGTGATCCCCGAGAATGTCGATGCTGTTCGCGCCCTAATGGGCATAGAGCATGATTGGAGAGCCTCGGTTGAGATTACCGACTCTTCGATTTCGGCTTCTTTGGTTTGATGCCCAATAATGCCCATTCTCCCTGAAGGGTGAAAAGTCTGACCGCGGCCCGCGCTAGAGTATGATGGGCCGTTCACGAGCACGAGCGATGATTCTCATCATCATTGTCGCATCCCATACGACGGCCACAGCAACTGCAAATTCGTATGCTCATCTGCATGAAGATGACGACGCGAATAGCGCCTACGTGACACCTCCTTCGCCATCAATGGCTTCTGCGGATATACTGCCACCTTCGAATTTAATTCACGGCCCTTATGGCGCGTATGACCCACTTCTGAACCCTCAAAACACGTATTCTCTGATTGAAAGTATAGAATTCGATGGGTTGGTAATCATCCAGTCGACCTCAACGGATCTAAGAGATATGATTGAGGTTGTAACCGCAGCCGGAGGGACTTTCCAGGATTTCTATCCTGACCATGCTGCTATATTCTCCATCATAAAAGGGCCCGAGGGAATTAGTACGATTGAATCGCTGTCCATGGAGCAATCTGTACGATGGGCAGAACCATTCCCGATTTCATGGAGGATAGACCCCTCCCTAGTAGACGGCAAGAGGTCATTACTGGACATCGATGTTCATCTGACTAGGAATATAGAATCAGCCGAACTCAAATCCATGGAGGAGTCCCTACTCCAGTTCACATATGCGCCCGGATCCGATATCAAGTGCGAGGGCAGGCTGTGCCAGGCTAGGTCAATCGACTCGCTCGTGATAGCAAGGCTGCTTCTCGATGGACGTGTAATGCATATTTCCGAGGGCGCTAGCATAGTGCCCCATGATGCAGACTCAAGATCGATAATGGGCCTATCTCCGATTTCATCCGCCCCTCCTTTGAATTATGACGGATCGGGAGAGATAGTCTCGATAACAGATACCGGCATCGATGAAGATCATCCTTCAATAGAAGACAACATCAGGGCCGTCTACAATCAGTTTGGCCCAGATAATTCGGCATCGGACACAAATTCTGGCCACGGCACCCACGTCACGGGAATCATCGTGGGAAATGCCTCTGGAGATAATCAGACCTTGGGCATAGCGCCTGCTGCAGAAGTAAACTTCTACCAAATCGAGTACGATGCTTCCGGCCTTCTAGCCCGCTGGGGGACAATATACAGCATGTTTTCCCATTCGCTGAATAATCAGGCGCGAACCCATTCCAATGCATGGGGCAGCGTTAATCAGCCAGGCGAATACACCACCGACTCAAATTCAGCGGACTCATTTATCCTAGACCAGCCATCGTATCTGGCAGTATTCGCTTCTGGGGACCTAGGTTCCACACAAGGAGCAACAACCACGCCGCCCGGCACAGCAAAGAATGTACTCACTGTGGGCGCATCAACTCAAGGTTCGGGGAGCGGGCAGTCTCCAAGCTCCCCGTGGTCCAATAACTCGGGCGGAACCCTCGACGGGCGAATAAAACCAGATCTAGTGGCCCCCGGCGGCGAGATATGCTCTGCTCGCGCACAAGAAGCCACAGCAGTTCCGGGCGAATCCTGCTCCAATGCTCTTCATGGTGACTCCACAACTCCCCTCTATTTCTCAGACAGTGGATCCTCCATGGCGACGGGGGCCGCCACAGGCGCAGCCCTGCTGGTTAGGCAATACCTCAGGGAGGACTTTGGAATATCCGAACCAGATGCATCCCTCGTCAAATCAATTCTAATCAATGGGGCGTCTGACCTCGGTCAACCAGACATACCGAATTCCAACGAGGGATGGGGGCAGATTGACCTCATGAGAACTTTGAACCCGATCTCGGACGATGGGACTGCCCTCAACACGCTCATGGACTACGGTCATGAACTCAGACCCGGGGAAGCACTGGTACAACTTGTCGAAATTCAACAGGGTCCTCTTGACATCACCCTATCATGGACAGATCCCGAGGGTTCGGTAAACGCTCCAGACAGCGCTTCTAGATTGATCAACGACCTGAATCTGGTGGTGACAAGCCCAAGCGGCACTCAATACGCTGGAAACGCCTTCTCACAGGGATTCAGCATACCGTCCACCACTATGGACGACCTCAATAATGTCGAGAGATTGCGCCTCGAAGACGCTGAGAGTGGCACATGGGTAGTTGAGGTTAGGAGCGTCGCAGGAATCGCTCAGAATGGTTATTCCTTGGTAATCACTTCAGACGCACAATGGGTCGAACACGCGGATTTCACAGTATTAGACGACTCGCTGAGAATCAATGACGACGTTATATTCGAGGGAGAGCAACTCCTGATACAGATGAAATGGCGTAATCAGGGCAATATTTTGAGCGAGTCTTACAGCGTTGAGATATTCGATATAACCGAACAAGAGAGCATAGCCACAAATGCCCGGCCACGCCTCTCACCGGGGGGAACCGAGACATGGGCGGTACAGCATGCATTCCAATCCGTTGGGACGCACCTGCTCGAATTGAGGATTGATGTCGATGCCGATGTGGTAGAGTCAAACGACGAGATTACAGGATTGAACAATAATATCGCCCAGTTGGAGATACAGGTATCCAAGCAAGGTCTCGAGATCATCCCTCTGCTGCAGAATGGTTCTGTACCCGATTCTGGTGAGATTGATTCGGCATCATCCAGAGTTCTCGACCCAACTTCAGAAGTCTCCTCGATGTTCGATTTCATAGTGAAAAACGTCGGTACCTCGGATGTTACGATATCCCTTGTCGCCACTCCTGTCAAACAGGTAATCGACGGAGGTGCGTTGGTAAATCCAGACGATGAGTGGGCAAGGGCGATTTCAGAATCAGGCCCAATTGAATTAGCCGCTTCAGGCCAACCCAATGACAACATTACGGTCACTCTGACAATGACGGATGAAAGTGCCGACCCCGGCGCGCAGGGTACGCCCATATTTGCAGTGCCAGGGGATTTCCTGTCACGAGTCATCGTAAGGGACATCCAGAACCCCACTGTCGTCAATAGCAGATCGTTCGAGGTCGAAGTCCCTCGTGTCGAAGGCCTTCAGATACTCGCCAGCGGACTAGACGACTTCTCTTCTCGACCAGGAAATTTCGCCTCTTTTGACATGGCGGTCTTGAATACGGGCAATGGGGATACTGTCTATGAGGCACAATGCACCTCCGTCAGCGGGTGGTCGACACGAATAGACTCCATCTTGTCAGATACAGTCCTATTGCCCGAACTGGCAAGATTGGAATATATCACAATACCAGTATCGGTCCTAGTTCCTCCTGCAAGCTTTGGTTTGCCTTCTTCCGGGCATGTAGAGATTGTTACATGCACGATTTCTTCCCCTGACGGCGACGG
>MDTD01124931.1_pt1 | contig 27988 bp, 31 predicted proteins | sample 811221 | NCBI WGS metagenome assembly MDTD01 (sample SAMN05326646, study PRJNA326480) | marine metagenome | isolation source: seawater | place: Pacific Ocean: South West | collected 2011 | reverse complement strand
TCAACGATCTCGATGTCGATGCCCAGTTCGAAGGCCACAGCGCGCACGCGCAGGGCGTTGGGCGAGAAGTTGGCGTTGTAGAGCCGCATGTCGATGCCCCTAGCTCTGCGGGGCCAGCAGCGCGGCCCGGTTTACCAGCAGGAAGTCGCGCACCGGCTGACCGGGCTGGCCGGTCAGGGTTTTCAGGTCGTCGCTGGCCACGTCGAGATAGCCCTGCGCAATCGCCTCGTCGAAGGAGACGAAGACCCGCGCCATGAATTCCGGCAGGCCGTTGCCGATCATCGCCTGCACCAGATCCTCAGCGGGCAGGGCAATATAAGGGATATCCTTGCCCGCGATCTCGGACAGGATCGCCGCGACCTCGGCCTGGCTGATCGTCTGCGGCCCGCTGATTTCGAGGGTCTGCCTGCCCGTGGCCGTCATCAGCGCCGCAGCGGCGGCACGGGCGCAATCGGCGCGGGTGACATAGCCGGTCTTGCCCTCTGCAGCGGCGGCAAAGTGCTTGCCCATCGAGATGCTTTGCGGGCCGCCCATCAGCAGAAAGTCGGTGTACATGTTATTACGCAGGATCGTGTAATCCGCCCCGCTGGCCGCGATCAGCTTTTCGGTCCCTTCGTGATCGGGGGCGAAACCAATCGGACTGTCCGGGACAGGGCTCGCGAACGAAGTATAGACGACATGATCGACACCCACCGCCTTGGCGGCCGCGACGGCGTTGGAATGGGCAGCGAGCCGCTTGCCCGGCTCAAGATCGTCGGTCGAGATGATGAGGAGGCGCTTTCCGCCCGCGAAGGCGGGTTCAAGGGAGGCCGGATCGTTGAAATCGCCTTTGCGGGTCTCGACGCCTTTTGCCTTCAGATCGGCCAGCTTGTCGGGATTGCGCGACACGGCAACGATCGGGCCGGCGCCCCCCTGAACCAGCAATTCGACGACCTGCCGGCCAAGCTGGCCGGAGGCTCCGGTGACGACGAAGGGGCCGTTCTGGATATTGGACATGGTTGGTCTCCTGTTGTGATTTCTGGCGATGGGCCTTCTGCCCTCAGCCGTGGACATGGACGGGCGCCGGGTTCGCCAGCTTGCCGCAGGCGAAGTCCCAGCTTGTGGTCAACAGGCGCAGCATGACATCGACCTCGACCTCGTCACGCGGAGCGAAGGCCATGACCGGCGTAACGGGGATATAGCCCAGCCGCGCCATGGGATGCGGCTCGCCCCAGCCTTTGGCGATCAGTTCCTCGACCACCGGCAGTGGCAGCATCAGATGCGACGAGCCATCATAGCGGGGGTGCACATGGGCAAATTCACGCCCGATCATGAAGGCCTCGCGCGGGCCGCAGGCGTGCGCGTGCGGCAGCACCAGCGCCTCTGCGCCCGGCACCGAAATGGCGGAGGCGCGGCGCTCCACGAAGGGCAGCTCGAAGGCGCTGCGCTTGAACGCCGCATGGATCTCGGGTGTCGAGTTCTGCGACACCTGTTCATGCGGGGCGCAATCGGTGGTCGTCGGGCGCGGGCCCACACGCATCGGCAATTCGAAACTCATGGCGTCATCCGAACCGGAAGGCGCTTTCGACCGCGCCCATGACATGATCTTCCAGCGTCTTCGTGCCACGATCGGCACCGGCTGCCCCGGCCACGACATGCAGCGGGATGAGGTGTTCCTCGCGCGGGTTGGCATTGCGCGCGCCGGGGGCCTGCGCCCAATTCGCCAGCATCGCGTCGCGGCGGGTGGGGTCGTCCTGCGTGACCGCATCGGTCAGCCAGTGGTCGAAATCCGTCCCGGCGATGGGTCCGCGTGCCCCGCCGCGCATCGCCCGCATCATCACCGCCATGTTGTGATAGGTGTTGCCCGATCCGACGATCAGAACACCCTCGTCGCGCAGGGGCGCCAGGGCTCGGCCCGCCGCCAGATGTGCCTGCGGGTCGAGGTCGGCGCGCAGGCTGAGCTGGACGGTGGGAATATCGGCCTCCGGAAAGGCCACCTTCAGCGGTACGAAGACCCCATGATCGAAGCCGCGCGCGGCATCGGCCCCGGTCTCAAACCCGGCATCCTCCAGCAGCCCGCGCACCCGGGCGGCCAACGCGGGATTGCCCAGCGCGGGCCAGGTCAGCTGATAGGTGTGCGGTGGAAAGCCGTTATAATCGAACAAGAGCGGCGGCGCGGGATTGGTCTGTACCGTGAATATCGGTTCCTCCCAGTGGCCCGAGATCACCAGAAGCGCCTTTGTCCTTTCCGGCAGGCCCGCCGGGAACTCTTCCAGAAACCGGCGCTGCCGGTCCCAGGTGTCGGGCGGGTTCCAGTCCATGAAGAAGCACGGGCCACCCCCATGGGGAAGGAACACCGCGGGTTGCCTGTCCGTCATGTCGCCATCCTTTCCAGGCCCGGTCGCGGCGGGGCGTCGCCGATGCCGAGCGCGCCGCAGGTCCGATCAATTTACCGCCGCCGGGAACGCCGGTGCATAGGCCGACTTGACCGCACGCACGCGATTGGCGGTCAGCCACGACACGATCAGGAGAACCCAGGCCACCACGGCAGGCGGCCAGCCCGGATCGCCCGCGCCGACATGCGCCCCGAAGGCCAGAACCAGATGCCAGAACATCGCCGCATAGGCCCAGTCGGCCAGCATCGCCGAAGGACGCCACAGGATCACCACCGCGCCGATGATCTTCAGGATCGCCAGCGGCCAGATGATGTAGGTGGGATAGCCCAGCACCTCGCGATACATGCCCGCGACCATGTCGTGGGATGAGATGTAGAAACCCGCGGCGCCCAGATAGACCAGCGCCACAAGCCCGGTCGCGATCCAGTAGACATACTGTGCTGTCTTGTCATTCATTGCAATTCTCCCAGGCGGCTTCAACTTGTGAAGCGATTTTTTCCGCTGTAGGTATGTTTAAAGATCATGCTGCAAAACCGAAAGTAGGCACTTAAAAGTAACCAACTTCCTTTTACTGAGAGGAACGCCGCAATGAAAACCGTGCTGCCCCCATCCTGCCCAATGGAAGCATTGCTGCGGGTCATTACTGGCCCCTGGACTATATACATCCTTTGGGTCCTGTCCGAGCAGGGGCCGCAGCGTTTCGGCGCGATCAAGCGCCTGGTGCCCGGCATTTCCACGCGGGTCCTGACCGAAAGGCTGCGGATGCTCGAAAATGCCGGTGTCGTTTGGCGCGAGCAGGCCATGACCATCCCGCCCGCTGTCACTTACGGGCTCACCGAGCGCGGCGCGGAGCTGCGCGGCGTACTAGATACGCTTGGCGCTATCGCGCACCGCTGGGAGGCCGAGGGTGCCTTCGACGGGACCGCAAGCGCGGCAGAGTGACGACGCCGTATTTGTCCGCTTGAAGACGAGTGCTGCTCGCCCGAGCAGCCTCCACGAAAAGGTCCGGCGCTCTGCAGGGACGCGGGGCAAGTAATCCTTCATCGCCGCATAGCCCTGTTGGATGGCGGTTTCTGCCTCGAAGAACGCCAGTACGCTCAAGTGCGACAGGTCCAGATCGACCATCACATCGGGCGGATCTCCGGCAAGGCGGCTCCGGCAGATCTGGTCGATCATCGCGTCGAGCGCCGTTGACAGCCCCTCGATATATCACGGAGGCTGGGGTACCGGATCCTGACCGCGGGCGAGATAGGCCGCCGCAGCCGGCTGCAACTGCTGCGGCAGCTGGCCGATCAGCACCTCGGCGTTGACCTGCGGCAGCAGGTTGCACCGGGAAGCGCTGCGTTCAGAGGCGAGATTGCCGGCGTTCGGATCGACGCCGATGACGATGTCGGCCCCGAATGCGCGGCAGGCCGAGTCGGAGACCGGATTGCTCATGCCGCCTTCCATCAGCCAGCGGTTGTCATGGCGGACCGGCGTGAAGATGCCGGGAATGGCGATCGAGGCCCGCACCGCAGGCAAGAGAGCGCCATCGCGCAGTCAGAGTTCGCGCCCCCGGTTAAGATCGGTGGTGACCGCGATGAAGGGTCGGTCGAGATCGGAGAAGTTGCCCTACAGCACGAGCGTTTCCGGCGCCCGCAAGACACTGATATGACACCAACCGCGCGCCGCCGCTGCAAAGGGCCAATCCGATCCGTGCCATGCGCCGCCCTATTTCCGCCCGTTGCGCCAGATCGACCACAAGAGGACGAAACCGCCGATCACCGCCCCGAAGAACCCCAACATCGCGAAGGTGGCCAGCCCGAATGGCAAATCCGCCCCCGAAGCCGCCGTCACGATCGAGGAGCCGACGGTCAACGCCGCCACGATCACCGCCAGCGTCAGATGCGTGACCGACTGGCGCATCTTCTCGACGATCTGCTCGATCTCGGCCAGTTCCACCCGAAATCCCAGCCGTCCGCGCCGTGCGGCGTCCAGAAGCTGCGTCAGATCGCCCGGCAGGCGCGCGGCCAGCCGGGCGCTTTCGCTGAGGCTGTCCCGGGCGGCGCGCGCCATCGCCTCGGGTCCGTGGCGCTGCCAGACCAACTGCTCCAGGATTGGCCGGGCGGCGGCGACCATGTCGAAGCCGGGGTCGAGCTGCCGCCCCATCCCGTCGAGCGAGACGAAAGCCTTGACCAGCAGCGTCAGGTCCGGCGGCAGGGCAAGGTCGTGCTCGCGCATCAGGGCGGTCAGGTCGAAGACGAGTTCGGAGAGGTTCAACGCACCGATCGACAGCCCGTGTACCCGGTCGATGAACGCCTCGAGCCGCCCCTCCAGCGACGGATCATCCCGTCCATCGGCCCCTGCCCAGTCGCGTAATGTCCGCGCCACCCGGTCGGGTCGCCGCTCGACGATCCCGTAGAGCAGATCGACCAATTCGTCGCGGCGCCGACGCGACAGGTGCCCGACCATACCGAAATCGATGAACACGAGCTGATTGTCGGGAAGGTAGAATACGTTGCCGGCATGGGGATCGGCGTGAAAGAAGCGCTCCTCCAGGATCATGTGCAGTACCGCATCCGCCCCGCGCGCGGCGATCCGCTTCAGATCCAGCCCGGCGGCGCGTGCGGCGGTCAGGTCGCCGCCCGGAATGCCCTTTATCCGCTCCTGCACATTCATGACCTCGCAGGTCCAGTCCCAGAACACGCGCGGCACATGGATCCCGGCCCGGTCGCGGAACCCGGTGGCCACACGCTCGGCATTGCGGCATTCACTGGCCAGATCCATCTCGGCGCGGATCGAGCGGGCGAACTCGTCCAGGATTTCGTGCGGGCGATAGCGCGCGATCTCGGGCCATTCGGCCAGTGCCACGCCGACGGCATGGCGCAGCAGCCGCAGGTCGGCCTCGATCACCCGGCGAATGCCGGGGCGGCGGATCTTGAGGATAACCTCTTCTCCCGAGGGCAGCCGCGCGCCATGTACCTGCGCGATTGACCCGGCGGCCAGGGGTTCGGTGTCGATACCTGCGAAGATCGCCGATAGCGGTTGACCCAGTTCGGCCTCGACCTCGGCGGCAAGTTCCGCAAATGGCACGGTGGGCACTCGGTCGCGCAGGCGTTCCAGCTCCGCGATGACGTCGGGTTCTAACAGGTCGATCCGGGTTGACAGAATTTGCCCCAGTTTGACGAAGGTCGGCCCCATCTCTTCCAGCGCGCGGCGCAGTCGTTGGGCCGAGGTCAGGCCATCTTTGTCTGCGTCATCGTCCTGGGACTGGCGAGCCTTGCGCTTCCGGCGTGATGAGAGGCCGGCACGCTCCAACATCTCGGAAAAGCCGTATCGCGCCAGAACCGCGACCAGATCGCCTAGTCGCCGCATATCGGGCGCAACACCCTGTGCAGCGATCATGCTCAGGCATCCTCTTCGGGCGGCTCCGTCCGGTCCTTTTCGTGACGCGGCCCCAGCGCATCGGCCAACCCGGCAAGGATGCCGCTGCCGATCGCGGCGATGGTTGCAGCCCCGGTCCGGGCGGTGCGTGCAACCTCCGTGGGGCGTGGCGGGATATGCGGGTGATGGGGTCGCTCCAGGGTTGCCAGCGCCTCGCGCACCGCAGCGCTGGTCCGGGTCCCGTTGCGCCGCAGATGTTCGGCCAGATCGCCGATGATACGCGCCGAGACGTTCGTCCCGCTCTTCACCACCGCGGCGAGCGTCTCGAAATAGAGCCGGTCCAGTGTGGCAAGATCATCGACGGCGCGCCTCAGATCCTGTTCGGAAAACGCGGCCGCCCGGGCGCGCGCCTCCTCGATGGCCAGCTTCGAGGCCATGGCGGAGCGTTCCAGCGCATCGTCGATCCCGGCCACGGCTTGCCGGAGCGCCTCGACACTTTCGGCGCTGTCCTCCGGCACGGCCTCGGCCGCCCCTTCCAGGACAGAGCGCACGACATCGCGGACCTGGCCCTCTTCCAGCGGCCGGTTCGACAGCGCGCGCACCACCACATCGCGCACCGCCTCGCGGGTGGCCTGCGGCCCTTCGACCGCCTCGCGCCCTTGCCGCCGGAGATCGGGATCATCGGGATGTGGTCCCTTTTCGGCTTGCTCTGTCATCAATCTCTTTCCTTCCGTCTGCATTATCCGTTGATATTATACAGCTTGAGTAAAACCATTAAACTGACCTTCCTTTTCGGTCTTGATTGTCAATGCGTACCAATCGAACTTCAGCCCTGCCAACCGCCGCCCAATCCATAGCGCCGCGCTAGGGCGGACAGACGTCGCATGCGGCCCGACGCACACGTACTATAGGCGGCACTCGGCCTAGACACCTTGACCGAGGTCGTAGCCGACAAATTCAGATGGGCGTATCTGGCACTGCCGAGCGGTGCGGCCGATCCCCGCGCAGTTGGCCGAAAGAGATGGCCGGAGAGGCAGTGGAATGAAGTTCTCACGACGGCAGTTTCCGGGAGTGGTGGTAATTCTGGCCATCTTGGCGGGCGTCATGGTCGCGGGCTGGTGGTTGCTTCGACCGGCCGCGCTGCCCGACGGAGTCGTCTCGGCCAATGGTCGCAGTGAGGCGGTCGAGATCGACGTGGCGACAAAGACTGGCGGACGCCTGCAATCCGTCCTCGTCGCCGAAGGCGAATTCGTGGCAGCCGGCCAAGAACTCGCCCGGATGGACACGGCCACATTGCAGGCCCAGTTGCGCGAGGCGAAAGCGAACTTCTCTCGCGCGGCCATCGCTGTTGAGATCGCCCGAAGCGGTGTCGCCCAGAGCGAGGCACAGGCCCGCGCGGCAGAGGCGCAGGTCGAACTACGCGAGGCGGAACTGCAGGCTACTGCCAGTAGACTTCAACGCAGCGAAGAGCTCGCACCGAGCGGTGTGGCGCCGCAGTCCCGTCTCGACGACGACAGGGCCGCTTATCAGGCCGCACGTGCCGCCGTGGCCGCGGCTGAAGCACAGCTTGCAGCGGCTCAGGCAGGGATTCAGCGAGCGCGGTCGGAAGTGATAGGCGCCGAATCCGGGGTCGAGGCGGCCCAGGCCACCATCGCCCGGATCGAAGCGGAACTTGCCGACGCAGTGCTCAAGGCCCCCCGCGACGGGCGGGTGCAGTATCGCGTGGCCGAACCCGGCGAAGTGCTGCCCCCGGCGGCACAGTGGTGAACATGGTCGATCTGGCCGACGTACATATGAACTTCTTCCTGCCGACCGCGCAGGCCGGCAGGCTGGCGCTGGGGGACGAGGTGCGGCTGATCCTCGATGCGGCGCCCGAATTCGTGATCCCCGCACGGGTGTCCTTCGTGGCCAGCGTCGCGCAGTTTACGCCCCGCACGGTCGAGACCGAAGCCGAGCGCGAGAAGCTGATGTTCCGCATCCGCGCCCAGATCGACCCGGACCTGCTCCGCCAGCATGCGGTGCGGGTCAAGACCGGCCTGCCGGGCACGGCCTATGTCCGCATCGACCCGGCGGCGGATTGGCCCCCCGAACTTCTGCCAAGGCTGCCGCAATGACCACCAGCGATCCGGTAATCCGGTTCGAGGGCGTTGGCCTACGCTACGGCAAGGTCCATGCGCTCAGCGATGTCAGCCTCGGTGTTCCGGCCGGCTGCATGGCTGGGCTTATCGGCCCCGACGGAGTCGGCAAGTCCAGCCTGCTGGCGCTGGCGGCCGGGGTGCGCCGGATGCAGACCGGACGCATTGAGGTACTGGGCTGCGACATGACCCGCGCGGGATACCGCGCCAAGGTGGGTCCGCGAATCGCCTACATGCCGCAGGGTCTGGGCCGGAACCTCTATCCAACCCTGTCGGTGCGCGAGAACATCGACTTCTTCGCCCGCCTGTTCGGCCATGGCGCCGCCGAATCCGCCCGGCGGATCGAGATGCTGACCCGGGCAACGGCGCTCTTTCCCTTCCTCGACCGTCCTGCGGGCAAGCTCTCGGGCGGGATGAAGCAGAAGCTGGGGCTGTGTTCGGCGCTGATCCACGACCCGGACCTGCTTATCCTCGACGAGCCTACGACCGGCGTCGATCCGCTGTCGCGGCGCGAATTCTGGGAGCTGATCGCCTCGATCCGCGCTGCGCGTGAGGGCATGAGCGTGCTGGTCGCCACCGCCTACATGGAAGAGGCGGCCCGGTTCGACTGGCTCGCGGCGATGGATGGCGGCCGGATCCTGGCAACCGATAGCCCGCAGGGCATGTTGAAGACGACCGGGGCCGACACCCTGGACACGGCCTTCCTGCGCCTTTTACCCGAGGAAAAGCGCCGATCCTACCAGCCTGTCGAGATCGTCCCGTGCGACGGGCACGACGGCGAGCCCGCGATCGAGGCACATGATCTGACCATGCGCTTCGGCGACTTCACTGCGGTGGACCGGGTGCAACTGAGCGTGAAGCGGGGCGAGATTTTCGGCTTTCTCGGCTCGAATGGCTGCGGCAAGACCACGACGATGAAGATGATGACTGGGCTTCTGCCGCCCAGCGAGGGCATGGTGCGCCTGTTCGGTGCGCAGGTGAACCCGCGCGATCTGGCCACCCGGCGGCGGGTCGGCTACATGTCGCAGAGCTTTTCGCTTTACCGGGAACTGACGGTCGAACAGAACCTCACGCTCCATGCGCGCCTCTTCGCGATGCCGGAGCCAGAGATCGCGCCTCGGGTTGCGGAGATGCTGTCGCGAGTCCATCTTGCCGGGGTGCGCGATATGTTGCCCGAACGCCTGCCGCTCGGAATGCGCCAGCGCCTGTCGCTGGCGGTTGCACTGATTCACCGCCCCTAGATGCTGATCCTGGACGAGCCGACCTCGGGCGTCGATCCGGTGGCGCGCGATGAATTTTGGCGCATATTGATCGAACTGTCGCGGAACGAAGGCGTAACGATCTTCATCTCGACCCATTTCATGAACGAGGCCGAGCGCTGTGATCGCGTCTCGCTGATGCACGAGGGCAAGGTTCTGGCGACCGGTGCCCCGACAGAACTGGCACAGGAGGTCGGGGCCGCCACGCTGGAGGATGCCTTCATTCACCATTTGGAGGCTGCGGACGGCCACGCAGTGTTGCGCGCCGCCCCCCCTGTCCTCGGACGCGGTGCCGCAAGGCCACGGGCGGGCGCCGCGCGGTTGGCACCGATGGTTCGATCCGCGCCGGATGTTCAGCCATGCGCGGCGCGAGGCGCTGGAACTCTGGCGCGACCCGGTGCGAATGACCCTCGCGCTTCTGGGCAGCGCGATCCTGATGTTCGTCATGGGCTATGGCATCAACCTTGATGTCGAGGATGTGACCTTTGCCGTGCTCGACAATGACCAGACTGCGATCAGCCGGGACTACAGGGCAAACCTTCATGGGTCGCGCTATTTCATCGAGCGACCTCCGATCGAAGGTTACGCCGACCTGGACCGGCGCATGCGCGCGGGAGAGATCAGCCTCGCGCTGGAAATCCCACCTGGATTCGGGCGCGACATCGCACGCGGGCGCCCAGTCGCCGTCGGGGCCTGGATCGACGGCGCCATGCCAACGCTGGCCGGAACCGTGCAGGCCTATGTGCAGGGCATACATCTGCACTGGCTGGAACTGCGCGCCCGTGACGACGGTTATGGCGATGCCTTGGCGGGGCCTGTCACTACCGAGATCCGCTTCCGCTACAATGCCGACCTGCGCAGTCTGGATGCCATGGTGCCGGCCGTCATTCCGCTTCTGTTGCTGCTTATCCCAGCGATGCTGAGTTCACTCAGCGTCGTGCGGGAAAAGGAGCTTGGTTCGATCACCAACTTTTACGTCACCCCGACGACGCGGCTCGAATTCCTACTGGGCAAGCAGATTCCCTATGTCGTGTTGTCGATGGGAAGCTTCCTGATGCTGACGGCGCTGGCGGTTACAGTCTTTGGCGTGACACTGACAGGCAGCTTTGCAACATTGGCGGCTGGGGCGCTGCTCTATGTCTGGGCGGCGACAGCGATTGGGCTCGTGTTTTCTGCATTCACCCGCAGTCAAACAGCCGCGTTGTTCGGCACGGCCGTCCTGACTATCCTGCCCGCGATCAGTTTTACCGGTCTAATCGACCCGGTCTCGGCGCTGCAAGGGTTCGGCCGCGTGATTGGTGAGGTCTATCCTACCAGCCATTTCCTGACTATTGCGCGCGGCACCTTCGCCAAGGCGCTTGGCTATGACGATCTGCGCAGTGCCTTCCTGCCACTGGCAGTGTCAGTGCCAGTTCTGATCGGGGTGGCGGTCCTGCTCCTTCGTAAGCAGGAGCGCTGAGCGATGCGCCTCGCCAATATTCTAAATCTCGGGGTCAAGGAGTTGCGAAGCCTCCTGCGCGATCCAGTGATGCTGGTTCTGATCCTCTTTGCCTTTACCTTCTGGGTTTATGCGGGCGCCACGTCCATGCCGGAACTCCTGAACCGGGCGCAGATCGCCATTGTGGATGAGGATCGCTCGCCCCTGTCCATCCGCATTGCAGGCGCGTTCCAACGCCCGTATTTTGCGCCTCCCGAACTGATCGGTTCGGACCGGATGGACGCGCGGTTGGATGCCGGCCGCGATACATTTGTGCTGGTCATCCCCTCAGGATTCCAGCGCGATATTCTGGCCGGACATCCGATGACGGTGCAACTGAACGTTGATGCTACGCGCATTACCCAGGCCTTCACCGGCAGCGGCTATGTCCAGGCCATCGTCACGGCGGAGGTGCGGGAGTTCACAGCACGACACCGCAGCGCGGTCGATCTTCCCGTCGATCTGGCGCTGCGGGCGCGGTTCAACCCCCAACTGGACAACACCTGGTTCGGGTCGGTGATGCAGGTCATCAACAATGTCACCATGTTGTCGATCATCCTTTCCGGGGCTGCCCTGATCCGTGAACGCGAGCGCGGAACGGTGGAGCATCTGCTGACAATGCCGGTCGCCTCGCTGGAAATCATGATTGCGAAGGTTTGGTCCATGGGGCTGGTGGTGCTCGTCGCCTCGGCTGCATCTCTCGGCGTGGTCGTGCAGGGATGGCTTGGCGTTCCGGTCGAAGGATCGGTCGCGCTGTTCCTGACCGCGGCGGCGCTGCACCTTTTCGCCACCACGTCGCTTGGCATCATGCTGGCCACATTCGCGCGTTCCATGCCGCAATTCGGATTGCTTCTTGTCCTCGTGCTCTTGCCGCTGGAGATGCTGTCGGGCGGCGTCACCCCGCGCGAGAGCATGCCCGCCGCCGTGCAGACCCTGATGCTGGCCGCGCCAGACACGCATTTCGTGATGCTGGCCCAGGCGGTGCTTTACCGCGGTGCCGGCATCGGCATCGTCTGGCCGCAACTCCTGGCGCTGGCGGCGATAGGAACGATACTCTTCGCCGTCGCGCTTTCGCGCTTCAGACGCACGATCTCCGCCATGGTTTGAGACGGGCTGGGATGCGGAACGGCCGGTCGCTTGGGACCGCTTTCCGACGTCTCTTGCGCGGCACATGAACCAGGTCGGAACAAGGGCGGCCACGAAGATCGCGATAACCACGAGGAATCCATCCTGAATGGCGCCAGTCGAGGCCTGGTCACCACGGACCGCCCGAGGAACGATATCCCGGTTCCGCTCGATCACCTTCCTCCCAGTCGAAAACACCAAAAACCCCGTCGCGGACACGCGACGCGGGACCGAATTCCTTCTAAGTGCTTGTTATATCTTGCATTCTATGGAGTTATAATGAAAGTGGTTGCGGGGGCAGGATTTGAACCTGCGACCTTCAGGTTATGAGATCGTTTAAGCCCATTTTCCCGACGTTGGATCGAGTTAGCCGTTCTTGGATAAAGCGCTGAATAAGAAGGGTTATTTTGATCATTCCAGTTTGCTAAACTATGCGGCAGATAGCGTGAACTTGCGTCCAAGTGGTACCCATATGGTACCCAGAACGGACCGACGCGAGGCGCGATCGGGAGCCGCAATATGCCGAAACTCACCAAACGTCTTGTCGATTCACTAAAGCCGGAAGCGTCCGATGTCGTTCATTGGGACGATGCCCTATCGGGCTTCGGCGTTCGTGTGCGCCCAACCGGCCGAAAGTCCTACATCGTCAAATGTCGCTGTCGTGGCCGCCAGATCAAAATGACGATCGGCACCCACGGCCCCATAACTGTTGAGCAGGCCCGGACAAAGGCGCGAGGCATCATTGCCGAGGCGAAGGCCGGCCAAGATCCGTCCGCCGAGCACTCCCGGATGCGAAAATCGCCAACGATGAAGGACCTGGGTCAGCGGTTCCTAGACGAGTATGTCCCGACCCATTGCCGGTCTACCACCGAGCGCGAGTATCGTCGGTCGGTTGAGCTTTTCATCAATCCGGAAATCGGGACGCGGAAGGTCATCGATATCGAGCGTACCGACATCGCCAAACTGCATCATGGCTTGCGCGACAAGCCATACCAAGCCAACCGGACGCTTGGTGTGCTTTCGAAGATGTTCAACCTTGCGGAGGTTTGGGGCCTCCGCCCGGACGGGTCGAACCCTTGCCGGCACGTAAAGAAGTACAAGGAGGAAAAACGCGAACGTTTTCTCTCCGACGAAGAGTACAAACGGCTTGGCGAGGCGCTGCGTAAAGCGGAGGTCGAGAAGACCGAGACACAATCGGCAATCGATGCAATCTGGCTACTCATGCTGACGGGTTGCCGACTGAACGAAATTATGACGCTGAAATGGAACTACGTTGACTTGGAAGCTAAGGAGCTCCGTCTGCCCGACTCAAAAACCGGAGCAAAGACAGTACATCTTGGCACCGCCACTGCGGACCGAATCGAGACGATAAAAAAGCTAGAGGACAACGACTTCGTCATTACCGGGAAGAAGCCCGGCGGGCGGCTCACGGACCTTCAACATCCCTGGAGACGCATCCGGAAAACGGCCGAGCTGGAAGATTTGCGGTTACACGACCTTCGACACTCCTTCGCTAGCCGCGGTCTCATCGTCGGCGAAGGCTTACCAATGATCGGGAAGCTATTGGGACACTCGCAAATCCAGACAACGGCCCGCTATGCCCATCTGGCGAACGATCCAATCAAGTCGGCTGCCGATCGAATTGCTGACGGAATCTCGATATCTACATCCGCCTCCTGACTGTCTGCCAAGGTGGTTGGTGCTAAGGTGATCTGCCGGGCGAATGACGGGGGTCTCGACGACGTCGAATCCGGCGGGGACGATCTGCTGACATCGCTGGGTGCCAGGACCCGAAGCCAACTCCGTTTGCAAACCGGATGGCTTCTTACTTGATGTGAGATTGAACGACCTTATCGGCCCCTATTTATAAGACTCGGGTGAGTTGCGAGATCATAAAGGCCGAGGGAACAAATGATGCTTTCGGCGGCTTCGAAATTGACGCAATCTCAGCGTTGGCAGCTGCGCGGGTGGGACCGTGGGCACTCGGGCTCCTTGCCGAAGCCAGACACGAGAGCTTCATTGTTATGCAGTTGTCGGAGCGACACGGGAGAAGGCGCACCGGCTCATCTTTGGCGGTTTCTTGAAGGCCGGGAGTATTTCATTCTGCTATCCTCATTAGCTCCCGCAACGAAGGCCGTGCTGCTTAAGGGAGACCATGTTTCGTTTCATCAGACGATTGTTCGGAATGGATGCCGCCATACCCGATAGCCAGCGTGGCAACGATGCGGAGGTGGTCGTCCACCGCTCCTCCCGCTCGCGAGAGCGCCGCGCCAGCGACGCATATTTCGACACCATGTCCCGGATGCAGGCGGCCGTCTCCAACCGGGACTTCGACGGGGCTGCGCTGCTCGTGCGTGAGAACCTCCAGTACATCCCCGACTGGGTGAAGGAGACGTGCCGCGATTACGGATCCTTCGACATTCGCACGATTCCAGCCTTGCAGCAGGGCGGGACGGTCCTCGCCCTCGTCGGCGATGAAGAAGGACTCGCTCGGATGCGCGAGATCATCGTGTCGGTGCCGGAGCTCAAGCCGTGGGCCGAGGAGGTCAAGCGGCACCAGCACGACCGGCGGCTATTCGAAGCCATCCTGCAGGTAGTCGCTGCTCAGCCGAACTGCCTGCAGACCGAGGTCAAGGGACTGATCGGCGAAGACGACGGTCGCCGGGTCGCAAACCTCATCTCCTATCTCGATAAAGCCGGAAAGATCGCGCGTATCAAGTCTGGCCGCACATTTGGCCTCCTGCCGCCGGACTCACCCAATATTCCAGCGCCGCCCTCGAAGCAGATCGTCCAGTCGCACCGGACTGACCGAAGGCCGCCGAGGCTGCGCGAGATCGACGTCTCGTCGCTCAGCTATGTGCCACTGCCCCGCGCGCCGCTGCGATGGGAGGAGACGCAGGCCGTTCGTGAACGGGCGATGGTTCCCGAGGCAGAGGATCAATTCGAGGTTCGCGATGCCGACTGGCGGATTACGACGGTCGAGAAGATACCGCCAGCGCAGCGTCCAGACACCGCCTTTCGCCAGATGCACCCAACTGATTCCGGGCTTGTGATGATTGACGACCTCGGCAAGGCCGGCGGCCTAGGGCAGATCGAAGCGGCCGCCCTGCGCTACGACCGAACTGGTGAGTTGGCGGCGAAGAAAGGGCTCCAACACGGCGTCTACCGTGTCAGCGTCCATCCTCTTGGCCGCAGCCTGATCGCCATGTCGCGGGACTGCGTCGTTCACGCCTACGACGACCATTTTGAGCCGATCGTGGTGACGCCCCTCACAGATGCGCCCGAGATCCTCGCTCTGAGGAATCGATTCGAGGTCCCGGACGATCAGCTCAAGAACCATATCCGCTGCGTCGCGCTCTCACGGGACGCGAGCCGCTATCTCTTCACCGCGGTGGACGAGGCGTGGTGCGTGGACATAGGCGGCAAGGGCCTCTGGGGCGTCAAGCTGCCGGTGAAGGAAGGCTGGACGCGGATCGCCACGCCGAGCAGCGAATTCGGGACGAGTGCCGACGTGGACCACGCGCTTGCTCTCATGGGCCTGTCGCTCCCGATCACCCCGGAGGACCTGAAACGGCGCTATCGCGAGCTCGCCAAGCAATGGCATCCCGACCTCAATTCGAAAGATCCTCAAGCCGGCGATAAGATGAAGGCGCTAACCGCGGCGGCGGAGGTGCTGACCGGCGTCGAGGCGGACACCCTCCCACGCTACACCGGCGCCACCTTCGTTCGCGAGATGGAGCGCAAGGAGTTCGAAGCCGGCGGAATCAGATTCACCATGAGCATCGGCATGCAGATCGGCGAGATCCACGCCACCGACTGGATCTACGCAGTCGGCTTCGCAGCGAAATCGGACGCGGTCTATCTCGCCGGCTACTCCGGCCGCGTGATTCTGGTCGACGAGAAGGGAGAGGGCGTGCGGGTGTACGACATCGGCAGCGTGCCCCGCAGGATCGTGGACACGGGGGACTATCTCTACCTGCTGACGGATACGCGGCTCTACGTGCTGCGCGATGACGCGCTGCACGCCCTCGTCGACACCTTCGATGGAGGCGACCTAGTCGTCGCGCAGACCGCCTTCGGGTTGCTCGAAAAGAAGCGGTTGCGCTGGTTCCGCGAGGATGGCCGATACTTGGGGAGCGTTGTCTCGAAGGACCCAATCCGTCGCGTCTACGCGACCAGCGACGGGATGGTGGTCGAGACCCGCCAGCGGCGTGCCGTCGTCCAGGGTGTTCCCACGTGGTGGGAGTAATGCGCAACTGACGGTCGCCGGGATAGGGCAATTTTTCCGTCGCGCCCCAACTGTTAAAAAGAAATCTCTTTTGGATCTTCGTCTGCCCTCGGACGCGGGTCTTCTAACAGCTTCAACTCGTGACATTCGGTTGCACTACACAACGCAACAAACAGGCCTTCTGGCGGCGTCTCGGTGCCAACAACAATCATGACAAAGCTCGCCAGCCGGTGGTGGGACTTTCGGAACATGTCCTGTACGCTATTGAGGTCTGTCTGAGATGGACTGGGGTAATGTTCAGGATGTGTATGCCAATCCCCGACGTAGTGAAGCCCTAATCTGAAGAACCGCTTTATCTCTCGGCGCTCCACCAACCTGTCCGGGATGAAGGTCATTGAGCTCCGGCGATCCGATGCCCTCGGTCCGGTTGCTTGTTCCATTCGTATTGTGTCGCCTTCGAAGCGCGCAAAGAGTTGACCGCCGGCCTCGCGGCTCTTAGGCCTCCGCTGCCGATTGCGATCAAAGTGGCCGAGAACGGCGTCCGCCAAGATAAGCCTCTGACCTGATTTGCCGATATCGTATGAGATCACGCAGCACGCACCTGTCCGCCGCACACGCGGCAGCTCGCCGACGCTGGCCACGCCCGTTCAACCGTCATGCCTCCTGCGCCAGGATCGCCCATTTCGGCGACCCACTCCTTGGACCACGTCCCACCGACCGCCCTGATGCTGCTTTCGGTCCCGATCCACACGCGGTGAACGGCGGAATCACGGTCGCCTGTAAGCGCTTCGATCACGGTCTCTGCAAGAAGGGCATGGGCCCAGCAAAGCTCCGCCGGCCCATAAGGAGTGAATAGCGCACCGCACGCAGGCTCCTGGAGGGTGTCTCGGCTTCCTTCCCACTGCGTGACGGTCAGATGCGGGCGCCCCTTATCGTCGACGCCACATCGAAAGCAGGCTTCGCCTCGCGGCACCAAGACCGCGTGGGCAGCGGCCGCGTTCGGCTCTACCCAGCCGTAAAGAATGGGCGGGAAGTCCGCCTTACCCTGCTGCATGTCGTTCAGGAAACTTTCAGCCGCCCAATTCCCCATCGTGCTGACGATCAGATCGCAGGTGCCCAGTTCCTCCATTAGGCCGGCCGCCTCTAGCCCGACCCTGCCCCGCCGCCACGAGACGTCACCCAAATGCGGATACGCCTGCTCGATCTCGCCAGCCAGGTCCTGCGCCTTGTATCGACCAACCGAGGCCGCACCCAACTCATGACGGCCGACATTCGGCCAATCCATACGCCCGCAATCTACCAAGAGCAGATTGCCAACCCCCGCTTGAGCCAGGAGCCGCGTCAGCGGTCCGCCCACCGAGCCGCAGCCGAGAACGGCGACCCGGAGCCTCCGCAGCCGCCCCTGCCGGGAATCCTGGTCCCGCCCATGTATCCATAGGTGATCCGCGCGTTCGACAGTGGCCTTGGTCACTTTCGACACTCCCGACAGGTAACGATTAACCAGCAAGGTCCGCGGCACACGACCGGGACGAAATCCAGATACCAGCGGATTGGCCGCCCTTTTCGGCCCGCCCTCCGACCGCGGCGGTCGCACTGTAACCGCACCGAAGCAGGCGCCATTCGCCGTGGGTGCGCCCAGCAGCACGTCTATTTCGTCTACGCCCGACGCCGCCAGCTCTTCCAGAAAATCCGCACCCTCTGGCGATCTTTCCCTCGCCAACGCGCGCACATCGGCCGCCGTCCGCGGGTACTCGGTGGGCAGCAGCGGTTCCGGCAGCCAAATCAGGACACCATCATTAAGCCTATATCCCTTTCCCTTGCTCGTTTTGGCGCCCCACCGCGTCAGCCACCGCTTCAAGATCTCCCCATCATCTGCGACGACGCGCATACCCTTGCCGTACCAGACGAGAATAGGCCGGCCCGGCCCGCATGGCTCGATCAAGCTGATGAAGCTGGCGGCGGCTGCGTCCGCCGCCATCATCCAGTAGCTCAAAAACTCCCTGCGGAAATCGTCAGCGTTATCACCACTAATGCAATCCTCAATCAACCGGCAGGCCTCGCCAACGACATATTCGACCACCCGCGCCGGGTTCTCGCCCGATACGGCAGCGTCGGTCGGGAGAACGCAGAGCAGCCCATCCGGCTCAAGATGTGGCCAGGCCAGGATGCCCGGCCCATAAGCCACGGCTACCCTCGGCGCCGTGTATGGAAAATCGTCGTCGGCCAGCACATGAAGTTCGCGACGATTACCGTCAGAGAAGTTGACCCAGGCGCGCCAGCCTAGCGTGTAACCGCGCCTGCTATATCGCTCCAAAACACCCGATGGCAGTCGCTCGCCACCGGCCGTGCGGGCGATAAAGCCATCTACGCTCGCAATAGCGGCTGTTTGCCGGCCCGGGACTTGGTCGGCCGGCTCTTCAGGCATACCGCCCGCCACCGCACTTATCCACCGGCTCCTCGGCACCGGCTCGCTCTGCCCCCTTGATCAGAAGTGCCGCAGCGACCCCTGCGCCCAAAGCCGCGGCAGCCGCGCCGGCGCCCTCGCTCTTCTGCTCGGCCGCCTTCTCCTCCTCGAGGCGCTCACTAAAGAACGTGGTGTTGAACACCTTGTCCCACGCCTTCAGGGCCTGCTCGCGGGTGCAACCCGGATCGAACAGCACCTCCAGTTCGCCGATGGCCCAGTCCAGCTTCTCCCGGAGGAACTTGGTCCGCGCGTCGTCCGGCCCTGACGTGAGCATCTCGCCTTCGACCGTGGGATGCTCGATCTCCAGGTTCCAATTGAGCCGATCCCGCATGGCCACCATGGTGTCGTAGAGTGCCTTGTCCTCCCGGGCGGCGTTCGCGCGATAGCACTCGTTCACGATGGGCGTGGTGATCATGAAGCCCGTGGCGATCCGGGACCGCCAGCTTTCCCGGCTGCGAGCAAAGGCCTTGTTTAGGCGCGTGTCCCGCCGCAACTGGCGACCATTCGATGTGTCGGGGCTCTGGCGCTCGTTTTCTCGCTTGAACCAACGCGTCACCTCAGCGGGGTCGGCCTTCTTCCAGTCCGTGCTGGCAATTTCGTAGGTGATTTCTTCTTCGCCCCAGATGTTCGTCGTCTTTACCTTGCGATAGACAGGCACGTCCACGTGGTAGCCGGCGTTGTAATAGACGCGCACGCAGTTGGTCCGGACCTCGGGCGGCCTGTTGAAGCGGTCATCGTGGAGCGCCTTCCGCACCATTTCCTTTGCCTGCCCGGCGGTCTTGTCGCCGCCGTTCGGCCCCTTGAGGTCGTCCTTCCAGAAGTAGACACCATCGTCGATGTCGTAGTCCTTGTCTTTGTGCTGGACCATCGTGCGATGTGCGTACGACCCCTGCGACTGAAAGCCCGTCGGCGCCGGCTCACCGTCACGCTTCAGGCCGTTCTTCAGCCGCTGGCGGTTGGTATTCCGACGGTCCCGCATTTCGTCCTGCTCGACCTTCGGCAGGGTCACCTTCTCGTCGTGGTACGCCAGAATGTCGTCGTGGCAGTTGTACATATCTTCATCCTCTTCCTTGGCTAAAGCATCGAGCAGCACCTTGCCGGCTACCGCGACGCCCAGCAGTTTCAACCACACTGGAATCACTCCGGCGCCCCTTGTTTCTCGACCGGAGGCAGATCGTTCAGCAGCGCCGCCAATAGCTCCCCTTCGCCGCTGGCAGCGCGATCGCAGACGCTCAATGTGAGCGACACATCCTCCTGGGCCTGCTCCACAAGTACTTGCATCCCCTTCTCGCTGGTCTCGTCCAGGTCGAGGTAGGGCATTGCCTTCGCCGGAAGGTCACCACGCGGGAACCGCACCACCGTACAATTCCGGTCCACGTGCTTGGCCAGCATCCCCGCCATGTTGTCATAGGCGAATTCCTGCGCATCGAGAGAAACCACAGCCGCTTCTCCGCCGAATTTCCATTGGCCCAGACCGCGGTGCATGTCATCGACGCCGAAGATGTCACCGGACGGACGCGGACAGGTGCCGAGCGAGAAGATCTCAATTCGATCGTCGGGCTCCGTCATCTGGAGGGCGTCAATCATGCCCACCAGCACGGGGTTATTCGCCCACAGGCCACCATCAACGAATACGTGGTAGTGACCGGGGGTCGTCGGGTTTTCGATGCGCGCCATCGAGCGATACAGCGGTGCCGCGCTGGTTGCGAGGCATACATCGACGAGGCGAAAACCGTTGTCCCGGTGACCGCCCAGATGGGGTGTCTTGAACACCCAGCTGCGGTGCCGGGACATTTCCACCGCCGGAACGGCCAGAGCAATACCCCGCCGGTCGTACACCTGGCGCACCGTCATGTTCCCGAGCTTCTCTTCCAGCACCCGTTCCAGGGCCGTGGAGCCGCTGGCGAGATGCTTCGGGCGGCTGAACAGCTGCCGCCCCAAGTCCAGGTTCAGGCCGTCTGGCATCTTAACCGGGAAAATCCCCTTCCCGTGCCAGCGATAGAGGTCGGCCACCTCGTCCAGAGGAACGCCGGCCGCGAGCGCGCAGGCGATGATACCGCCCGTACTGGTCCCGACGATCAAGTCGAACGCCTTCCCCACGTCAATGTCGCTGGCATCGCGACGCGCCGCAGCCTGCTTGGCCAACGCGGAGAGATAGGCACTCGTATACACGCCGCGCATCCCGCCGCCATCAATGCTCAATACCCGTAGACGCCGCGGCCCGTTGTTCATGGCCGACCCTCATTATCTTGTGTATCTAACTCAGATAGTGCCCACATCTTGTTCTGCAACTGGTTTCACTTGTCGGCTGGAGTCGGAAGGGACCGCGCCGCGGTCCCTTCCCTCAGCCCTTCGGCGGAAACGGATCGGACCCGTGGCTGTCTCGCTCACGGATGCGCCCGTTGCGCCCGTGGATGAACAGCTCACTGCCCTGGTTCCGGGCGACGCCCCGCGCACGGTCGATCGCCTCCCGCTGGGTGTCATGGACCGAGGACGGCCGCTCGCCACCCTCCGGTTTCACTGCCCATCCGCCCGGATGGGGCACAACATGCTGGTTCTGCTTTCCCATACGACCTGTTCCTTTCCTGCTGCGCCGTTCGCCTCGCGATCGGCGGGTCGGTTGCAGGCCCTGCCAGCAAGCCCTTCCTGCAAACCCAATTTTCGGTTGCGGGTCAGCGCCGGCCATGGCCTTCATAAGAGTAGGCGGTCGAACCTCGGCGTCTCGGACACGGTATGCACAAAAAAATTTTGTCCGAGGGCGTGCTTGTCGACCGCCTACAAGAACAGACGGAGGATCGCGATTGATGACAGGCGTACCGCGCAGCGCCCATCTGGATAATGCAGCGTTCATCGCTGCACTAAGCGCGCTCGCGCCGGCCGACTTACTCCGGCTCAGGAAGAAGTCCGGATTCCGCGCGATGGGCACAGGTATGGAAGGGGACGATCTCCTGAACGAAGCTGTCCAGCGCACCTTGGAGGACAATGGCCGCAATTGCCCGGCGGATGTCCCGGTCGCCGTCTACCTGGACAACGCCATGCGAAGCATCGCTGATGGCGAGCGCGAGAAATACGCGCGCCAGAGGCCCGGCGGCGACGGGCACGATGAGAATAGCCCCGTCGGCAAGCTCGCCGACGGCAATCCGTCACCGGCTGATGCTGCCTTGGATAGGATTGAGCTTCAGCGCGTGGTCGATCGCATCCAGGAAATCTTCGCGGACGACCCACAAGCCCAAGCTGTGGTCATCGGCGATATGGAAGGGTGGTCGCCAGACGAAATCAGAGAGATGGAGCCAATGGACGACAAGCAGTATGCCACAGCGCGCAAGCGCGTTCGTCGCGCTCTGGAGCGCGAGTTTGGCGGAAGGGATCGAACATGAACAACAACCGCGAAGAAACCCGTCGGCAGCTTGAGCGGCTTGCCGATGCCCTTGCACGCGACGTTGACCAACTGACCGACGAAGAGGTGCTTCGGGAAACCGCAGAGGAGCAAGGCGATCCGGACAATGCGACTCTTGCAACTAAGAATCTTATTCAGGAAGCCATAACAGCACATGGGAAACGTCGGCTGGCCACCGCGCGCACGGCATATCAAGCCGAAAGAGGAAGAGGCGGGTCGAAGGTGTTTGAGTTATCCGCGGAGCAGAAGCGGGAACTCATTGACCGATTTGCGAGCAATGACAATCAGCTTCGCGAGAAGCTCACTATGGCGGCGCGCAACCAGGAAGACATGGAAGCCGACATAGACAGCTTTCTCGAAGATCTCATTGAGCTGGGCGTCATAGACGACGAGGGCAACGTTCGGTGAATGGGCTGAGACCGGCAGAACAGCTGTTGCAGTCCCTCGGTATCACAGATCCACGTGATATCGACCTGGAAGCCATCGCCTTCGACCAGGGTGCCATCGTCAAGTACCGCCCGCTCAACGGTTGCGAAGCGCGAATTCTCGGGTATGGCGACCGTGCGGTGATTACGGTCGATAACCGGCACCGAAAGTCACGTTTGCGTTTCTCGACTGCGCACGAACTTGGGCATTGGCACAGCCATCGCGGTCGATCCTTAATGTGCCGGCCGGACGAAATCGGAAACCCCGGGCGCAATCCCATCGATCCCGAGCGAATTGCCGACAGCTACGCGGCAGACCTGCTTCTGCCGAGATATTTGTTCATGCCCAGAGCCAACTCGTATGGAAAGACGAGCTTTGAGACCTTAGACAAGCTCACGGATGAATTCTCGACAAGCATGACAGCGACAGCCATCCGTCTTGTGGAATATGGTCCAGAGCCGGCTATGCTAGTCTGCCACGGGCCACAAGGCCGGAAGTGGTTCAACAGGCCACGGCATATCCCGGAACGGTGGTTTCCGCGCGAAGACTTGGATGCGGATTCATACGCCTTCGACGTATTACACGGAGATATTCGACGAAGCCGACGCGTGCTTATCGGCGCTGATGCATGGTTCGAACGCCGGGGGGCCGATCAATTTGAGCTATACGAACAGACATTCAAAATTTCTGGCGATGAAATACTGACAATCCTAGTGTTTAATGACAATGAAATGATAGAAGATTAAAATACTTGTCAAATTACTTTCAGAAATCTCTCACATCGCCACAACTAAAATCGGTGTTCTCCCAGGCGCCATCGTTCCCCCGCTAGTGGAATAGCCGAGACGTAAGAATCCCTTATTGGATTCCCAAAGGTTGCCCGGCATGCGAGCCTGGGGCATGCGTACAGGAATATCGATCTCGCTCAGCAATGCCGACCGTCGGCGGCTCGAAGTCCTCGTTGCAGACCGCAACTCGCCGCAGAAGCATGTCTGGCGCGCCCGGATCGTGCTGCTCAGTGCCGATGGCGTCGGGACGAACGCCGTCATGACGGCGACCGGGACCTCGAAGACCACAGTCTGGCGATGGCAGGCGCGGTTCATGGAAGCCGGTGTCGAGGGCCTGCTACGGGACAAGACCCGCCCGCCCGGTACGCCTCCGGTTGCCGAGGATCGTGTTGCAGAGGTGGTACGGCTGACCCAGAAGCCTCCGCCGCACGAGGCCACCCACTGGACGGCGCAGGCGATGGCCAATGTGGTGGGGCTCGCCGTGTCGACGGTGCAGAAGATCTGGAAGGCTCAAATTCCTGCGCCGCATCGATGCCGAGACGCTGCCCCATCTCGACGTGCATCTGATCGCCGACAACTACGCCACGCACAAGCATGCCAAGGTCAAAGCGTGGCTCAAACGGCATTCGCGCTTCCATATGCACTTCACGCCGACGTCCGGTTCCTGGCTCAACCAGGTCGAACGCTTCTTCGCCCTCATCACCGGCGATCGCATCCGCTGCGGCGTGTTTAAAAGCGTCGCCGAACTCGAAGCCGCCATCCACGAATATCTTGAGCATCACAATGCCGATCCAAAGCCCTTCATTTGGACCAAGTCTGCCACCGACATCCTCGACAAAGTCGCCCGAGGGCGACAAGCGTTAGAGTCGGTACACCAGGAAGAAGCCTTACATGCTGGACAAACTGAACATTGTTCCTATATACTCCAGTTGAGAGCAATCGCTGGATGAGACAGATGGCCGGAGCAACCAAGATGACGAAGTCAGCCGCTGAGTTCCATGTCGGGGGCCTCCGCGGGCTCTCTCGAAACGCAACGAAGTTCCTCCGTCACCACCCGACGGAGGCGCGAATGGCCGTTGCCGCTGCATTGGAGGCCGCAGCCACCCAGTATAAGGCTGGGAGCGATATCGCCGACGTACCCGAAAGCCTCAAGCCGTTTGTGGTGAAGCGAGCGCGTGGCTCCGACATGCTCGGCGTCTCAGAAGCAGCCGCCCGTCTCCAGGTATCCCGGACGACGGTCTACGACTGGGTAGAAAAGAAGATCCTGCTCGGCTGGAAGTCGACCAAGCGTGGCCTCACAATACCAGCGGGACAAATTCTCGGGCCGGGCAAGGTCGTGCCAGGCATCGAGCAACTGCTCGAGATCATCGACGACGCGGAGCTTACCTGGGCCTTTTTGTCGGAAGAGTGGCCGTTTGCCGATAAGACCGCACGCCCCATCGACAAGCTCAAAGCCGGTGAGGTTGGAGAGGTGGTAGACGCTGCTCCCAGCTTTGGCACGGCTGTCACGTGACGGAAGGTGCCTATTCCCGCGAGCGCGTGGACGATGTACTCACCAAATCGAAGTTGCCACCGAGCTATCGGATCATCCCACGTCGCTATCTTGAAACTCCTCTCGGCGCTGCGCCTGGGGATTCGCGATTTTGCTCGAAAGTAGATGGATTCACGATCCTCTACGCATCGCCTGATTTCGCCACTGTGTTCATCGAAACGATCGTGCGGGACCGGTTCACGCGCAGGAACCAGCGCGAGGTGCTGCTGAAGGAAATCACCGACAGGGCATGGACGCTGATCGCAACGAAGCCTCGGGCAAAACTCAGTCTGCTAGATTTACGAAAGGATGGTTGCGTGCGGCTCGGCGCTCCGACCGACACGGTCAATGCGCGTAACCATGCGGCCGGTCGCACCTTGGGGCGCGCTATCTATTCCCAGCACGAGGACATAGACGGCTTGCTCTTCTCATCCCGTCTTACGGGAAGCGATGTCTATGCTGTCTTCGACCGAGGGATCAAAAGGCTCGATGCGACTCAGACTGGAATGCTGCCCGAGCATTCTGAGTTAGCCGACGTGCTGTCCACTTATAGCGTCAAGCTGATCGCCACCTGAACTTTCCATTTTTTCAGGTAATCAAGGGTAAAAGAAAGCCATGGAATCCGCTCAACTTGAAAAATGGCGAAACGAGGTGCTGTCCCTGCTTGAAGCTCTCAAAGTGCGCGCTCGGCAAATTCGGCAGTTCATGGACGCACGCGATCTGCAAAAACTGGAAGACAAGGCCGACTTCGAAGCCGCGTGGCAACAGGTACAAGACCTGCTTCCCGAAGACCTGCATCCGAACCGAGCGGGCGACCTCAATCGCCATATTCATTTTGGCGAACGGCACGACTTCTCGGATATCGAAGAGATGGATATCCCCGCCGTGATGGAGTCCGTCCAACGGTACGGTCGAACTGGCGACGCATTCATCGCCGAAGAACTCGAACGTCTGAGCTTCAACTCGTCCGTGTCGGACATGATCCATCCGCAGATCAAAGACGTTAGCGCAGACCTGATTGCTGGGCGCCAATATCGTGAAGCGGCTCGCACGACCGTAGGACTGCTCATGGATGAGTTGAGGCGGCTATCCGGTACGGAGGCTGACGGCGATGCCCTCGTCCGTCAGGTGACTGGCACTGCTCCTGGAAAACTCGCCTTCAGCGATTGCCAAACCAACAATGCAAAACAGGTCACAGATGGCCTCAAGCTGATCGCCCAAGGTCTTTACAAGGGCGTAAGGAATCCATCTTCCCATGGCTGGAACGGCTTTGGTCGCGTCGAGGTTCTTCAGATCATGGCCGTCTCCAGCCTTCTGCTCACACAACTTCAAATCGTAGAGGTGGAGGACGAGAGCTGATCGGTCTGCATCCAACTGGCGCGACGTTTCTTGATAATCTCGATCACTCGATTCCTTCGCCATATAGCGACCCTGTGACAAAACGTCGGTTGTTACGTCCTATCTTCCGGCGTTTTGTCACCAACTCATACCACTTCTAGAAAAACGAGACGGAGCCCCGACGGATTGCTCCTCGCCACGCCGTCGCGGGATGACCTACTCCTCCCGGAAGAAATCGACCGGCTTTGCGCCAAGCGCCTCCGCGAGCTTTTCCAGCAAATCTACCGTGGCGGCGTTTTCCGAGCGCTCCACCATCCCGACATAGTTGCGGTTGATCTCCGCACGGTCGGCAAGCTCTTCTTGCGACATGCCTTTTTCGCGTCGCAAGCGCTTCAGATTTCGAGCCACAATCCGCCTCAGCCTCATGGCGAAAGGCAGCCCGAATACCTAGTATAGTGCCACCTAGTATACTAGGTATTTGGCAGAGCATCATTAGGAAACCCACTTTCTTGCGGCTACTCCTCCTCGCGCCATGCCCCGAAACGTCATCCTGACGCCATTCTTCCGTGCCGATGGCGATGCCGACCGCCGAATCGGTCCCGAGCAATATCTCGCCGGGTTCGAAGACGAGGACGGCGATCCCTGGGGCATTACCGTGCCGCTCGAACCCGACGACGTTGAATCCGTCGTTCTTGGCCGGATCGCGTTCTCGATTTCCATGGAAGTCAACGGAACGCTCATGATCGAAGCCGAAGAAGGGGGCGACGCGGTTAACGAGGCGATCGCAACGTCCGGCCCTCAGGCGCGGCTGCCGTTGGATGAGGTCGTTCGGACCGCGCTCGATCCGGAACTGCTGGCCATGGACGATGACGCCGCCCGCGAGTTACGGGCGCTCCGCAACCGACTCGCGACGGCGCTTCGTCTCGTCGACCAGGCGCTCCGCACGGCGGAGGAATAGCGCACAACGAACTCGACCGTTGCGCCGTCCCCGAACGGCCACGTCAGGTGTCCCGCCGGTTCCACACCAGGAATGCCGCGCCGTCTTCCTCGAACAGCGCCGCCCGAATGGGCTCGGGAAAGCTCGGATCGTCGAGCTGGACACTGAGATAGTCCCGCGGCTCCTCGCCGTTGGTCTGCGCCTTCCAGGCGGCGCCGAGCTCGGCCCGGCCGGCATAGACCCGGAAGTCCGGCGCGCCGTCGCTTTTCTTTTGGTCGTTGGCGACGATTCTGGCCTTGACGTTGACCGTCAGGGTCCGGATCGTCCCGGTGTAACCGTCCTTCCTGGCGGTGAAGCTTCCTATGGTCGCCATTGTTCAGGTCTCCTTCAGTTGGGGGGACGATGACGGGCGGGCCTCGTCGAGAGCCTTTCGCGCCCTTTTGTACGGGATGCACCGGCAGACCACGGACGCTTTTCTCCATCCCTATCAAAAGCTTGCCATACGGGCGCGACTGGAGCATTCCGACGGCAGTGTGCTGGATCTGGTGCGTCGCAAAGGTCGCAAGGATACGCTGAAATCCAACGATGGAGAAACCGTCGACGAAGCGCAACTGACTCGCTTTATCGGCAACCTCACCGAGGAAGTCTTCGACCGGCTTTACGGTCTGGATCACCGAACGCTGGCCAGTGGCGGCAAAGCGCTTCTGGCCGAAGGCGGTAAGGTGGGGGAATCTCTGTTTGCCGCCAATGTGGGTCCCGCATTTCGAGTGGTCCGAGAGCAACTGCGTAAAGAAGCTGATGAGCTTTGGAGGCCGCGTGGTCGGACCCAGGCTCTCAACGCTACTATCGGCGACTGGAAGGATGCCACCAAACAAACCAAAGAGGCCGCCCTCCAAGTTTCAAAGTTCGAGGCCCTTCAAGCCGAACTGGAGGAGCAGGAGAGTTTAGCTGCCGATGTTCGAGAGGAACTCGCCGCTACCCGGGCCCGACTGGAGAAACTGGGGAACCAGAAAAAGGCACTTCAGTCCTGGGCCCGCTACAAGGAGCTCAATCTCGAGCTTGAGGAGCTGTCCGATTGTCCCGATCTCGATGAGGATTTCAGCCGGCGACGAGAAGAGGCTCACGACGACTACAAGCAAGCCATG
>MDTD01059015.1_pt1 | contig 27991 bp, 28 predicted proteins | sample 811221 | NCBI WGS metagenome assembly MDTD01 (sample SAMN05326646, study PRJNA326480) | marine metagenome | isolation source: seawater | place: Pacific Ocean: South West | collected 2011 | reverse complement strand
GGCTGCTGAAGTACGTCGCGCAGGTCGACGTCGAGCGGTACCGCTCGCTGATCGAGCGTCTCGGCCTGCGCCGCTGACCTGGGCTGTCACCTGCGCCAGGCCCCAGCGGTGCGAGCCCTGCTCGTCGCGTTCGCGACGACCGTAGCGGCGGGGCTGCTGACCGGGTGCTCGTCGTCGACGCCGGCCACGGAACTCGTCGTGGGGGACTGTGTGCAGATGGGCGGGCCTCCCGACCGTCCCGAGGCGGCCGAAGCCGCGTGCGGGTCGGCGGAGTCCAACTACAAGGTGGTGGCGGTGTTCTCCGGCTCCGCGGACAGCGCCCAGCAATGCCCGTCGGACGTCGACTCCTATTACTCGATGCGCGGGTCGTTCTCCGATTCACGCACCACGGTGTGCCTGGACATCGACTGGGTGGTCGGGGGATGCATGAGCATCGACACCGAGAGTGGGTCGGACCCCGCGCGGGTCGACTGCGGTGACGCGCAGGCGCCCAGACGTCAGCGTGCCACCCAGATACTGGCCGATGTCGCCAACGCCGATCAGTGCGCCAGCGGCGTTGGCTACCCCTACGAGGAGCGTGACTTCACTGTGTGTGTGGAGGACGTGACCTGAACCCCGAGGGATTAGGGGTTTGCGGTGTACCGGGATGTACCATGGGTGCGTTCGGCTGCCGCAGGCGCGAACAACCGGGTGCGGTCCTCGCAGATCCGCAGGGATCGTTCCCGCGTGACACGACAGGAACCGCCCGATCGCGCGGTCTTCGGTAGTGGCTGCCGGAGAGAACTCCGGCCGCTTCGATCGACGGCCGTCGACGCATCTGGGCTGGGGCTGCTCCGGGTTGACCCGGAGGCGGGACTTCGCGCGTGCCCACGCAAAACAGTTGAATGATGACCCCAGAGAGGCCGTACGGACGTTTATGTCTGTCGTAGAAATTGATGAAGGCGTGTTCGAATCGACCGCCGTGATCGACAACGGGAGCTTCGGCACCCGCACCATCCGCTTCGAGACCGGGCGGCTGGCCCAGCAGGCCGCCGGCGCCGTCGTCGCCTACCTCGACGACGAAACCATGCTGCTGAGCGCGACCACGGCCAGCAAGAGCCCGAAGGACCACTTCGACTTCTTCCCGCTGACCATCGACGTCGAGGAGCGGATGTACGCCGCGGGCCGCATCCCCGGTTCGTTCTTCCGGCGTGAAGGCCGGCCGTCCACCGACGCGATCCTGACCTGCCGCCTGATCGACCGTCCGCTGCGCCCCACGTTCGTCTCCGGGCTGCGCAACGAGATCCAGGTCGTCGTGACGGTGCTGAGCCTTGATCCCAAGGATCTCTACGACGTGCTGGCGATCAATGCCGCGTCGGCGTCGACGCAGATCTCCGGCCTGCCGTTCTCCGGGCCGGTGGGCGGTGTACGGGTCGCCCTCATCGACGGCCAGTGGGTTGCGTTCCCGACCGTCGAGCAGCTCGAGCGCGCCGTGTTCGACATGGTCGTCGCCGGCCGCAAGGTCGAGGAGTCCGACGACGTCGCGATCATGATGGTCGAGGCCGAGGCCACCGACAACGTGATCGAACTGGTCGCCGGCGGTGCCGGTGCGCCCACCGAGGCCGTGGTGGCCGAGGGTCTCGAGGCGGCCAAGCCGTTCATCGCGACGCTGTGTGACGCGCAGGCCGAGCTGGCCGGCAAGGCCGGCAAGGAGACCGCCGAGTACCCGCTGTTCCCCGAGTACGGCGAGGACGTGTACTACTCCGTCGCCTCGGTAGCCACCGACGCGCTGTCCGAAGCGCTGGCCATCGCGGGCAAGAACGAGCGCAACGAGCGCACCGACGAGATCAAGGTCGAGGTGCTCGACCGGCTGGCCGAGCAGTACGCCGGCCGCGAGAAGGAGATCGGCGCGGCGTTCCGGTCGCTGACCAAGAAGCTCGTCCGGCAGCGCATCCTGACCAATCACTTCCGCATCGACGGTCGCGGCATCACCGACATCCGCGCCCTGTCGGCCGAGGTCGCCATCATCCCGCGGGCGCACGGCAGCGCGTTGTTCGAGCGCGGCGAGACCCAGATCATGGGTGTGACCACGCTGGACATGATCAAGATGGCCCAGCAGATCGACTCGCTGGGGCCCGAAACCAGCAAGCGCTACATGCACCACTACAACTTCCCGCCGTTCTCGACCGGTGAGACCGGCCGGGTCGGTTCGCCCAAGCGCCGCGAGATCGGCCACGGCGCGCTGGCCGAGCGGGCGCTGGTCCCCGTGCTGCCCAGCGTCGAGGAGTTCCCCTACGCCATCCGCCAGGTCTCCGAGGCGCTCGGCTCGAACGGGTCGACGTCGATGGGCTCGGTGTGTGCCTCGACGCTGTCGCTGCTCAACGCCGGTGTGCCGTTGAAGGCCCCGGTCGCGGGCATCGCGATGGGCCTGGTCTCCGACGACGTGGAAGTGGAAGGCGGCGGTGTCGAACGGCGTTTCGTCACGCTGACCGACATCCTCGGCGCCGAAGATGCGTTCGGCGACATGGACTTCAAGTGTGCCGGCACCAAGGACTTCGTCACCGCGTTGCAACTCGACACCAAGCTCGACGGCATCCCGTCGAAGGTGCTGGCCGGTGCGCTGGCGCAGGCCAAGGATGCGCGGATCACGATCCTCGAGGTCATGGCCGAGGCGATCGACGAGCCCGACGAGATGAGCCCGTACGCTCCGCGGATCACGACGATCAAGGTGCCGGTCGACAAGATCGGCGAGGTCATCGGGCCCAAGGGCAAGATGATCAACTCGATCACCGAGGAGACCGGCGCCCAGATCTCCATCGAGGACGACGGCACGGTGTTCGTGGGCGCCGCCGACGGGCTTTCGGCGCAGGCCGCGATCGACAAGATCAACGCGATCGCCAACCCGCAGCTGCCCAAGACCGGTGAGCGGTTCCTGGGCACCGTGGTCAAGACCACCGATTTCGGTGCGTTCGTGTCGCTGCTGCCCGGGCGTGATGGTCTCGTGCACATCTCGAAGCTCGGCCGCGGCAAGCGGATCGCCAAGGTCGACGATGTCGTCAAGGTCGGTGACAAGCTGCGGGTCGAGATCGCCGACATCGACAATCGCGGCAAGATCTCGCTGATTCTCGTCGACGAGGACGCCGACACCGAGAAGGCGGACAGCCCGGCTGACGCTCCTGTTGATGCCGCGACCGCCAGCAACTAGAGCGACAGCGCTGCGACGCGGGCGCCGCGGCGAGGACACCACCGCCGCGGTGCGCCGCACCGAACTGTCTGGTGGCCTTCGTGTGGTCACCGAGCACATTCCGTCGGTGCACTCCGCGTCGGTCGGCGTGTGGGTAGGTGTGGGGTCCAGGGACGAAGGCCGCACCGTCGCCGGTGCGGCCCACTTCCTGGAGCACCTGCTGTTCAAGGCGACGCCGAACCGCACGGCGGTGCAGATCGCGCAGGCGGTCGACGCCGTCGGTGGTGAGTTGAACGCCTTCACCGCCCGTGAGCACACCTGCTACTACGCGCATGTGCTCGACTCGGACCTTGCGCTGGCGGTCGACTTGGTCGCCGACGTGGTGTTGCGCGGACGATGCCTGCACGACGACGTCGAGGTCGAACGCGACGTGGTGCTCGAGGAGATCGCCATGCGCGACGACGATCCCGAGGACACCCTCGGCGACGTCTTCCTGTCGGCGATGTTCGGTGAGCATCCCGTCGGCCGTCCGGTGATCGGCAGCGTCGACTCGGTCTCGGCGATGACCCGCGACCAGTTGCACTCCTTTCACGTGCGCCGCTACACCCCTGATCGCATGGTGGTCGCGGTCGCGGGCAACGTGGACCACGACGAGGTGGTGAGCCTGGTGCGCGAGCACTTCGGCCCGCATCTGGTGCGGGGCCGCACCCCGGTTGCGCCACGCAAGGGTGCCGGCCGGGTGAGCGGTCGTCCGTCCCTGCAGCTGATCCGGCGCGACGCCGAACAGACCCATCTGTCGCTGGGCGTGCGGACGCCGGGTCGGCACTGGGATCACCGGTGGGCGCTCTCGGTGCTCAACAGCGCACTCGGTGGAGGGCTGAGTTCCCGTCTGTTCCAGCAGATCCGAGAGGAGCGCGGGCTGGCGTACTCGGTGTATTCCACGGTGGACACCTTCGCCGACAGCGGTGCGCTGTCGATCTACGCCGGGTGTCAGCCCGAACGGTTCGACGAAGTCGTGCGGGTGACCACCGATGTGCTGGCCGAGGTGGCGCGTGACGGCATCAGCGCCGACGAGTGCCGCATCGCCAAGGGGTCGCTGCGCGGCGGTCTGGTGCTCGGCCTGGAGGATTCGGGTTCGCGGATGCACCGGATCGGGCGCAGTGAGCTCAATTACGGCACGCACCGCAGCATCCCCGACACCTTGGCCAAGATCGAGGCGGTGACGCACGAGGAGGTCAACGCCGTTGCCCGGCAACTGCTCACGCGCCAGTTCGGCGCGGCTGTGCTGGGCCCGGTGCGCACCAAACGCTCGCTGCCCAAACCGCTGCAGACCCTGGCGGACTGACTCGTCATGACATCTCTGTCACGTCGCCGTCTGGTGCTGGGCGGCTTGTCGGTGACCGCGCTCGCCGCCTGCGGTCGTGCCGAGCCCCCCGTCCGCGACGGCGCCCCTGTCCGCGACGACCCCAACGCGCCGGTTCCGCCCACCGACCCCCGGATCGAAGAGCTCGAGAGGCGCGAGGGGGTCATCGTCGGGCTGCACGCCGTGGACGTACCCACCGGCCGCCGGCTGGCGCACCGAGCCAAGGATCGTTTCGCGATGTGCTCGACGTTCAAGGGGTACGCCGCGGCAGCTGTGCTCAGCCGCGCCGACCCTGGGCTGCTGGCACTGACCGACACCGTGACGATCGCGCCCTCGGAGCTGGTGACGTATTCGCCGGTGACAGAACCACGGGTGGGTCAACCCATGACGCTGGCCGAGTTGTGCCAGGCCGCGGTGCAGCAGAGCGACAACAGCGCGGCCAACGCCCTGCTGCGCGTGCTCGGAGGTCCGCCGGCGATCACCGAATTCGCGCGCTCGATCGGCGACGAGGTGTCGCGGCTGGACCGCTGGGAGACGGCGTTGAACTCGGCCGTGCCGGGCGATCCCCGCGACACCAGCACGCCGGTGGCGTTGGGCACCGGCTACCGCGCACTGTTGGCCGGCGACGCGTTGGGCGGGTCGAGCCGTCAGACTCTGCAGGACTGGATGCGAGCCAACGAGACGTCCAGCATGCGGGCCGGCCTACCCGGGTGGTCTACCGCCGACAAGACCGGCAGCGGCGATTTCGGCACCGCCAACGACGTGGGAATCGCGTACGGACCGCAGGGTCAGCAGCTGCTGTTGTCGATCATGACCCGTTCTGCCGGCGATGATCCGGACGCGCCGAGTCGGCGCGACCTGATCGGCGAGCTGGCGGCTCTGGTGTCGGCCGATCTGTACGACGGGCAGTAGGCCCTAAAGCGTGTCGAACAACTGGGTGCGGTCGAGTCGGCGTAGCAGTAGGGCGATCTGGCTGAGGTAGAGGAAGCCTCCGTGTGCTTTGAGGGTGACTTCGTAGTGGCGGTCGAGTCGTCGGCAGTGGTTGATCCAGCCGTTGGTGCGTTCGACCACCCAGCGTCGCGGTTGGACGATGAACCCGCGGCCGGGTTTCGGCCCGGACACCACGTCCACTGTGACACCGGCCCTGGCCGCGGCGCTGGTCACGGTCTGACCGGTGTAGCCCTTATCCACCCACACGTGGCTGATGGTCGGGGCGATGCGTTTTGCCTTGTGTAGCCGCGTGGGGAATGCCGCGCGGTCGGCGACGTTGGCAGCGGTGACGACGGCGACGACCAGAACGCCGCCGGAATCGACGAGCACATGACGTTTGACGCCATCGACCTTCTTTGCCCCGTCGAACCCGCGCGGCCCGGCCACCGGGGACGCCTTGACGCTGGAGGAATCAACGACGGCCGCGGTGGGTCGTCTACGGCGGCCGGAGCGGGTACGGACCTCGCCGCGGACCGTGGTCAGGATTCGCGCCCATGTGCCGTTGCGGCACCAGCGCAGAAAGTGTTTGTGCGCCGCTGACCACGACACGGTGAAGTCGGGCGGCAGATGCCACCACGCGCACCCGGTGCGCAGCACATACAAGATGGCGTCGAGGTACTCGCGCCACCGCTGCGGTGGGCAGGGCCGCCCACCTTTGGAATGTTTCGAGACGAGGAAGCGGGCGATGCGCGCCCACGCGGTATCGGACAGATCAGAGCGGTACCGGCGGCGCCGACCAGGTTTCGGGTCACATGACCACGAATCGTCATCACGGGTACCGACACGATTGCAATGGCCAGCGTGCTTGTCAGTCCGTCATGAGACGCTGAATGGTGATGGCGCGGCACACCACATTCCGGTTCTGTCTCGACCCGACGGTCGAGCAGCGTGACGTGCTGGCCCGCCATGCTGGCGCGTCGCGGTTCGCGTTCAACCAGTGCCTGCGGATCGTCAAAACCAGCCTGTCTGGCCGGCGAACCGACCCGGGCACCACGGTGCCGTGGACGGTTTTCGACCTGATCAACACCTTCAATGGGTGGAAGAAGACCGAGGATGCCGGCCGGGTGTTCGCTGTCGATGCCGACGGTGGCGTCGAAGTGGTGGTGACAGGCCTGTCTTGGCGGGGCGATGTGTGCCAGCAGGTGTTCGAGGAAGCTGCCGTTGACCTGGGTAAAGGGTTGGCGGCATGGTCTGATTCGCGCTCGGGCAAGCGCAAAGGCCGCCGCGTCGGGTTCCCACGGTTCAAGAAGAAAACCGGCGACATCCCGTCGTTTCGGCTGCGCAACAAGCACCCCAAGGGTAAACCCGCCGCGATCCGTATCGGCGACAACGACCGGCCCCGTTCGCTCACGCTGCCCGGCATCGGCCAGATCGCCGTCCATGACGACACCCGCCGACTGCGACGCATGCTCGCCAAGGACCGGGCCAAGATTCTGTTCGCCACCCTCAGTCGTCACGGGGGCCGTTGGTGGATCGCACTCAATGTCGAGGCCGCCGATCTGCACTCAGCTCATCAGCACCCACCCCGCCGCGACGACGGTGGCGGCTGGGTGGGGGTGGATCGCGGCCTGTCGGCGTTCCTGGTCGCCGCGACTGTAGACGGCACCGAGGTCGCCCGCATCGATGACGCCCCCAAGGCGCTGGCCGCCGGCATCGCTCATCAGCGGCGGTTGTCGAAGTCGTTGTCTCGCAAGAAGAAGGGATCACGAAACCGCAAGGATGCCGCGGCCCGGTTGGGGCGGCATCATCATCGTGTCGCCAACGTGCGCCGCCATTTCCTGCACCAGGTGTCGGGCGAGCTGGTCAAGACCCACGACCGGATTGTCATCGAAGACCTCAACGTGACCGGAATGCTGCGCAACCATCGGCTGGCCCGCGCCATCTCCGACGCCAGCTGGTCGGAGTTCGCGCGGCTGTTGCGGTACAAGCAGGCGTGGCGGGCCGGGCAGCTCATCGAAGTTGACCGGTGGTATCCATCGACCCGTCTGTGCCCTGAGTGCGGGGACATCGACAGTTCGATGACCTTGGCGGATCGGGTGTTCACCTGCGGATGCGGGCATACCGCCGACAGAGACGCCAACGCCGCGCGGAATCTGGCCCGCTGGGGCCAGGGCCACCAGCACGACACCTCAACCGATCCCCGGACCCCCAAGCAACGGGGCCGGGCCACCAAAGCCCGCCGACGGGACGGCGCTGGCCAACACCCTCGTGTTGGTGAAACCAGCCCGAATGACGCGGGAACCGACGTTCACACCGCACCCGCGGCCTGAACCGACGACGCCCGAGAAGGGCGGTGCCGAACATTCAATAGAGTTGTTCGACACGCTTTAGACGACGGGCAGTGAGTCGTCGCGCCGCAGCAGGAAGAAGTACGGCACCCTGATGCCACGCAGATCCATCGCGCCCAAAACCGTTTGATCGTCGAGCTTGCGGAAGACGTCATTGATCGGGAGCTGGTCGTAGATCATGGTCGCGGTGTCCACGCCGCGGTAGCGGGTGGTGCGCAGCCGGGCCTTCGGGCCGCGCGCTGCCAGCACCGGACGCAGCGCGGCGATGGTGCCGGCGAAGCTGCGGTTCTTCACCCCCGGAACCTTGGTGGCGACGCCGAGACCGCCGAACGCGAGAGCGGGATTCAGTGGCCACAGCGCGCTGCCGTCGGAGGTGGGGAACAGCAGGGGGTGCACGGTCTCGGCGTCGCGGAACTGCTTGCCCCACCAGCCGCTTGCGGCCAGCATGCCGTCCAGCGGATGAGCGGTGGGTACCTCGGCGCCATGCCAGGTCCCGATCATGAACTCCGGTTCCACGGCAGGCAGTGCGTCATAGCGTTGCAGCGCGTCGTCGGTGGTCGTCGGAGCGTCGGGCAGAACGTCGGCGAGCATCAGCATGCCCCCGACTTTACTTGACACCCGTCAATTGGGGCACACTGTCTGTGTGCAACCCGATGGCCTCTGTCCCTGCGGAAGCGACGAGATGTTCGGTCGCTGCTGTCTACCGCTGCACCTGGGCGAGCGGCAGGCGCACACCGCCGAGGAGCTGATGCGCTCGCGGTACAGCGCCTACGTCGCCGGCGACGCCGACTACCTGTGGCGCACCTGGCATCCCCGCACCCGACCGGAGGACGTCGCAGTCGGCGCCGTCACCTGGTCGCGTCTGGAGATCGTCGACCGGGTTGCCGGAGGCGTCGATGACGACGCCGGCGAGGTGGAGTTCCTGGCCCACCACCATGCCGGCGTGCTGCACGAGCGCTCGCGCTTCAGCCGCCGCGCTGGACGCTGGTTCTATGTCGACGGCGACATCGATGGGTGACGCTCAGCGCAGCGCGTCCGCCGGATCGGTGAACGGCAGGTCCAGGTCGGCGGCGACCTGCTCGGACAGCAGCGCGCCCTCGTGGGTGGACAGGCCCTTGGCCAGCGCGGCGTCAGCGCGGCACGCGTCGCGCCAACCCTTGTCGGCCAGCTTGAGCACGTACGGCATCGTCGCGTTGGTCAGCGCGTAGGTTGACGTACTCGGCACCGCACCAGGCATGTTGGCCACGCAGTAGAACACCGTGTCGTGCACGCGGAAGGTGGGATCGTCGTGCGTGGTGGGGCGGGAATCCTCGAAACACCCGCCCTGGTCGATCGCGATGTCCACCAGGACAGCACCGGCCTTCATCTCGGCCACGGTCGAATTCAGCACCAGCTTGGGGGCTTTGGCGCCGGGCACCAGCACCGCGCCGATGACGAGGTCGGCCTGCTTGACGGCGTCCTCGAGGTCGAGCCTCGACGAGTAGCGCGTCTCGATGGCGCCGCCGTACTCGGCGTCGATCTTGCGCAGGATGTTGATGTTCAGATCGAACACGGTGACGTGCGCGCCCATGCCCCAGGCCACCGCAGCGGCGTTGTCGCCGGCCATGCCGCCGCCGATGACCACAACCCTGGCCGGAGCGACGCCAGGCACCCCGCCCATCAGGACGCCACGTCCGCCCTGGGTGCGCATGAGGTGGTAGGCGCCGACCTGAGCGGAGAGACGGCCCGCGACCTCACTCATCGGCGCCAGCAGCGGGAGTGCTCCGTCTGCAGTCTGCACCGTCTCGTAGGCGATCGACGTGGTGCCGGAGGCCATCAGCGCGTCGGTGCACGGTTTGGACGCGGCCAGATGCAGATAGGTGAACAGCGTCTGCCCTTTGCGCATCCGGGAGTACTCGGGCTCGATCGGCTCCTTGACCTTGAGCAGCAGCTCGGCGTCGGCCCACACCGCGTCGGCTCCGTCGACCATCTGAGCGCCGGCACGGGTGAAATCGTCGTCCGTGATCGCCGAACCCTCGCCTGCGCCGGCCTGGATCAGCACGTCATGGCCGTGGCGCACCAATTCGGAGACGCCCGCCGGGGTGATCGCGACGCGGTACTCGTTGTTCTTGATCTCGGTCGGAATTCCGACACGCATGATCGCTCCTCGCGCTTGCTCAGGTAGATGGAAAAGTCCTTCAAAGTGTGAAGAAACCTCGACTCTGGCGCAATATCAATGAGTATTATTCGCTAGCATCCGGCTATGACGGCAGAATCGTCAGCAGACGGACCCAGTCGACCGCAGTCGCCGAAGGATGTTCGGACCGTTTCTCTCGACGACATCGACCGTCGCATCCTCACCGCACTGCACGCCGACGCGCGGATGTCCAACAGCGCGCTGGCCGAACTGGTCGGCATCGCCGCCTCGACGTGCCACGGACGGGTGCGCCGGTTGCAGGAGGCCGGCGTGATCCGTGGCTTCTACGCCGACATCGACCCCGCCGCGATCGGCCTGACGCTGCAGGCGATGATCTCGGTAAGCCTGCAGTTCAACGCGCGCGGCAAGATCCGTGACTTCATCGCCCAGATCCGGGCCAAGCCGCAGGTGATGGACGTGTACTTCCTGGCCGGTGCCGACGACTTCATCCTGCACGTCGCCGCGCGTGACACCGACGACCTGCGGGCGTTCGTCGTGGAGAACCTCAACGCCGACGCCGATGTCGCCGGGACGCAGACGTCACTGATCTTCGAGCATCTGCGCGGCGCCTCTCCGCTGTAGGCGCACTCAGGTACCGGCGGCAAAGCGCCGAAGCCAGGCGAACCAGTCGGCCATGCCCTCCCCGGTGCGGGCGCTGACCGCCAGCACGGTGGCTGTCGGATTCACCTGTCTGATCCGCTCGGTGTAGGTCGCGACGTCGGCGTCCAGATACGGCGCCAGATCGATCTTGTTGAGCAGCACCACATCGACGGCGCGAAACATCACCGGGTACTTCAGCGGTTTGTCCTCGCCTTCGGTGATCGAATACACCATCGCCTTGGCGTGTTCGCCGACGTCGAATTCGGCGGGGCACACCAGGTTCCCGACGTTCTCGATGATGACGAGATCCAGGGCGTCCAGCTCGAGACCGGTAAGAGCGCGGTTGACCATCGGTGCGTCGAGGTGGCATTCACCGCCGAATCCGTTGTCGGTGTTCAGCAGTGAGATCTGCGCGCCGCGTCCGGAGAGCCGCGCGGCGTCCAGGTCGGTGGCGATATCTCCCTCGATGACCCCGACGGCCAGCTCGCCGGCGAGTTCGTCGAGGGTGGCAGCCAGCACCGTGGTCTTGCCGGAACCGGGCGAGCTCATCAGGTTCAGTGCTCGGATTCCGTTCGATTCGAAGGCTTCCCGATTGATCGATGCGCGGACGTCGTTCTCGGAGAAGATGGCCTGGAGGACATCCACCCGCTCGGTGGCGGTGGCGTAGCCGCTGTGGTCGCCGTGCTGATCGGTGCCGTCGTCGTGGCTGTGCACGGTGCCGTCGTCATGCGTGTGCACGGTTCCGTCGTCGTGGCGATGAAACCTACCCACGACCGGCCCCATGCTCGACGACCTCGTCGTGGCTGCGCACATCGATCGACGTCACCAGGAACTCCTCACCACGTATCACCTCGACGGAGCCGCTGCCGCACGCCGGGCAACACACCGAGAAGCGCGACGCGACCTCCGATGTCGCGCCACAGGCGCCGCACTCCACAGCGGCGGGCACCGACTCGATCTGCAACTCCGCGGCCCCCAGCCCCTCATGGTCACGCACGATGCTCCAGCAGAAGAGCAGCGAGTCCGGGACCACCTGCCGCAGCGCGCCCACCCGCACCCGGACGACCTCGACCGGTCGCCCCTCGGCATGCGATGTCACGACTCCGGCGATCGCATGACACAGCGACAACTCGTGCACATCCGCAGGGTAATCCTGCGACCACGGCCTGCGCAGGGTCCACGGTCAACGGAAAAGCGCAGACCTGTCTGCGAGATTGCGATTGTTGGCCCCCCGGGCGAGGGATAGCCTTGATCGGGCCGATCTGTGTCGACAGCCCACTGACGCAGAGCTGAGGAGACCCGCGCCCATGAGCGCATGTGCGGAAACCGGCGGTGTGGCCCGAGTCGCTGACACCGTGCGTCTCCGGCTGCGCATCACCGGCCTGGTTCAGGGTGTGGGGTTCCGCCCCGAGGTCGCCCGCATCGCCGCCGACCACGGGGTCGCGGGCTTCGTGCTCAATGCCTCCGGGGCGGTGTACTGCGAGTTCGAGGGACCCGGCGAGCGGGTGGCCGCGGCGCTGGCCCGGCTCCGCGACGCACCGCCGCCGCTCGCGCGCATCGACGCGATCGACGTCGAAACCACCGCGCCCCAGGGCGACACGACGTTCGCGATCCGACACAGCGACGACGCCACCACCACGTCGGCGCGCACCCTGGTTTCGCCCGATATCGCCATCTGCGCCGACTGCCTGCGGGAACTGTTCGACCCCAGCGATCGCCGATACCTGCATCCCTTCATCACGTGCACGAACTGCGGTCCGCGCTATACCGTCATCACCGATCTGCCCTACGACCGGCCCGCCACGACGATGGCGGATTTCGCGATGTGTCAGGCGTGTGCCGACGAATACGCCGACCCCGCTGACCGCCGCTACCACGCCCAGACCATCGCCTGCCCGCACTGTGGCCCGACGCTGAGTTGGTACGGTCCGGGCGGGGGTCCGCCGGTGGCGGCGGCTGCCGCGGCGCTGAGCGGCGGATCTATCGTCGCGATCAAGGGTATCGGCGGCTACCACCTCGCCTGCCGGGCCGACGACGACGCAGCGGTGGCGACGCTGCGTCAGCGGAAGAGTCGGCCCGCCAAACCCTTCGCGGTGATGACCGCCGACATCGAGGGCGCCCGGCGCGTCGCCGAGGTGGATGCCGCCGCTGCCCGGTCGCTGCGCGGGCCGGCCGCCCCGATCGTGCTGGTGCCGGCGCGGGCCGGAACACTGAGTCCACTCGTGGCGCCCGGCCTGCGCGACGTCGGGGTCATGGTGGCCTATTCGCCGGTGCACCATCTGCTGTTCGCTGCGCTCGGACCCGGTGCCCTGGTCATGACGTCGGCCAACCAGGGCGGCTCGCCCATCGTGTACCGCGACGGTGACCTCGACTGGATCGACGGCCTCGCCGACGCGGTACTGACCCACGACCGGCCCATCCATGTGCCCTGTGAGGACTCCGTTGTCGCGATCGACGACGACGGCGCCGAACTGCCGGTACGCCGATCACGCGGCTACGCGCCGCTGCCGGTCGGGTTGGGGGGCGCGGCACGGAACCGGCCGACCGTCCTGGCCACCGGCGGCGACCTGAAGACCACCTTCGCACTGACGGGCCCCGACGGGCGCGCGCACCTGTCCTCTCATCTGGGTGACATGGCCGACCCTCGGACACAGCACTGCTTCACCACAGCCGTGGACCACCTGGCGTTCATGACTGGACATCACCCCGAGCTCGTCGCCTGCGATCTGCACCCCGGCTACGCGACCAGCCGGTGGGCGCAACGACGGGGCGTGCGCGTGCGCGCCGTCCAGCACCACCACGCCCACGCGGCGGCTCTTCTGGCTGAACACGGCCGCCTCGGCGACCCTGTCGTCGCCGTGACCTACGACGGCACCGGATACGGCACGGACGGGACGATCTGGGGTGGTGAGCTGCTGGCGATCAGCGACCCGACCCGGTTCACCCGGGTCGCTCACCTCGCACCGTTCGCACTTCCCGGCGGCGACGGCGCGGTGCGCCAACCCGCCCGGATCGCGGTGGACCTGATGGTCCGGGCCGGGCTGACCGGCATCGACGACCTGCCGCCCGCCGCCGCGATCGGCCCGGTGGGCATGAACATCCTGACCCAGCAGCTTCGTCGGCAGCTCGGATGCGTTGCGACGACCAGCATGGGCCGGCTGTTCGACGCGGTGGCCAGCCTGCTGGGGGTGTGTCAGGAGGTCAGCTACGAAGGGCAGGCCGCGGTCGAACTGGAACACCTCGCCCGTACCGCATCGTGCCGCCCGACACTGGATTTCGCGTGGGACGGCGTCGTGCTCGACCCGGCGCCGGTGATCCTCGCCCTGGCCGCTGGGATGCGGACGGGCGCCGATCCCGCCGGTTTGGCGGCGGCGTTCCACGACGCAGTCGTGCGAGCCACCGTGCGGGCGGCCGCCGATACAGCCGTCGCAGCGGGCATCACCACGGTGGGCCTGACCGGGGGTGTGTTCGTCAACCGTCTGCTGCTGACCGGGATCGCTGGCGGGTTGCGGGCGTGCGGCCTGGAGGTGCTCACCCACCGGGTGGTGCCGTGCAATGACGGAGGTTTGGCACTCGGGCAGGCGGCGGTGGCCTCAGCCTCGTTGTCGGAGTGCGTCGAAGAGGAAAGGAGCGGCCAGTGTGCCTCGGAATCCCCGGCAAGGTGATCGAGATCTGGGAGGAAGCGGGGACGCGGATGTCGACCGTCGAGTTCGGCGGCACGACCAAAACCGTCTGCCTGGCCTATCTTCCCGACATGCAGGTGGGTGAGTACACGATCGTGCACGCGGGTTTCGCGATCACCCGCCTCGACGAGGTGTCGGCCAACGAAACGTTGCAGATGTTCGCCGACCTCGGCGTGCTCGACGACGAGTTGGCGGGTGAACAGCCCGACCGTCCCGAGACGCCGGGGGGCATGAAAAGGACTTCGGCATGAAGTATCTCGACGAGTTCCGCGATCCGGCGGCGGCCAAGACCCTCGTCGACGCCATCACGCGCCGAGCCACCCGGACCTGGACGGTCATGGAAGTGTGTGGCGGGCAGACCCATTCGATCATCCGCAACGGCATCGACCAGCTGCTGGCCGGAGCTGTGGAGTTCATCCACGGTCCGGGCTGCCCGGTCTGCGTCACCCCTCTGGAGATGATCGACCGCGCCCTCGAGATCGCGGCGCGCGACGACGTCATCTTCTGCTCGTTCGGCGACATGCTGCGGGTTCCCGGCAGCCGGCGTGACCTGTTCGGGGTGCGTGCCCGCGGAGGTGACGTCCGCATCGTGTACTCGCCGCTCGACGCCACCCGGGTGGCCGCCGACAACCCGGACAAGCAGGTGGTGTTCTTCGGGGTCGGGTTCGAGACCACCGCACCGGCCAACGCGATGGCCGTCGTGCACGCCGAGCGGCTCGGCCTGACGAACTTCTCGATGCTGGTGTCTCATGTACTCGTGCCCCCGGCGATGAGGGCGATCCTGTCCTCGCCGACGAACCGGGTGCAGGGCTTTCTGGCCGCCGGTCACGTGTGTTCGGTGATGGGCACCGGCGAGTACGGTCCGTTGGTCGACGAGTTCGGCGTGCCCATCGTGGTGACCGGTTTCGAGCCGCTGGATCTGCTCGAAGGGGTCCGTCAGGTGGTCGAGCTGTTGGAGTCGGGCACTGCCGAGCTCCGTAACGCCTACCCGCGCGCGGTCAGCGCGCAGGGCAACACGGTGGCACAGCAGACGTTGGCCGACGTCTTCGCCGTCACCGACCGGCAGTGGCGCGGTATCGGGCTGATCCCGGCGTCGGGATGGACACTGTCGCCGCGCTACGCCGCCTTCGACGCCGAACGCCGGTTCGGAGTCGGCGACATCCGGGTGGCCGAATCGGACCAGTGCCGCAGCGGAGAGGTGCTGCAGGGTCTGCTGAAACCGAACGAGTGCCCCGCATTCGGCAAGGCGTGCACACCGCGTACGCCGCTGGGCGCCACCATGGTCTCCAGCGAAGGCGCGTGCGCGGCCTACTACCAATTCCGTCGGCTGGCGGCGGCCGAGGCCGCCGCAGCGCCGACAGCGAGCGCCGCGCATGCCTGAGCAGCCGGTCGCCGTCGACCCCGCGGACTGGGTCTGTCCGCTGCCGCTGCGCGAGACCGGACGGGTCGTGCTGGGTCACGGCGGCGGGGGAGTGCTGTCCGAGGAGCTCATCGAGAACCTGTTCCTGCCGGCGTTCGGGTCGGCGGCCGGGCCGGCCCGTGACTCGGCGCTGCTGGACGTCGGGTCCGGCCGCATCGCGCTGACCACGGACTCGTATGTGGTGCAGCCGCTGTTCTTCCCGGGCGGCAACATCGGCCACCTCGCGGTGCACGGCACGATCAACGATCTGGCCTGCAGCGGCGCGCAGCCAGTGGCCCTCACCGCGGGCTTCATCCTCGAGGAAGGCCTCGAGCTCGACGTGCTGGGCGCGATCGCCTCCACCATGGGCCGGGTCGCGCAAGAGGCCGGCGTGTCGATCGTCACCGGCGACACCAAGGTCGTCGGAAAGGGTGGCGCGGACCAACTGTTCGTCAACACCGCCGGCGTCGGCGTGGTGCCGCCCGGTGTGCACATCGGGCCCGAGCGTGCGCGCCCCGGCGACGTGGTGATCCTGTCCGGCCCGGTCGGCGAGCACGGGGTGGCGATCCTCAGCGTGCGTGAGGGTATCGACTTCGGCACCGAGGTGCGCACCGACAGCGCGCCGCTGCACCGGCTGGTCGCGGCGATGCTCTCCGGTGCGGCCGAGGCGGGGGATCCGGGGGCGGTGCACACGGTGCGTGATCCCACCCGCGGTGGGCTCGTGGCGTCGCTCGTCGAGATCGCGCGTGCCGCTGCGGTTGGCGTCGAGATCGACGAGGCCGCTGTGCCGGTGCCCGACGCTGTCGCGTCGGCTTGCTCGTTTCTCGGGCTGGACCCTCTGCAGGTGGCCAACGAAGGCAAGCTGGTGGCCTTCGTCGACCCGGCCCACGCCGACGCGGTGCTCGCCGCGATGCGCGCCCGGCCCGAAGGCGCCGAGGCGACCGTCATCGGCCGGGTGGTCGGCGACCACCCGGGCATGGCCGTGGCGCGCACCGCCTTCGGCACCACCCGGGTCGTGGAACGCGAGCTCGGCGAGCAGCTGCCCCGCATCTGCTGAGTCAGCGTGGTGTCGGCGACGCTCGTCAGCGCCGGAGTGTCTCCGAGGGGGCTTCGCCCCAGCGCTTGCGATACTCCACGGCGAAACTGCCCAGGTGGTGAAAGCCCCAGCGTTCGGCGACCGCTGTCACCGTCACCCCGTCGGACGGGATGGCATCGGTGAGTTCTTCGTGCACCCGCTCCAGCCGGCACTCGCGCACGAACGCCATCGGGGACATGCCCAGCTCTGCGCGGAAACCCTGCTGGATGGAACGCACGCTCATGTGTACTTCACGGGCCAGCGACTCCATGGTGATCCGCTCGGCCAGATGTCCGTCGATGAAGTCCATCGCCTGCTGGATGACGGTGCGTCGGGGGTCCGCCGACACCGGCTGGGTGATGTCGGCGTGGTAGTTCGACGGTTGCAGATACAACAGGCTGCTCATCACCAGTTCCTCGACCGAGCTGATACCGCGTCCCTTCTGGATCAGTGATCCTGCGTGGTACACCTCGGTATGGACCAGTTGCACGGCGGCGTGCCAGCGCATGGCGGCCTCGGTGGCCAGGTCGAAGTCGGGGTCGAACACCAGCGGCTTGACCAGGTTGCGGCCGATCAGCCGGGTGACGTGGGCGGTCATCGCCTGCTGCTCGATGCGGATCAACAGCTGCGGGGCGTCGAGCCCCAGCTCGATCCGTAACGGTGTGCCCGGGCTGGAGACCAGCGAGCGCATCGTGTTCGCCTGGAAGGTCGCCGTCGGATGGTGAACGGTGGCAACCCCGTTGAGCGGCATGTGCACCGCGTAGTACCGACCGGATTCGGGGATGTCGATGGTGGCCGGCGCGTGCAGGTCCAGGTAGAGCATGCTGACATTGCGCAGCCGCACCCCGTGCATGGTCGCCGCGAAGCCGCTGGCATCGGCGGGGTCGACCGTCAGTGTCAGCGGCGTCAACGCCCGCCCGAGCAGCCGGGCGGCTTTGCCCACATCTTCGGTGTAGAAGATCTCATGGGCGGTCAGCGCCGGAGGCACTCCGCGCGAGCGTACCTTGCGGCGCACCGGATCGCTGGTCCGGCGGATGTCGATGTAGCCCAGCCGCGTCAACCGAGACATCGGTGCGACCGCGTCCGCAGCCGAAAATAGGGAAGGCTAACTTTGGTGGCGGGGAACCGAATTCGAGGCGGCAACACAAGGCTCCTGACGGACGGGCTCGTTTCAGCGTAACCATCTCTGCGCAATCCTGATAGCTGTTGCGCGAAAGCGATAGGCACGGCGCCGCCCGCGCAGTACGTTGGGCGCAACAGCCACATCCCCCGCGCAGCAGGGGATCCCGCCCCGGGAGGTATCGGATGGGCGCCAGCGGTCAGGCAACAACACCCGTCCTGGATTCGGTGAACGGTGCCGGTCCCGCCGACGCCGTGCGCGAACGTCTCGATGATCCGCGTGTCGCCGAGGCGCTGACGACGTTGCTCGACCACGCCGACCTGCTGGCGGTGCTGGTCAGCGGCCTGGACGGATTCGTCCGCCGCGGTGATGACATCACCGCGAATCTCACCTCCGCGTGGGGGGAGCTCAGCGGCTCCAGCGAGCAGATCCCCGGCCTGGCCGCGCTGCGCGAGGTCGACCTGACCGAATTGTCGGCCAGCCTGGCTGTGCTCACCGGTGGACTGGTCAAGGCCACCCCGGCGATCAACACGCTGCTGAGCTCGTCACTGACCGACCCCAGGGGCGCCGAGGTCGTTGCGGCCCTGGGAGATGCGCTGGTTTCAGCGCGCGCATCTGTGCCTGCCGCGCCCCGTGGGCTGCGCGGGCTCTGGTCGACCCTGCGCGGTGCCGCCAAAGACCCCGACGTGACGCGCGGGCTGGCGTACCTGATCGAGGTCGCCCGCGCCTTCGGCCGCAAGGTCTGAGCTTCCTGGTCACGTAAGTGGCCCCCCGACAAAAGAATTGACAGCCAACCGCACCGGAGGACGACGCCCCCGGTGAGTCGAGAGGAGTCTCCATGGCATCGGTGCTCTGGTTCCAGGGCGGCGCGTGCAGCGGCAACACGATGTCGTTTCTCAACGCCGACGAGCCCAACGTGGTCGACCTGATCGTCGACTTCGGTCTCGACCTGGTGTGGCATCCGTCTCTGGGTCTGGAGTTGGGCAAGAACGCCCAAAAAGTCTTCTGGGACTGCGCCAAGGGTGAGCGGCCCCTGGACATCTTCGTCTTCGAGGGGTCGGTCATGGAGGCCTACGACGGGCGTACGGACATGTTCGCAGACCGGCCGATGAAGGACTGGGTCACCGATCTGGCCGCCGCCGCGCAGATCGTGGTCGCGATCGGAGACTGCGCATGCTGGGGCGGCATCCCGGCGATGGAACCCAATCCCTCGGGGTCCACCGGTCTGCAGTTCCACAAGCGGGAGAAGGGCGGCTTCCTGGGGCCGGATTTCCGATCCAAGATGGGCTTGCCGGTGATCAACATTCCTGGTTGCCCCGCCCACCCGGACTGGATCACCCAGATCCTCGTCGCGCTTGCCACCGGCCGCGCCGGTGACATCACGCTCGACGACCTGCACCGTCCGGAGACATTCTTCAAGACGTTCACCCAGACCGGCTGCACCCGGGTGCAGTTCTTCGAATACAAACAGTCCACGATGTCGTTCGGCGAGGGCACCCGAACCGGCTGCCTGTTCTACGAATTCGGCTGCCGGGGACCGATGACGCACTCGCCGTGCAACCGCATCCTGTGGAACCGCCAGAGCAGCAAGACCCGCGCGGGCATGCCGTGCATCGGCTGCACGGAACCGGAGTTCCCGCACTTCGACCTCGCGCCGGGCACCCTGTTCAAGACCCAGAAGGTCAGCGGGATGATCCCCAAGGAAGTGCCGGAGGGAACCGACCACCTCACGTACATGGGCCTGGCGGCGGCGGCCCGGATCGCGGCGCCGCAGTGGTCCAAAGAAGACATGTTCGTCGTTTGAGACCGGATGGGCTCGAACAGAAAGGACTCCTGGCATGACCGATCAGCTCGACCTCTTCGTCAGCCCATTGGGGCGCGTCGAGGGTGATCTCGACGTCCGCGTCACCATCGAAGACGGTGTGGTCACCTCGGCGTGGACCGAGGCGGCGATGTTCCGCGGCTTCGAGATCATCCTGCGCGGCAAGGACCCTCAGGCCGGACTGGTGGTGTGCCCGCGCATCTGCGGCATCTGCGGCGGCAGCCACCTCTACAAGTCGGCGTATGCCCTCGACACGGCGTGGCGCACCCACATGCCACCCAATGCCACGCTGGTCCGCAACATCGGCCAGGCATGCGAGACGCTGCAGTCCATCCCGCGGTACTTCTACGCGCTGTTCGCGATCGACCTGACCAACAAGAACTATGCGAAGTCGTCGCTGTACGACGAAGCGGTGCGCCGGTTCGCGCCCTACGTCGGCACGAGTTACCAGCCGGGCGTGGTCCTGTCGGGCAAACCGGTCGAGGTGTATGCGATCTTCGGCGGGCAGTGGCCCCACTCCAGCTTCATGGTGCCCGGCGGAGTGATGTGCGCGCCCACGCTGTCGGACGTGACCCGATCGATCGCGATCCTCGAGCACTGGAACGACGCCTGGCTGGAAGGTCAGTGGCTGGGCTGCTCGGTGGACCGGTGGCTGGAGAACAAGACGTGGAACGACGTGCTGGCCTGGGTGGACGAGAACGAGGCCCAGTACAACAGCGACTGCGGCTTCTTCATTCGCTATTGCCTCGACGTCGGACTGGACAAGTACGGCCAGGGTGTCGGCAACTATCTGGCCACCGGCACCTATTTCGACCCGACGCTGTACGAGAATCCCACCATCGACGGGCGCAACGCGGCACTGATCGGGCGCTCCGGGGTGTACGCCGACGGCCGGTACTACGAATTCGACCAGGCCAACGTCCGCGAGGACGTGACGCACTCCTTCTACCAGGGGGACCGGCCGCTGCACCCATTCGACGGTGAGACCATCCCGATCGACCCCGAGCAGGGTCGCAAGCAGGGTAAGTACAGCTGGGCGAAGTCGCCGCGCTACGCCGTCGGCGATCTGGGCAACATCCCGCTGGAGGCCGGCCCGCTGGCCCGGCGGATGGCCGCGGCCGGCCCCAACCCCGCGCCGCACCAGGACAACGACCCACTGTTCGGCGACATCTACAACACGATCGGGCCGTCGGTCATGGTGCGGCAGCTGGCCCGCATGCACGAGGCGCCGAAATACTACAAGTGGACCCGGCAGTGGCTGGACGCCCTCGAACTCAAGGACAGCTTCTACACCAAGCCCACCGAATACGCCGAGGGCCGCGGGTTCGGCTCCACCGAGGCGGCTCGCGGCTCGCTGTCGGACTGGATCGTCATCGAGGACTCCAAGATCAAGAACTATCAGGTCGTCACCCCGACCGCGTGGAACATCGGGCCGCGCGACGGGTCCGAGACGCTGGGCCCCATCGAACGGGCCCTGGTCGGTTCGCCGATCGTCGACGCCGAGGATCCGGTCGAGCTCGGTCACGTGGCCCGCAGCTTCGACTCGTGCCTGGTGTGCACGGTGCACGCCTACGACGGCAAGACCGGGCGCGAGCTGAACAAGTTCGTCATCAACGGGATGGTGTGAGCTGCCCTCACCACGGGTGAACCCCACGACCAGCAACCCGGCGGCTACCCTCCAGCCGCCGGGTTGCGACGTCGTGATCATCGGGTGCGGCAACCTGCTGCGCGGCGACGACGGGGTGGGGCCGGTGCTGGTCCGTCACCTCTGGGAGCGCGGCGTACCCGACGGCGCGAAGTTGGTCGACGGCGGCACGGCAGGCATGGACGTGGCGTTCCAGATGCGCGGGGCCGCCAGGGTGGTCATCGTCGATGCCGCGGCCACCGGATCGGCGCCGGGCACGGTCTTCCGCGTACCCGGTGAGGAATTCGCCGAACTTCCGCCGCTGCAGGGTCTGCACACCCATTCGTTTCGCTGGGATCACGCGATCGCGTTCGCGCGCTGGGCGCTCGCCGAAGACTGCCCGAGTGACATCACGGTCTTTCTCGTCGAGGTCGCCGGCGTCGACATGGGTGCTGACCTCTCCGGGCCGGTCGCCGCGGCGATGGAGCAGGTCATCGACATCGTCGAGCGGGACTTCCTGGCGCCGCTGCGCCCGGCCGGGCGGGCCGAGGCGACCGTCGAGTTCACCGCGGACGGATATCTGCGTCTCGATGCGGCGCTGGCGGCGGCCCGGTTCCCCTCCGACGCCGTGACGGCGGTCATGCGCGACGGCACATTCTGGCTGATTCCGCTGCGCGGGCCCCGCAGCGGGGGACTGCTGCTCAAACAGCGCAATCCCGCCGGTGACCGATCGGTACTCGTCAGTGAGCTGCTGAGGGAGACCTCACTTCAGGGCGTTTTCCAGGCATTCTGGGACGATGACCACGCTGCGCTGCGCATCCCGGTTTCCGGTGACGAGGAGCGGGAACGGTGATCGCCATGAGTGATCACCGTAATCCGTCTCCGAACAACAGGCCGCCGACCACGGCCCGCGCCGAGAGTTCCGCCGACGAGGCCCGCGCTGTGGACACCGTGGTGGTCCATGAGCGGGGGCACTGGGCCGTCGACATCGTCGTCGTCTTCGACGACGGGGTGGTGCGCAAGCGGATCGCCACCCATCGCACCCGGGGGCGGGCCGACCTCGCCGCAGATCTGATCAAACGCGCCGCCGAGCGCGACCTGAAAGGACCGTTATCGGGATGAATCTCGTGGGAGGGCCGTGACCGACACCGTCGCCGATGTGTCCGAGGACACCGGCACCGTCATGCTTGCCGCGCGTCCGCAGCCGCTGGGCGCGTTCGGCCTTCCCGCCGGATACCTGCTCATCCCGGCGGGCCAGGACACCGAAGCCGCCCGAGCCGCGCTGGTCGGTGGCCGGCTTCCCGAGCAGTGGCCGGATCGGCTCGAGGCGTACCGCCGCGCTCTCGCCGGTGACCGGGACGGCGCCCTGCTCGCGCTGACCGGCGACGACCCGGTCTCGCGCTACAACAGATTCGTTCTCGATCCCGACCAGGCCGACCCCGCCGCGATCCGCGCTGACCTCGGAGAGTTCGCCGTGCTGGTCGACGTGGTGCTTTTCGCCCTGGGGCGCACCGACGCCGCGCCCGAGCTCGATGGGCACGACGGAGAGATCGCGGCGGTCGTGCTGGCTGCGCAAGCCTCGGCGGCGCTGGCTGACGGCAACCACGCCGCGGCGGTGCTGCTGCTTGACCGCGCCGCCGAACTCGCGGGACCGGTGGGCAGGCCCCTGGCCGGCGTGCTGGCCGGTGCCGCGGCCGGGGTCTGCCGCGACGTCGAGGACCCCTCCGCGCTGCAGCGTCTCGAGCGGGCCCTGGGCCTGCTCGACGACGCCGATGCGTTGCGGGTCGCCCGCGCTGAATTGCATGTGAATGCAGCAGGAGTCCTCCATGAGCAGGCCGCGCAGCGCCCCGAACTGCTGCCTGCGGCGGTCCCGCACTACCACTCCGCGCTGCAGTTGATCCGGCGTGACGACGCGCCCATGCTGTGGGCGACCGCGCATGCCGACCTCGCCACCGCCTACCTGACCATGCCGATGGTGGAAGCGTCGAGCCAGTTGAGGTTGGGTATCGCCGCGCAATCGCTGCGGCAGGCGCTGACCGTGTTCACTCGTGACGAGCATCCGCAACGCTGGGCCAGCGTGCAGTTGAACCTGGCCAACTCGATGGTCTACACCCCCTCCAAACACCGTCAGGAGAACCTGGTCGAGGCCGTCGAGATCTATGAAGCGGTGCTGCAGTCGCGCGACCGCGACGGCGATCCGCTGGGCCGCGCCCGGGTACTGGCGAATCAGGGCAACGTTCTCGCGCATCTGGGCCTGTTCGACCAGGCCAAAGCGAAGCTCTACGAGGCCCGGTTCCTGTTCGAGGACGGCGGCGACACCGACTCGGTACGCACCGTCCGCGACATCCTGGACGAGGTGGCCCGCCAGACGGTCCTTGATCGCGGCGAGGAGGCACCATGACCGACCTGCAGGAAGGGGCCGACCTCGAGACGTTGGCGGGCCGCGTCGACGACGCGCTGGCCGCCGTCGGCGAACTGGATCCCGCCGCCCGGGCCGCCGCCGAAGAGCTCAAGGCCGCGCTGGAGGAGATCCACCGGGTCGGGCTGGTCACCATCGTGACGCGGATGCGCGCCGACGACGCGGCCCGGCCACTGTTGTTCGACCTCGTCGACGACCCGGTGGTGCGCATGCTGCTCACGCTGCACGGCATCATCCGACCGGACCCGGTCACCCTGGCCGAACGGGCGCTGGCCGCGGTACGCCCCCAACTGCACAGCCATGGCGGCGACGTCACGCTCGACCGTGTCGCCGACGGCGTCGCGTTCGTTCGTCTGGAAGGCGCGTGCAACGGCTGCTCGATGTCCTCGGTGACGCTACGGGAACTGGTGGAGAGTGCACTCCTGCAGGCAGTTCCGGCGATCAGCGCAGTCGAGGTGCTCCCCAACGAGCCCACGCCGACGATCATTCCGATCGAGTCGGTGGCGTTCCGCCGCGCCGCCGACCCGGAGGCCGAGGGCTGGGTGCGGGTGGCCCGCGCCGATGCGGTACCGGTCGGCGAGATCAGTGTGCACGGTCCCGATGTTCTCGTCGTCAATGTCGATCAGCGGTTGTCTGCCTACCGCAACGAATGTGCTCACGAGGCACTGCCCTTGGACAATGCGGTTCTGGACGTCTCGGCCGGAACATTGACCTGTCCGTGGCACGGCTTCTGTTACGACGCATCGTCTGGAGAGTGTCTGTCCGCCCCTGGCGTGCAGCTCGAGCAGCTGCCGCTGCGGGTCGAGGACGGAGATGTCTGGGTGCGGGTCGGCCCATGAGCCGGTACACCGTGCGCCACAGCGTGAATGGCCGTGCAGGCGGGCGGACGGGTGCGACCGGCGCGCTTGCCGTGTTGACCGATGAGCACAGTGGTGGGTGGGAGCCTCGGACCTGGCTGGGCGCGCCCGCTCCTGGCGGGTTGGCGCTGCCGCAGGCGTCCCCGAGCATGGCCTGGATGTATTCGCCGCGCGGGGTGTTCATCGACGACTCTCATGTCGTGGTGGCGGACTCCGGCAACCATCGAGTGCTGATCTGGCACGGTGTGCCCGAGAGCGATGAGCAGCCGGCCGATGTGGTGCTCGGTCAGCCCGACGGGACGTCGGAAGGGCGGGCCGCGGGCGGGCGGGGTCCCGAGCGGGGGATGAACCTCCCCACCGGAGTCGCCGTCGTCGGCGGACGTCTGATAGTGGCCGACGCGTGGCATCACCGCATCCTGGTGTGGGACGAGGTGCCGCGGCGCAGCGACGCGGCACCCGATGTCGTTCTCGGACAGGTAGATTCGAGTTCTGTTGAGCCGAACGCGGGCCGGGAGTGCTCGGCATCGACGCTGTACTGGCCGTTCGGGTTCGCGCTGTTGGGGCAGCGGTTCTGGGTGGCCGACACCGGTAACCGCCGGGTGCTGGGCTGGTCCGGTGGAATACCCGAGCCGGGAGAGCCCGCCGACATCGTGCTGGGTCAACGGAGCGAACATGCGCGGGAGGAAAACCGGGGCGGAGCGGTCGGGCCGGCGAGTTTCCGGTGGCCGCACGCGATCAGCGGGACCGGCGAACGGCTGCTGGTCGCCGACGCCGGCGATCACCGGGTGCTGGGTTGGTCACCACATCCCGGCGGGGACGCACCAGCTGACTCGGTGCTGGGTCAGCAGGACTTCTCGTCGGCCGACGAGTGGCCGTACGGCCCCCACAGCGGCGACCGATTCCGGTTTCCCTACGCTGTCGGACTCGATCACGGACGGCTCGCCGTCGCCGACACCGCCAACAACCGGGTGCTGTTGTGGGATGAGCTGCCCTCGGAGCCGCTGGGTGGGCGGCCCGCCGACCATGTGCTGGCCCAACCGGATTTCAGCTCCAATGGCGAGAACCGCTGGGCGTTGGTCGGCCGCGACACGCTGTGCTGGCCCTACGGATTGAGCCTGCACGGTGACCGCTTGGCGATCGCCGATTCAGGCAACAACCGCGTCATGGTGTGGGAGCGGCGCTGATGAGGCCCCGCATCGTCCAGACCGACGACCAGATCGGATTCGCGTGGGCGACGGTCGACGGGCGGCCGACGTCGCTGCTGGAGCTTGTCGAGGCCGACGAGGAGCCGGACCGGCTGGCGGCCACCCACCTGTCCGCACTGGACGACGCCCTCATCGATGCGGCGCACCGGTTCGGCGACGTACTCGGGGGTGGACGGCGGCCCTCGCCGGTCGAGCGTGACGTGCTCGCCGAGCTGTACTGCAGCCTCGACCGGCTGTGCCTGGATTACGCGCAGGCCGCCGACAGTGTGGGGCTGGTGCCGGACGTGCGCGCTGGACAGATCGTCGGCACAGCCGCGCTGATGTCGATCCTGGCCCGTCAACCCCTGGGGCTGCTGGGCCCCGCCCCCCTCGACGGTGAGCTCGACGAGCCGACACTCGGCGTGGTGGGCGGCTTCGGCGACATGGTGCAGGTTGATCCGGCCCGCCCATGGAAGGGCGGGCGGTGGGTGCTGCGCACTGAAGACGGCGCACGACTACCGCTGACGCTGGCGATGCTGTTGTTCGACAGTTCGGGAGTGAACCGCGACGCCGCCCGCGGCGAACACAGTGAAGCACTGGCGAGTGTCACCGCAGCTGCGGGCGAGGCTGAGGCCGACCGGTTCGACATCGCCTGCGCGTTGGACTGGCTGCTCTACGACTGGCTGATGGCGCACCGCGTGGACGCCGACAGCGCTGAGATCGTGATACCGAAAGGGCGGGAGAGCGACGCCGCTGTCATCGTGACAGCCGTGGCGGTGTCGGTCGCCGCCCGGGCGACCTTCGACCCCGCCTTAGGCGGCAGATGACGGACCGCGAGTTCGGCCTCGCCTGGAGCGGCCGGAAGCGGAGCGCGCGCTCGACCTCGCCATGGGCTGCCGATAACGGACACCGCACTCGGCCCCGCCTTGGGCGGCCGGAAGCGGGCCGCGGGCGATAATCAGTTCAACTACCGGGCCGCGGTGTGTTGCCATGGCTGTCATGGTGTCGACGATCTGGCCATTGGCGAGCCTGGAAGTGAGGACGCCCTCGGTGACGCTCCGCTACGTCACCGACGATTTAGGGTTCGCACTGGCGGAACTGGCTGCGCAGGGCGTTCATGACCCTGCGACCATGCCGTTCACCCGGCCCTGGACCGACGTCGCCGCCCCGGAACTGCAGCGCAACACCCTGCGGTACTACTGGCGCTCGCGCGCTGAAACCACCGTCGATCATTGGGATCTGCATTTCGCAGTGCTCGTGAGCGGTGTCGTCGTCGGTATGTGCTCCATCGCGGCTGACCGGTTCCCAGCCCTTCGCAGTGCCGAAACCGGATCGTGGATCGGGCGCGCGTATCAGGGGCGCGGCATCGGCCACGAAGTGCGTCACGCGGCGCTGCACGTGATCTTCAGCGGGTTGGACGCAGACCATGCGACCACCGGCGCCTGGCACGACAATGCCGCGTCGCTCGCGATCACCCGGTCGCTGCCCTACGTGCAGACCGGCACCTCAGTACAGCCGCGGCGCGGGTCGCCGGACCACATGCTGCATTTCGCGATCAGCCGCGCGGATTGGCGACGCGTCGCTCGGGACGACATCGAACTCGTCGGTATCGATGCTGTCCGCGCGCAACTGGAAGCGAGCCGAAACGTCAGGGGAGCGTCGTCAACGTGACGTTGTGCAGTGCGATCGCTACATCGGTGGGCAGGATGTCCACGAACGTAGGAGCATCACGCTGCGCGGCACCCGTACCGATGATGTTGCCCGGAGACGTTCCCGCACAAGGGAAAGCACTGCATCGTAACCAGAATCCCGGGGGGCTCTGGTAGGGCTGCATGCTCGGCGATTGGTCGACTCGGTAGCGCCCGGGAGGGATGTAGGACGTCGCCCATCCCTCTCGCGGCTGAGTGGTCACGCCGAACACCCCGTTGCTGCCGTACACCGGCACGGCAAAGGCCGGGGCTGCGGCGAGGAGCCCAGCGGCGAGCACGGTGGCGCCCAGCAAGGAAAGCGACGTCGGCCACCGGTCATCAGTACGCATGTCCTCGAGGTTAGCCGCGGCTACGGGTCGTCGTCCGCGTCTTCACCGTTCGTGCCCTCGCTTCCCGCACCTTTATGGTCGCTTCCCGCGCCTTCGTCGGGGATGAGGTAGCGCTCGGGGTGGTGGTAGTTGTTGATGCGGGTTTGGCCTGTGTCGAGGGCTGGGGGTGGGTGCCATTCGGTGCGGCCGT
>MDTD01015140.1_pt1 | contig 28003 bp, 26 predicted proteins | sample 811221 | NCBI WGS metagenome assembly MDTD01 (sample SAMN05326646, study PRJNA326480) | marine metagenome | isolation source: seawater | place: Pacific Ocean: South West | collected 2011 | reverse complement strand
TCTTGTTTATTCTTCATTACTTCGTCGTATTTTCTCTCTAAGAACTCCTTTGTAATCTCACTCCAATCCTTTACAACTACAATAGGAAGTTCTTCATACAGTTCATCTATCTTTGAAGTTATCACGATTGGTATGCATCCTATGTATAGAGCTTCCCACGTTCTATGACAGTCCATACCAGCACCTGGTGGAGACAGCACAAACTTATATTGGGAGATCACATCATAACATTTTGGATTTGTAACGTTGATTCGGATTTTTCCTTCAATATGACTAGGTCTCCAATACTCAGTTTGGTTTGGAATAAATCCTAATACATCACAAAACCCTTTCCACTCTGTGTTTGCTTTTTGAATCAAAGCTCCGCGAACTGAGTTGGTATTGGGTGAATAATTCACACATAGTAGTTTGTTATGTAGTTTCGTGTCTTTGTTTTGTTCTAACCAGTGAACTAACACATCATGTTGGCGGTCATAGTTCAGCCCGATCGGTAGTGCAGATACATTTGGGTGGTTTAGTGGCTTGTTCCAACAATATATATGTTTTATCAATGGATGAGATGCCATTTTTTGTGTTAAAATGAAATCGTCTGTTTCAACAATAATCAAAATTATTTTTTCGTTGAATTTTGGTAAAAAATCATTGTAGAATTTAGAAATGATTTGATTATACCCTGTTAAACATGCAATGGCAGTATTGAATGCGAAATTTGTATGGTTCACTTTTTTGCGCGTGATGAGCAATCCGCCACTTTTCTCGACAAAATCCACAATTCCATCTTCTGTAATCATTATAATTGTGTTTACAACATTACTTTTATATGATATATCATTTCTATAAGATATCATATTATTTCATTTCTATAACATTCCCTAATATTACATACGATGTGATCTACCTTACCAATAATGCTGTGACAACAAAATCAATACATCCTAATATTTTTCGTGTGACACGTTTTTACAAAATTATACAGATCCAATTCTCAATTTTGAAAAACAGAAAAAAAAACACTACATTTCCATTTTTGAAAAATCACTTTCAAACCTCTGTAAAAAGTGTAAAAAAAAGTGTGTTTACCTACACAATGAAGGGAATAACCGCAAAATTATGAAGGACCCTATGTAGGAACCTTATGTAGGGCTGAAAAAAAGGCACTACGCCGCCCAAAAACAACCTAAAAATAATGTCTGTGTTTAGGTTATATGGATGACGCGGAGGACAAAAAAACAAGCAAAAAGAAGCACGAGTTTTTTACTTGCGAATTATGTGACTATAAAACATCACGAAGGAGTAACTACAACAACCACCTTTTAACACTGAAACATAAAAGGATGACGCAGGATGACAAAAAGAAGCAAAAAGAAGCAAATTTTCATTGTGAGTGTGGAAAATCCTATATATACAGACAAGGTTTGCACAAGCACAAGAAAAAATGCGCCTACATACCTGAAGAGAGTGAATGTAATAAAATAATCGCAAAACCCGATTCTCTAGAGGAGCTTTCGAAGACTGACCTGCTCAACATGGTCCATGAGCAAAACAAGATTATTCGGGACATTATTCCTAAAATAGGGAATACGACAAATAATATTAACAATGTTCGCAACAACAATTTCAACATTCAGGTGTTTCTGGACGAGAATTGTAAAGACGCGATGACGCTCCAAAACTTTGCCACCGAGTTCCAGATGACCATCGAAGACATTTTGAAGTACAAACAGGGGAAGCAAAGCGGTGTTTCGAATCTTCTTATACAGAATCTCAAACCCATTCCGGTGGTTCAGCGACCAATTCACTGCACGGATGTGAAGAAACGGACCTGGATGATCAAAGATGATGATGGATGGAAGAGAGATAATGGAAAGAAGGTGATCAAAGTGACCGAGTATGAAGTGAGCAAGCGATTCCATGATTTATGGGAAACTGCCTACCCGGACTGGCAAAAGGACGAGCGTCTAACAGAGACCTACTTGGAAATTGTGCGTAGTATTACTTGTGAATCATCTGAAAAGGAAATAGAGAAAATACTCAAGAAAATTGGTCCTGAGTATAAACTGAGTGCGGTGGATGTGAAGAATGCGTTTGTTTAAACAAGTAGGGGAATACGCACTGCATGTGCGTAATCGATATTGGCAAGCTCAACGTCAATGGGATTTAATATAGGATAATTGGTTGTCAAAAAAATACAACCAAGTTCTGTTTGAGGTGTTATTCGTTTGAGTAGTAGTTCCTCGTGAACTTCTCTCCAAGTTTCATTTTTTAATAGAATAATAGCATCCAATACTATCTTTGATATTAATTCTTCTGGAAGTCTAGATAGCATAATAACGTCTTATACAATGCTCTTTATATAAATTTTGCATTTAAATGTAGTGATATAGTTAAGTATGAAAAATTGAAATAATGTCTTGGTCTTAATTATAAAACATTATTATGGGAAACTGCTTTTGTAATCCGAAAAATGTGGTTGACGACGTAAAGAAAAGGAAGAGGTTTCGTCCAACAGATGATATACCATATACATATGTAAGTTTTCAAGAAGAAGAAGATTTCATTCGTTCATCGTCACAAAACGATATAGATAAAGCATACACGATTGACATTTGATATTTGATATTTGACATCTAAAATTTGTATTATCGTGTTATGGAAACAATATGGAATTCTTTAATTCTTCCGCTTTCTAGTGTTGTACTTATTAGTCTTGCGCTTGTTAGTCTTGCGCTTGTTAGTCTTGCGCTTGTTAGTCTTGCGCTTGTTAGTCTTGCGCTTGTTAGTCTTGCGACCACCCTTACGATTTCTGGCATTTTTCGTGCTGTTAATATCATTATTGAGTCTTATTTTGGCAAGACGAATAGCAGCCTTGATATCATCTCTCTCTTTTTTCCTTGCCTTATTTAAGTAATCCAAAGCAACACCTTCATCAATATATGGTTTAACATCATTTATATATTTATTTATCTTATCTATTATATCTTGGTTTTTATTATCTATTATATCTTGGTTTTTATTATTTTTCACTCGAATGGCTCCTGTAGGTGCACGTGGCATGGGCACTGGCGGGTGCGTGGGCGTAGGCGGTACGGATTCAAATAGTTCGTTAATATTCATTTATATAAACATCATAAATTTTTTTAAATTAGAATTAAAGTTCTAGACTAACTACATTTTTGTCACTCTTTTGTCTTCTTTTTGAACGTGCCGGCTGCTTTGCATCTGAAATTTCTTTCAAGTCCTGAATACTTATTGTACTACTGTCCTTCTTCTCGTTCGGGGCGCTGATATCGATGGTTTTGGTTTTTAATCCAGAGAGAAGGTCTGATATGTCAGATGGACCTTTCATTTCTGGTCGTTGCGACTTGGTGCTTCGTGTGGGCGGTTCTGCTCCTACACTGCCAAAATTCTCGCTTATATTGATACCATCATCGCCGCGGGCAGCCGACATATCAGGACGATTATTGGGAACTTGTGAGCGTTGGCTTCGCAAAGTCTGTGTAGGCATTGGAGCCGGTGGCGGTCCAGGCGCCACGTTAGGCTGTGTGTCGTCATTTCCCATAACGCCATTCATGAAACCGCTAAATCCTGGACTCGTGTCACTCATGCTGTTTACGGCCGCCTGCGTAAATTGTTGCATAAGCTCAGGATTTTGCCGCATAATATCGTCCATACCAGGCATCGCAGATTTGAACATGGTATTGGTCATATGAACCATAATGGCAGAACCACCTAATTGGAACAGCAATTTTAGTTCGGGTGCCATTTTGGCCTTTGATTTGTATTTTTCATGAAGCTCAGCAAATATCTCGTCATAATCCTCTATATTTTCATTGAGTTGCTCTGCCCAGCCATCAAGTTTTACATCGAAAGGGTCAAATCTATTATTCAAAAACTCTAGTCCTGTAACCGCTGCCATTAACATGCGTCCCTGGAACTTGCAGCTAGCCGAACATTCTCTTTCTGAAAGGATCAGCTCGTATTCTCCTTGCATCTCTTGGAGTGAAGACTCCATTGTGTATCTCTTGGAAAGCTTCACTCCCTTCTTTTCAATCGCTTCGAGTTTGCGAAGTGCTTTAAATTTCTCTCTTAGCAACTCCTCCTGTGTTAGTTTTGGTTGAGCAGGCACTTGCTTATCAGGGTCTAACGGTATGTTGTTGAATTTACCAAATCCATCCCACGTTTTATTAGACTCATCATCTTTACTCTGTGATGCAGTTGCTGTTGCAATTGGAGTTGTACTTATAGGTGTTGGGATGCTTTTATCGTCAAGAACTTCGAACTTTACTGAATTTGTAGAGTCACTGGTGTCTCCAATTTTAATGTTTTCTAAAGGGTTTGTTGATGATGATGAAGGTGTCTTCTTTGAAATATCTTCGGTTAGATCGTTCAGTTCATTTTCTAGTTCTGTCACGTCTCCTAAATCTATATCGGATTTAGATTTATTTGCGTCGGCCTTTAGTTTATCATTCATGAGAAACTCGATACCGCCGCCAAAGTTTACTGACGGTTTATCTTTTTCAGGAGTTACTTTGGATGACGGGTCATCATCCTTGTTGAGAGTGATTACGGGTCCATTGTCAATAGAACCAATATCTATCACTTCTGGTTGCATTATGATACTTTGAGAACATATAATTTTAAGTATTACGCTTACGCATATATTTAAATGTTAAATATAGGCTTTCAAATGCTCAAGAAAATATGCTCAAGAAAATATGCTCAGGAAAATATGCTCAAGAAAATATGCTCAAGAAAATATGCTCAGGAAAATATGCTCAAGAAAATATGCTCAGGAAAATATGCTAAATATCATTAATATACCAAAGACCTTGTAAAAAACTATCGGCTAGGTCATCTTGTTTGGTATGTTTGCTAAAATGTTCGTTCCATGTATTTAGCTCTGCATTTTTATTGATAATATCGTGTGTAGTTGAAATTCCTAGAGCTTTTCTCTCTTTGTATGTAGTTTTTTTATTTTGAATGTATGGTTTTAGTTTATTTGCAGCCGAAACGAAGTCTATATCCTCAATATTGTTCATAATGAAAAATTGAGCAATCATGCCTTGTATTGTTTTCATGCGATTGGCAATAGGACTTATTTGATTCTCTATCAGCACTTTGTCGACACTAAGAAATGTTGGGTCATTTAAATTATTTCGTATTGCGATACCGACGTCAACAAGGGACATTTCAGATGCCGAAAACTTTGGCACGACATCCAAACAATTTTGTCGCATAAACGAATTAATTGTTTCTTGAACATCTGTCTTTTTTGAGGTGGTCAGCTTTAGTCCATAATTATCTGCAATGATTTTTAAATCGGCGAGTTTTGTTCGTTTTTGCGTCACTTTTAATAAATCTTCGGTTGGAATAATTAATCCTGTTTTTTTAGCACAAGATTTACAGCATCTAATGTTTTTCTTGTGAAATTTTGCAAGGCGTGTACAATTGCCTTTCTTTATCTTTTGATTACACACAGGTGGTGTTCCACATAGATTGATCACATCCCACGCGATAATACTGTAATTACTTTTATTGTTAGGAATTTCTAAAATACAATAGGCCAAATTTTTTATTCCTACATCGATACTTAGAATTTTCATTGTCTATTCATTATACATTGTTTTTATGTGAAACAATGTGTAATACTTTTTTTTGTAGCGGTTTTTGACTAGCATTGACTACTAACGTTTATAATGATGTTTAAACAAATATTCTTGGGTTAATACAGGTGTTACTTGTGTACTTTGTAATTGATGACGTGTCATGTAAATGTTCTTTAAATCACTGGTTTCGTAGCCATGCGGCTTTGCGTTTTCGTTACATGATTTATACAAAAACGGACGGTCATTAATCTTCTTTCCACTTCCAAATTGTGGGGTATTTCCACAGCATTCTCCACAAGCTTCCATTTGGTTTGTCTTGATTATCTTGTCAGAATTAGCGATAAGATATTTACGATATTGCATATTGTTTACAATCCCTTCGTTTTTGCGTATTATCTTGTTTGTCTCTGCTCCTGGTTGCCAAGATTCATATTTGCTGCCATCACCAATAATAACAGGAAAATCAAATTGTATATTAGTTGAACCCGTGTAATTCATTTATATATATATTAATATTTTAACTCATTTTAATTCGGATTAGATTCCGTGAACAGAGCAACAAGTTCTTTCTTTTTCATCTTATTAATTTCAGATTCACTTGCTAAATTATTGCTGTTCGCCATTTTTCGCAGTTCATCAACCTTAATTTTGTTGTAACTAACCACTTCATCTTCACTTGTTTTATTCGAAGATTCTAAATGTTTTGTAAAGAGTTTGTGAACGTTGAGAGCATTCACATTTGCATTCAAATCATCTGGAAGAGTCTCAATATCGTTTAGTGTATAGTCAGTTTCATTAGAATCGACATTTGTTAGTGTTTTGTCTGGTTCATCCTTCACTTCGGCGTGTTCATCCTTCACTTCGGCGGGTTCAACAGAGTCATTGTCGATATCTGAATCACTTTCATTATCGGTTTCGTCATGTGTTTCGTCAACATCATTCATCGAATCAGCATCGTTTTTGTTTGATAGAGAGATAGATTTAATGTTATCGGAATTATCTATGCTTTCAATTAACACTGGAGTCGTGGTGTTTGTTTTTTCTGCAACATCGTTGCTTTCGTTGGAAAGATCGATAACCTTAATTTCCTCATTAATCCTCTCCTCTGGAAGAGATTCGGTTTCGTCGTCTTCAGAATAATCTTCGTCCGAGTCGCTATCACTATCGCTTTCCGAATCATCAGATACGTTGATTTTTCCTTGCGAAGAATTTGTAAAGTTTTCGGCGGCTGCTTTTGCTTCGGGAGTTGCATCGTTACTTACTGGACCAGAAGGCACCGGAACTTTTTCACTTATAGTGAGGTCATTGCGAACATTTCCAATAAAATCGCTTAAAATGAGATTTTGGCGTGCAATAGATTTTTCCAACGTCATTATTCGGTTATTCAGGTAGTAAACAATTACTGCACCGACTAGTAGGGTTAGTGTTATTGACAGCAATAAACCATTTCCTTGAATATCGGGGAGCTTCATTATTAAATCATCAGGACATTTAAAATAGTAACTGAACGAATCAAAGTATAATCTTTGACATCACGTTATTTGTTTCTTCCACGATTTCATCCGGATACTCTAAATCTTTGAGAACCTTTACACCACCTTTAACATTTGATATTCCCTTTGCGAGTTTATATGTATATTTAAATGTTTCATCGTGCTCTTCTACTTGCATATGACAATTTATGATTCGCTTTTCTCTCTTCATTCGATGACAAAGACCCAAAAAATGAGTAGTTAACATAAAGGAAACGTTTGGAAGTTTGTTTAGATAGGCAAGGTATGCGGCAGCACTACCAATTGCCTCATATGGATTTGTTCCGGAATAGAGTTCGTCAAAGATACAAAAGTGTCTCGTATCTTTACTTGAGTTGTTTATGGACGTTAATATATCTTTACAGCGTCTCGCCTCCGCTTGAAATAAACTATCTCTACCGGAAGTGTCTGGTATGTTGATATAACAATGAATTTGTTGGAAAGGGTAAAGAGTTGCTTTATCGTAACACCCGAAGCCGATTTGCTGGGACATGATAATATTGAACATTGTTGCCTTAAGTAGCGTAGTTTTCCCGGCAGCGTTTGGACCAGTTATAACATGGTGCTTGTTAATATCATACGTGTTTTTAATCGGCGCATTTTCAGTTACAGGGTAGAAAGCGTTATAGAACTTGGTTCCCTTTTTGCTAAACTTACATTTTCCCAACAATCCTTCTGTAATACTATGTTGGAGACCGCGCAAATTATCAATATACCCACAAAAATCAAAAGAGTATTCCATTGCCGTTTTAACATCATTGTTGTTGTATAGTTGGTAAAAACATTTCATTACGTGTCCAATCTGCTTTAATTTCGAATGTGAAAATGAATTTGCGGTGATGAGTGTTAATTCGCTACGCATTTTTGAGAGAGCCCGTTGATGTATCTTCATATTTGCTATGAACTTGTCGTAGCTTTTCAAGTCGTTTGTACATGTTTCAAAAACTTCCATGTAATCAATTGAAGCACAAATATGTTTTCTTACAGTAAATAGTTGTTCATGAATATGGTGCATGTTTTTGCAAAAGGTCACACACGTTCGAACATTTTGGTAGATCTGTAACACGTAAAATACAAGCGACACTAAAATATAAATTCGCTTGTCCCAAGTGGCCGATGAGACGGTGAATAGTTGTCCTATTTGGTGCCGCTGAAAGACAACACGAAGCACATCGTAATAATTCATCAACGTTATTGACATACCTTTCATTCGAATAATAAAATATGGAAGAATTAGAAAGAAAATTGGCAGACAAAGCGATAAAACGGGTGAGGCCATATTGTAGATGCTCATGCATTGAAGAAAGTTGGCATTGTTGTTAAGTGAATACAACCATTCCCACTCAACATAATGGTATTTTGCGTGAAATCCCAAGTCATCGTCGGTCTCTTTACCACCCGTTTTCGAATGAAGCTTCACACAATCCCAAGTTGTATTTATACCGGAAATATCATGACTGTTATTGTCACAAATCATAGGTAGACCGCGTGAAAGTAGTTTTTGTGTGTCTTTTAGAAAATCGATGTCCGAAGTATAATGACTCGTCCATAAAGGTGCCGTTCTCATTCCAAAGGATGTTGTAGGGTGTAGTATTGCTTTACATGATACAGGAAGTTCCAAATCGGTAATAACGTGCTTGCTTAATTTCTTTGACGAAGCATTATATACCAACGGAAGTTGAAAACTCGTCATTATTAGACATACAAGAATAATAATAACGACTATTAACGATTTACTTTAATTACACGAAAATAACTAAAAAAAATAAAAAAAGACCTCATACAGAAGTTTGGTTTACCACACTCGCCGGAAGTTCTCTAATCTCGGTATGATAGTGTTGTTCTATTTCTTTCATCGTATGAATATCTCTCTTCGTAACAAAATTAATCCCCATTCCTTTACGGCCCCATCTTCCACTTCTTCCAATTCTATGCAAATATGTGTTGACGCATTTAGGAATATCAAAATTAATGACGGTGCTCACCTGTTGTACGTCGAGACCGCGAGCAGTTACATTTGATGAAATCAATACGCGCATTTTTCCATTTGCGAAATCTTTGTAATTCTCTTGTCGCTCATTCTTTTCCATGTTACTATGAATACGACATACCGGAAAGTTATCTTCGGTCATTGCTTCGTAGAGTTCTTGAACACGACGAATGCTGTTACAGTATATGATGCTTTGGCTCAAAGAGAGAACCTCGTAAAGATCTTTAAGTGCCTCATACTTGTGTTCGTCTGTTTCCAACGCCACATAATATTGCTCGATCCCCTCAAGTGTAAGTTGTTCGGCCTTAACCAGAATCTTTACCGGTTCACGCATAAACTTATCGGTAAGATTCATGATTTCAGGGGGCATCGTCGCACTAAAAATGGATACCTGAATGTCAGGAGGAAGAAATTGGAAAATATTATAAATTTGTTCTTTAAACCCTTGTGAAAGCATTTCATCCGCCTCGTCCAAAATGATGAGTTTCATATTGGCAGATTTGAGACACTTTCTGCGGAGCATATCATGAACCCGTCCAGGACAGCCAATGACAACATGAGGCGTATTTGAAGATAGATGATCCATATCAGAATCAATAGATGTTCCACCTACAAGGAGTTGAGTGACTAAATTTGGTATCATGGAACCGATTGCGTCCAACACGCGCTTAATTTGGTGTGACAATTCACGGGTTGGAGAAAGTATCAATGCTTGTGTCGTGTTCTCTTTGGTGTTGATGCGTTGTAGTGTTCCGATTGTGAAACATCCTGTCTTTCCTGTTCCCGATTGCGCCTGTGCAATAATATCCTTCCCATCAAACATTGGTACGATTGCCTTTTTTTGAATGGGGCTCGGAGTCTCAAAACCATGTGCGTAGATTCCGCGTAGTAGCATTTGATTAATTTCTGGTAGTTCGTCCCAAATCTCTATGGTTTTGGCCTCATAACCTATATTTGGATTTTCCGATTCAACATTTTTTTCATTTTGAGCCATAGAGGTATAGTTATTTATAGGTTTAAGTGTATTATACAATATATGTTAAACAAATATAAATATGTAATGTTATATACAGTTAGTTATGGTCGTTTCTGTTCAACGCTATCAACCTGACGATTTCAACAAAATAATGTTTGAAGGATTTGAGTATGAATTAGAAGCAAGCGTAATTGATACAATTCAGGGACTATCGGATAAGGTTGGTGCGCCTGAATACGTGAGAACTCCTCAATTTCCCAAAAATGAGCGACGTTATGAATCATCAAGTATTACGAAGGGACCAAAGTATCGTAGTAAATCGGCTGGTCAATCGGACGATGATTGGAAAACATTTAGACAATTTCAAGTAACACAGATTGTAAAAAAAGAGGGAATAGACGGCGCGATTGATTCGATTAGAAAACATTTAAATAAGATATCTGAAAAAAATTATGAAAAGTTGAGGGGGCATATTTTCGATGAATTGCGTGAGATTGTTGGGGACGATGAAAATATAAACGAAACCGTATTAGAAGAATGTAAGAAAGTAGGAGGTGCCATTTTTTCTATTGCCAGTGGAAACATGTTTTATTCTGAGATTTATGCTAAGCTCTATAAAGAATTAATGCAGAATTTTTCATTAATGGAAACAATTTTCCAAAGCAATCTAAAACAATTTGGTGAAATATTCACTAAGATAGAATACTGTAATGCAGAAGAAGATTATGATAAGTTTTGTGAAAACAACAAAGAAAATGAGAAACGAAGAGCAATTGGTGTGTTTTATGTTAATTTGATGAAAATAGGAGTTGTAATACGCAAAGACATGATAAGCATTATTGGAGACCTACAAGATTACCTGAGTGTAAAAATTAACGAAGAGGGGAATAAACACGTGGTCGACGAATTGTCCGAGGTCGTTGCGATTATGTTGTTGAAAGCCATACCAGTCTTTAAAGAGGACGATAGCATTTCGGATTTAAATGAACTGATTGAACGAGTAAATGTGGTCACCAAAATGAAAGTAATTGATTATCCAAGTATTACTTCTAAGAGTATTTTTAGACACATGGATATCACTGACGCTATTGATTCGTAATAAATTGGTATTAAACCAAATTAAATAGAACGTCGTTATAATTATTATCATCATGCAAAATGTAAATTACGAGATTAAAGAAAATGCCAAGTCAAATAATGAAGAACCGGTAAATATTGAGTTGTTGATGGCAGAAGTAACCGCCAAACACTTGGAGTTAGAAGTATCTGAAAATTGCGATATGTTATGTGCGTATTCTCTCGATTATTCTACAAACTATAATGTGAAGCAGTTGGGTTTGATTATGGACTATTATAAACTACCAAAGCGAAAAATGAAAAAGAATGATATAATTAAAACAATAGTAGATTTCGAGTCTAAACCTGAAAATAATCACCTTGTTATGATGCGGAAGCGTCTTTGGCAAAACTTGATTGAATTGAAAAATGATGAGTTCTTCGCAAAACACATAATTATTGAAATCTAAAGAGTTTAGTTTAGAAGTGGTAAATTTATATCTGCTAAAAATATATACATTTACTTTATAATGGTGAAATCATTGCTGGTAAATGAAATTTACCGCGAATCGAAGTCATTGAAAGAAGGCGATGTTAACTTCGTTTCATCTATGTACGAAGCCCAAATATATGATATGAAAATAATAATTGCACTTGGACAATCGCAACATGAGTTCAGTGAGAAAGGTGTCGTTTATTATCCAATTTATCTTGTCAGTAAGAATCGCGTCGATATTGATGCGCGAATTGGAGTTTATGAGCAATTGTCTTCAAATGCGTCGGCAAACATCGATGAAAATGGAGAGCCGGATATATCTAGTTTTGGTGAACCTAGATTGTACTCATTTGTCACTGAAGATTTTATCAAGAAGAGTGAATTGGCGCCAGAATTGGATGAAGAGACGGTGTTGCATGAGACAGATGAGCTATTTAATGAGCTATTTAATGAATTAGGTGATGAAATTAATAAAATAACTATGAAAGAATTTTTGGTTAGACTTTATGATAAGACTGGACGAAAAGATGAATTTAAGCTATGGAAAAAACGCATTAAGGAACACATAAAAGCTAAATTCAGTGTTCTCAGTAACAAAAAAGCAGACGATGGCACAGAGCGGGAGCAACAAGATGACACATTGAGTAAATTACCTTTATTGCCAGAACAAACTGCTGAAATGTCAAAAAATGAGAAATCGAACTATGTTTTCAACGATAATGATCCCTGGTTACAGAAATATTTCAATAATTCTAATTACGAAATAATTAATAATGAAGGAGGAGGTGATTGTTTTTTTATATCACTTCGTGACGGGTTAAAAGAAATTGGAAGAAATATATCCGTTATGGAACTTAGAGAATTAGTGGCCAGAAACGTGACACCCAATGTATTTAACAATTATAAAGAAAACTATGATAATGTTGTGTCTGCCATGAGATCTCTTAGAGAAGAACATAGCAATTTGAAAGCACAACGTAAAGAACTAATTAAGAAAATAGAAGAAACGAAGGATTCACCTACTTCAAATGCTTTGATTGAGCAAAACGATGAAATGAAACAAAGAATCGCAATGATCAAATCAGAATTCGAAGGATCTAAACAGCTTGCAAATGACTTTAAAATAATGAAAGGCGTGAACTCAATTGACGATTTTAAGAGCATTATTTTAACCAGTAAATATTGGGCGGACACGTGGACAATCACAACACTTGAGAAAGAACTCAATGTAAAGCATATTATCTTTTCGAAAGAGGCGTTTAATCAAGAAGATTACAAGAATATCATTCAATGTGGACAACTGAACGATGAAACACGCGAAGAATTCAACCCTTCGCATTATATTATGGTAAACTATCTAGGGAATCATTACGAGTTAGTAAAATATAAAGGTCGTGGTGCGTTGACGTTCAGAGAGATTCCTTATGATGTGAAGGAAATGATAATTAACAGATGTTTAAAAGGAGAATCTGGAACATTTAATATCATTCCTGACTTTAATAATATAAAACTAGAAAAGGTTGCCAATAATGAAACTGAAAATGAAACTGAAAATGAAAATGAAAATGAAAATGAAAATGAAAATGAAACTGATAATTAGAAATTACCAAGAGAAATAAAAATATAACATTTTTACTACTCTATAAAATGAAGAATATGTCCAAAATTTATAAATAGCATGCGAATAATTTTATTTATAAATTTTTTATTTTATAAATGAATTAGGATAATACATTATTGTCATTAAGAGTAGTATAACTAATCGTAGGGTAAGAACAGCAGTATTTGTTAATCGAATTTGGAACCACGCTTGCAGTCATAGGAAATTCCAATGGTCCTGTATTAACCACTCGAATGACGTTTCCTGAACCAGGTGTCTCCAAAATACAGAAAAATGGTCTATCAAAACCATCCTCGGCATAAAGCTCAATAACTTGCTTGTTGTTACTAGGACCTTGAAGCACTTCTATTCTCGCATTCAAAGGTCGTCCATCGGTCTTAAGTAGAAGTTGTACCGAATCAACAAATTGTTCAAAATTAAAGGTACGAAGAGCACCACCTTGAATTGTTGATGACGAACAAACGCAATCCTTTGTCGGACCCTTTACGTTTTCTGCATAAACATTGGCAGTAAGTGGAAATTCCATTTGTCCTACATTGCGAATCGCAACAGTATTTGGAGCGTACGGACTTTCAACAACGGCATTAAAAGGGCGGAGTTGCCCATTTTCCGCATAAACACGCATTTGACATGGTGTATTATTTGGTCCATTCCACAGTTCAACATTAGCTTCTAATGGTCGTCCTTCACTCGATAGAATAATTTGTAATTTATCTACTGATTGAGATTTATATGACCACGTCCTGAGTGAATCGCCTTGAACAACAATTGGATTATTTGTGGCAGGACTAGGAGAATTCTTAGTTTGTGAGGCTACGTTTGACACATCTTGTGGCGATGATTGTCTACTTGTATAACCCGGCGCGTAAAGGTCGTTTGTGCCCTTAAATTTCGTAACTCTATGAATATTTTTAGCAGGCATATGTGATGATTGAAAAGCGCTTGTGGTCTCTGTTACAATACATGTAGCGATAAGCATCATAATAAAACGAGTCATCATTATACATATTTAACTGGTATTGTTTAAACCGGTTTGGTATATACTTTTCCTCTACTAGGGTTATATAGATAAAACCATTGATTGGTGATCATTGCGTTTTAGAATTGTTCTTTTTCCATCTTCACCCAAACTTGCTCATTGACATTTGTTGCAAGAACACCAATCATTCGTCTACCTATACAAGGAAAGGGAATATTTATTTCTATTCGTTCCCCATCGCGAATGTATGTTTGAATAGTCTTCAACAATGTTTTAACTTCCTCGTATATGGTGGTTAGTTTTAACTCGGCAAGCTTTTCAATAATTGGACGTGTATCTTGCTTACGTTCTTCTAATGTTCTATATTGTTGATGTTTCTCCTTTTTTTGTTTTCCTCGTTTGCCCATATAAATTAATTGTTGTTTTTATTTTTAAATTGTTACGCCTCAACACTCGTCTTGTCGCGATATCAATATTTATTTCACCAAGTTACCTCGAACATACTCGATGAGCTTGCGTCGCTTTATTGACATTTTAGGGGTCATGTATCTCTGTATCTCATCGGGAGAAATTGTAATTGTATCTTTGATTTGTAAATAAGGTTCTAGTTCCATGTTTATTGCGTCCAATGTTTCCTGTTCTATGTTTCTATCGCTAATTATACTGTTATAGTTCTGGTCCTCACCGTAGACAATGGCGTTACCTTTGATATGTTTTTTAATGATACTTTCCACATGCATAACATTCACAAATTTTCCGTTGTTTAATTTGTAATTTTCACTGATTCTTCCTTTGTAAAATATAAAATCATCAACTACTTCACCGCTATCTCCGGTATTGTACCACGTTTTCCCTTGGTGTTGGATGAGTGCCTCATTGGTCGCGTCATCGTGTTTCCAATATCCAACCATGACATTATCACCGGCTACATGAATTTCTCCATTTATTAATGTAACGCTAACACCATCCAATATCTTTCCAACGGATTTATCATTGCGTGGTTCAAACTGGTGATTTACCGAAATCATGGGAGCCGTTTCGGTGCATCCATAACCTTCACAAATCACCAGTCCGTTCTCACTATAAAATCGCTTTGTCTTTTCATCTAGTTTAGCTCCGCCAGAGTAAACGGTGTTTAAATTACCTCCAAAAACTTGACTTATTGCTAAAGGAAGTAGCAACTTGATTATTGGAGCGTCAAGAAATTCCAACCGTTCCTTCACTGCATCAAGTATTTTTGGAACAATATATACAACGTCTGGTTTGACCTCTCGACATTCGTTTATAAATACATCTTTTCCACTGCTTATTTTCGTACAATTATCATAAATCATATTGTAGTAGAGCTCACAAGTGAGACCGTATATGTGTGCCCATGGTAAAATGTTGAGGCTTGTACTAGTGTCTGCGTCTTGAAACCTAGTATAAATACCTTTAATGTTCGAGAGAATATTGTTGTGTGATAACATTACGCCTTTAGGGTTTCCCGTTGTTCCGGATGTGTATACCAATGCTGCTAGTTCTGTTTCATCATGGATTAGTCCGTTATATTCAGGAGTCGCTTCAATTCCGATGCTTTGGGTTGAAATTTGATTTTCAAAACAAAAGGTGTCGTCGTCGGAAATAAGGAGCGTAGGACTACAATCCTTAACTATAAAATCGCAATAATCATTACTTTGGTTGTGATACATTGGAACCCATACACCGCCTACAGCATAGCAAGACATATTCCACGCTACCCACTCTACAGAATTGCGACCTTTATATGCGACTCGATCACCTTTTTCAACGCCGCGGTCTTTCAGAACACGGACACCATATTGTATCATTGAATGAAGTTGTTCTCTTGTAGTATCCGACCACTTTCCATCTACTTTTTGTCCCAAAATAACGCGGTTACTGTCTCTTTCTAATGTTTCTACGAAACATCTAATTAATGAAGTTTTTATCTTGCTCATATTATTAATACTCGTTAAACATATAAATATTTTTTTTAAAGATAATTATATGTATCGCCCACTGTTTAATTTGGTAAAAAGACGGATTCCACGAATTTCACCTACGGAGTTAATAGCGCTGCGAAGTGGAAATACGTCGCTTGACAGAGAGATTTTATGCGGTAAAATTACGTATCCAAAAATACGAGAACGAAATACAAACAAGTTGCCAGAAAAGGTAATTTCAAAGATGCTAAATGAGTTTGATGGGAAGCGTTTATATCCGAGTGACGGAAACTGGATACAGCATCTTGCGAAGAACAATTATTTCAGTTTTTTGATTGATGAAAAATATGGTGGAGTAAAGTTATCCGTAAATGAAATGTCTAATGTTCTTACTAAGATTACAAGTGTTGATCCTGCGTTGGGAGTAGTTGCCATGGTGCCGAACTCTTTGGGACCCGGCGAACTCTTAACACAGTATGGCACAGAAGAACAGAAAAAAAATTATCTTCCTAAATTGGCTCGTGGTGATTTGATACCGTGTTTTGGATTGACTGGTCCTAATAACGGTTCTGACGCTACTGGAAATATTGATCGCGGAACCGTCGTTGAAAAAGACGGCAAAGTGATGTTTAAGGTGTCGTTAAATAAGCGGTATATTACCCTTGCACCGGTTGCCAACCTCATGGGGATTGCCTTTCATTTGGACGATCCAGATAATCTTATCGGTCATTCGGGGGTTACAGTTGCTTTGGTAGAGCGCGAACATGACGGACTAATACAGAATACGCATCATAATCCATTAGATGTAGGGTTTCCTAATGGCACAATTCGTGGCGAGATTTACATTTCACCAGAGCAAGTAATTGGTGGAATAGACAATGTTGGAAATGGATGGAAGATGTTGATGGAGTGTCTATCGGCTGGACGCGGTATTAGTTTACCCGCCACTGCGAACGCAAGTAGCAAAGTGGCCGCGTTTGGTATTCATAACTATATTCAGGTAAGAGAACAGTTTGGTATGCCCCTTTCTAATATGGAGGCAATTCAGAAAAAATATAACAATATCATTTTTAATACGTGGATTATACAATCGGCAGTCGCACTAACAAATGATATACTGGACGATGGCAACTCGCCAGCAGTGCTAAGTGCAATAATGAAGGAACAATGTACGGAACGTGGACGAACTGTACTCAACGAAGCTATGGACATTCATGCTGGTGCCGGAATATGCGTTGGAGATAATAATTTTTTGGAGAAATATTATCGAAGTGCACCGATTGGCATTACGGTTGAGGGTTCAAATACATTGACGCGTTCATTGATTATTTTTGGACAAGGACTTAACAAAAGTCATCCACACATTTTTCCTTTGTTGGAATCGATTATGAATGATGACCTTGACAAATTTAAAACGGCATTTAATAAAATTGTTTGTCACTCGATTTCACTTTATGCAAAAACCTTCTCTTTCAGCAAAGGACTAGAACAACAAATCATCGATTTTGCCGCTCTTACCAACTTCATTGCATTAAGAGGCGGCGCAATCAAACGCGAACAAATGCTTTCGGGAGATATGGCCGATATATTCAGCAACTTATATCTTGCCTTAGCAGTTCATTATTATCATCAACAAAATGAGGCAAGTGCAATGTTGACGTCACATATCGTGCAACGTTTAGTATATGAAAATCAAGTTACTATGAACCGAATTATCGATAATGTTGGTTTTGAGTATATATTTTTGAGGCATCTAAAACGAAATATTTGTGGTATCACATATGATGATGAGCGAACCATTTTCAACGAAACTATGAATAATCCTAACATAATCGCAGAAATAAAGAAAAATATTCACGTTGACAACAATGTGTTAGAAGAGTTGGAGAGAATAAACACACTAGAACCAAGTTCGGATGAACATCGTATTTTAGCAGAAAAAATTATAGGTGTGGCGGAATATGCTAATTAAGTATACGTGGAGAAATAATTCATTCACAACTTGGTTTAAGGCAAATACAAATGATTTAAAAAAAGTTGATCTAGCATTGGAGGTGTTCGTGATGACGACATTTGAAACTGGGTTGTATCAACACCTCTTGCTTCTAAAAAATTACCATCAATTATTTCCTTTCCGTTGTATTGTTCGCGATTTTTGATGTTAAATAAGAGCTCTTCAACAGTTCGCGAAAGAATGCGAGGATGCATACAATCTTCCATTTTTCCAACACCGCGTTTTAATATTGCGTCGGTATGTAAAGGATAACTCGTCCAAAAGCTTGATACGATTACATTAGATTCTTTGGGAGTTGTGTTGGCCAGTGAATGCATGAACGTTGTTTGAGCCAATTTGGTTTGCATGTAAGGCATAAGATACTTTGTTTTGTCATCGATGACATACGGAGGACTGTTGAACAGTATACCGCCATATTTTTGTTCCCAAATGTGTTCCATACAATACTTCGTTAGTAGCATAGGACCAAACGTGTTAACACTGAACATAATATGGAGTTGCTTGGGGGTAATATTTTTCATATTATCAAGCATAAGAACACCCGCATTGTTTATAAGATAGGTTGGTTTGATCGTTTTGTTTTTTAACTCTGCAAGCAATTTATTGTTCTCTTCGTTTGCGGTCGTAAAATCAAGTTCATAACCAGTCGCTCTGCCTTTTGGACTGCTGCCTTCTGGTATGTTTACATTTAGTTCTTCAGCAATAGCTTCGGCGTTATTGGCATCTCTTCCCGTGATGATAACGTCGTAATTATATTTTTGAAACATTTTAGCAAGCTCTTTTCCCACTCCTCTTGTAGCGCCTGTAATAAGTGCTAATTTTGACATATATATATATTGTTATATACTCGCGTATTTAAATATGTAAGTAATTAGATAGTTACATATTTAGTAACGGTTATTGATTATTATGAGTTGTCTATAGGAATGAAAAAGTTTTATCGGAATCCTATCACTCTGTTTACGAGACTAATCTATCAATAATGTTTCGTCTCGCAGCTTCCAGCGCGGGAGATATTTTCGCCCATTCATCACATTCTTGTAACTCCTTGGCTCGATTATAACCTAATGGCCGTCGTAAGTTAAGACTTGATTCGATATACCATATGAGTTCCTTGATGGTTTTTTGTTTTACTTTGGTGTGATTGTATATTTCCTTTGTAATGTGTGGATATGGGTGGAAGTCGATTGCCTCCAGAAGGAACGTTTTACCTGTATAATCCAGTGTTAGATGGAGGCTCTCAGGAGAGATGTAACATGACTCAATATGCACTAGGCGTTGATTTTCTTTATAATATGTGAGTGCTCGTTTCAGCATACGCATGTCACAACGCATGCCACCATACTCACATCTTATTCTTAGTGCCAGGAGCTCAGACAAGTGAGGATGTTCCATACTGGCTATGTCTTTATGTGTGTGGTCTTCTGGTTCTTCATCATGCCAATCGGGAAACACTTCATCCGTGTTGCATAAACTCACAACGAATTCCATGATAAATACATAATCTCTTTCTGTTAGTTTGTGCTCTTTACAAGCCATCATGAGCCATATGATGGTAGATGTACCTTGAATGAGTGTAACATCCTCAATCATGATAATCGGGAGTCGCCTCAAGATCTCGCAAGGGTCACAGGCCAGCATAGAGTAAGTCGTCTTAAGTGCAAGATCAACATTCTGCCGCCTAATTGATTTTTGAAGATGCGATTTGAGTAGTGGCACTGGTATTTTTACCTTAGGCAGCCGAAATTTGTGAATAGGAGGTATGTCTCCAGATGCTCTCTTCCATAACTTGACTCCACAATAGCCTCCTACGAATGTATCGCATTCATCATAAGTATCTGCAAACCAGGAGTGGCATGTGCTCGCGTCGTATATGAAGTTTGTTTTTTTGCATTTAACTTCTAACGGCTTGAAGTAATGACAAAGTGGTGTTTGTCTTTGATTTTTCATTGTTATTTACTAACAACTCGTATAAACATTATCAATTTTGTTCGATAATTGGAGTAAAACTGTGTGAAAGTGTATAACTCCTAAACATCCAATTATATACGATGCGTTATGTCACATCTATAACTTCAACGAACACATTACAAGTTATCAAATTTTTTGTAAAGAATTATTGAATATTTTATTGAAAAATAATTTGAATAATATAAATATTATGGAAGAATCTGTCATTAATAATCAAGGTGTTGTCACTAATGGAAAGGAAAAAGTTCTAACACACTACTTCACTTTACAGTTTCCTCCAAACACACATAAATAATATTTGTTTAATAATAATTTTTATTAATAATTATTAATATTATTATTATATATTATAAAATGGCTGCGATGCAAGAACCGTTTTTTTTGGGACAAGATAAAAAGAAAATTAAAAAGGAGGTCTCTAAAATGATTTTAGATACTGATATAGTTTTTTTACAAAGATGGAAATCTGATTTGGATAACTATATCGGGTTTTTTATCGAAGCCAAAAAGCTATATCCAGAGAAAACGACTGATAGGATGATTAAAGAATACATATTCCTCCTTACAAAAGCACTCGACTTTCTTCGCGAAGAGATCTATCATATAGTTCCTAATCACTCACAACAAGGTAATTTTACACACCCAATTGAAGGGGTTGGTTCTAGCACAAATAACTATGATGAGTTGCCACGAAGTTATAAAGACCCGTTAGACAATATGCACAATAAACGCGCAATGAACTTTAAGAGGGCTTTGACAACGAAGAAAGACTTTGAAATTGGTGTGGAACTTCCTTGGCGCGAGAGCTCCTTGAAAATGTTGAGCTCAAACTACAAACTTGGTTCAGAATGTCCACACATTAAGTTTGGGTTTGCTATATGGTTCTTGGGTCGTTGTAAAAACATTGAGGATATTTACGATATGGTTATAAAAACAAGAAATAAAACGGGTCCTCTTGATAAAAGTTTTTTTGAACATATTGTTCCAAATCATCCGGACGATGACGAGGGGGTGAGATATGAGGAAAGATTCCTCGAAAACTTTCCACAACCCAAAGGATATGATCCTGAAGTAGAAATATTTCCACATAATTTGTTTAATTTGAAAGCATGGGGGAACGAAGAGCTTTCTTTAGAAGGTGTTAGATTCTTGTTGTGGTTATCATTTATACCTGAACATATGAAAGAAAGATTGTTTCATTATGAGTCTGAAGAGAGAAAATTAGAGAAAAAACGTAATCATGCAAATTTACGTATGGTAGAAAGAAGTGGTAAATTGTCAGAGGGAAGTGTTTCTAGTATAGCAAACTATCTTGGTGGTATTAAAAATCGTTCCAGAACAAGCAATAATAAATCAAGGAAAAATAATGATAAGTCAAGGAAAAATAATAATAAATCAAGGAATACTTATAGAAAGAAGATAACTGTTAAGAAAGATAAAAAATCTAGGTAAAAAATTAGTTATATAGATTAGTTATATAAATTACTTTAAAAACACTTATAATATTAACTATGACAGAATATTTTACAGTGTCTACTCATCATCTCGTAACACACTTGGATGCTACTTTGTTTGAACATAAATATATTACCAACGGCAATGATAAATACATTGAAACCAGTGATTCTAGATTTGTCGATACTTTAAAAGCGTTCTATCTAAACCCAGAAACGTCAATTAAACGCAGAACAAGTATGTTGGAACAATTCGAACTGTCTGGGATTCCCAATACAAAAATAGAGCGTGTTGAACCTACATTCATAGACGTCCTCGCAAAAAAAATATGTAAGTAATTCGATAGTTACATATTAATTAAGTAACGGTTATTAATTATTATGAGTTATCTCTAGGATTGAATAAGTTTTCGGAATATTCTTCGCCACCCCAATTCGTATCCATGGCGTTTGCGCTTTTAGTTTCACTTGAAGAATTGAACATTTTATCTAGAGGTGTCTCAAGTCCAATGTTTTGGTTCTCTTGGTCATATCCCGGAAAACTATTCGTGTTGTATGGCGGGTCATCGCGTGATGCATCAACAAGCTTTGTATGTGTTGCCGTGTTGGCATAAAAATCTTGTGCCCCACCTTGAAGATTTTCAGGATCAGGACGAGCTTTATAAACAGAATTATTTTGAATATCGTAGGACTGTTGTAAGTATAATACTGGACATCGAATGCCTTGGCTTCGTTGCCAATCAGTAAATTCTACATATTCATTTAGATTGTCAAACTGGATTGGATTAACACCAGGTATTTTGGCAATTTTGGAATTAAACAAGCTGAATTTACTGCCCTCTTGAATAAGAACATTTGGACATCTATGGCTGGAGATTCCATCGAACCCCTCTTGGTTGTATCTGTGTGTTACAAAATACAGGCCAAGTATAAAAATACCTATAATAATAATGAGTTTTGGGTACATATCTATAATGTAAGTAGAGATTATTATCAATAAATAATCTCTAAATATGTATATGAAGTTTGTTCGCATTGGTCCATATGACGGACCGTTGTTTGATAGATACGTTCAAAAAACACCCGCTTTTGTAAAATTCTATAGTCCCAATTGCTTCCACTGTACCAATATGGCCCCCGCTTGGGACGCATTGGAAAAACATACGGAACGGGGTGTTCAACGCAACGTCATTATTGTCGAAGTTCATGAGCAAGCAATACCAAGCATACGAAGCGAATGTGCCCGAAAAATTATGGGATTTCCTACAATTATGGTAGTGAAACCAGGCGGTTATCCCGGAAAGGAATATCACGGTTCACGAGATACAAAGAGCCTTTTAGATTTTTTGCATAATACTTTTCCTCCAGTGAGGGGTCATTACGCAAAAAAAGGTTCCAAAAGAAAGAACTTAAAAAAAAGCACTAGTAAAAAGCGCGCGTCCAAATCGACGACAAGAAAAATCTCAAAACGTTCACGTAATAAATAAATAGCCTCCTATTGCCATCAATAAAAATCCCGCATACCGCGATGTTGTAAACGTCTTATCCCTTAAAAGGTAAAGCGCTCCTCCACTTACAAATGTAGAAACCATAAACCCCGATATTTTGATTGTTCTGGGGTCATGATGCTTCAGCAAGGTAGAAAATGTTATGCGACCGAATGTGAATATCATAGCTATAGCCACAAGAAGTAGCAGGTCGGTTGAAGATACTGATAATAAATCATGTATTGATTCTTGTGGGGATGAATTGAATTCAAGTGAAATAATAATTATTAATGTGATTACATTAATTAAAGATGTAAATAGAACTAGTGAAATCGGGTTTTGAATGCGATTAAGTATTTTTTTCGTATGTATTATAGAGAGCCACGATAATATAGAAAACACTAAAAAAATAAGGTATATTAAGTATTTCTCTGTCGAAATCTTCATATACAATACCGATATTTTAAAGAAGCAAGAGAGAATGTTGATAAATTTTCATTTTATAAAATTGAATTAGAAATAACAGGTTATGAATATGTAAAAACAATGGCGCGTTATTCATTTCGTCTACTGACATTTAATCCTCAAGATTCATGTGTTGGAACAGATCCCGACGGAAAGGAGATGAAAGAATTTCAGGTTCAAATGTTTGGGATAAATAGCAAAGGCGAAACAGCATCGTTATTTGTTACTGGCTATACACCATTCTTCTACGTTAAAGTCGGTGATGACTGGACACCTTCCGATAAGACTCGATTTATATCGCAATTACGAGACGAAATGGGCAAATTTTACGAAGATAGCATTAAAAGTGCGAAACTGATACAGAAGAAAAAACTATATGGATTCGATGCAGGTAAGGAACATAAATTCATTGAAATAAAATTTGAAACAGAGGCAGCCATGCGCAAGGCTAAAGGTGTGTGGTATACCTCAAAAAATACAAAATCGGGTGATTATAAACGTGAACTCACCAAAGGTGGGTATGTGTTTGAGGGTGTTGGAACCGAGCTTTACGAAGCGCAAATACCTCCCTTACTTCGCATGTTTCATATTCGAGAAATAAGTCCATCGGGTTGGATAAGTGTTCCTATCGCAAAGATTCAAAGAACTAAAAGTAAAGTAACAACCTGTAAATATGAATATACAATAAATTATAAAGATATAATACCGAATGCCAAAAAAGAGACGAGAGTGCCTTACAAAATCGCTAGTTTTGATATTGAGGCGTCAAGTAGTCACGGCGACTTTCCTTTGGCTGTAAAAAACTATAAAAAATTAGCGACAAATATAGTAGATTTATGGAACGATGATGAACGTGATACAAGCGACGAAAACGAATTCCTTCGTCGGATTATCTTTACAGCATTCGAAGTGCCAGGATTCAATGAGCCAGATGTAGATATAGTATTTCCACAATCTACACTCACCGACGATGTTGTTTCGTTGCTATTCGAACAATTTCTCGAAGTGTGTCCGTGTAAATTGGCTACAAAAAGTAATGATGACTACGAAAATGAAGATACCGAAATAAATGAGGAGCGCGATTGCGATGAAGGTGAAATGAAAGAAGGCGTTGAAGAGGGTTCGTTTGGATGGGCCACTAAAAAAGCAACAAAACGAACGAAGAGTCGTGGAACAGTAGTAGAAGTGCTGAACGATAATACAATTGACCGCGAAACAATGCTCACTGATATTACGCGAGCGTTAGATCACGTTTTTCCAAAACTGAAAGGTGATGAAGTTACATTTATCGGAACAACCTTTCTAAAATATGGAGATGATGAACCTTATTTGAATCATTGTATTGTTCGAAATACGTGTAGTGATCTTCCACAACTAAAGAATTCAGTGATTGAAAGTTATAAGACAGAGCGCGAGGTTATGCTTGCATGGACTGATTTGATTCAGCGTGAAGACCCAGATATTGTGATTGGTTACAATATATTTGGTTTTGATTATCAGTTCATGTATCAGCGCGCCAAAGAACTTGATTGTGTCAATGGATTTCTTCAGTTATCGCGCAACCAGAACGAAGTATGTATTAAAAGGGACTGGCGAACAGGTAAAGAAAGTCTCGAAGAAAACACTCTGTTCATTGCCAGTGGCCAACACGATTTGAAGTTTGTGAATATGACCGGTCGCCTACAGGTTGATTTGTATAATTATCTTCGGCGTGACTATCAGCTGATAAAGTACAAGCTCGATTATGTAGCCGGATATTTCATAGGTGATAGTGTGAAACGGATTGAGCATGTAGACGGTCGTACCAAGGTGTATAGTAAGAATCTCACCGGTCTAGAAAATAGTAGTTTCGTGAGTTTTGAAGAAGAGGCACATAGCGTCGATAATTATAAGGATGGAAAAAAATTTGAAGTGAGTGATGTGGACTTAGAGTCGGGGACGTTTTGGATTGACACTATTGAGACACCCGATATGAAGAAAAAAGTGCGGTGGGGATTGGCGAAGGATGACGTTACACCTCAAGATATTTTCAGAATGACGAACGAGGGTCCAAAAGAGCGTTCGGTCATTGCAAAATATTGTATTCAGGATTGTAATCTGGTTCATCATCTTATGAAAAAGATTGATGTTATTACTGACTACATTGAAATGTCGTCGTTGTGTAGTGTGCCGATGGATTTCCTTGTCATGCGTGGGCAAGGTATTAAGTTGACATCTTATATTGCTAAAAAGTGTAGAGAAAAGGATACGCTCATGCCGGTAATTGACAAGTTGGACGGTGACGATGGTTACGAGGGGGCCATTGTGCTGGCTCCAAAGTGTGATTTATATTTGGATGATCCGGTCGCATGTGTTGATTACAGTTCACTCTATCCATCTTCGATGATCAGTGAAAATATATCCCACGACAGTAAAGTGTGGACAAAAGAGTATGATAATAACGGTAATCTGGTTACGGAGACTGGTGAGGTGGACGAAGATGGGAATTACATTTATGATAATTTGGATGATTACAAATATGTTGATATCACGTATGACACCTACAAATGGCGCCGAAAGAACAACAATCCCAAGGCGGCAATGGAAAAGGTGAAAGTGGGATATAAGACTTGTAGATTTGCACAGTTTCCAGACGGGAAACGCGGAGTGATGCCGGCAATTCTAGAGGAGTTATTGGCAGCACGAAAGGCTACACGTAAATTAATACCTAAACAAAGCGATGACTTCATGAAAAATGTATTGGACAAGCGTCAGTTAAGTATCAAAATTACGGCAAACTCCATGTATGGGCAGACTGGTGCAAAGACAAGCTCATTTTACGAGAAAGATTGTGCCGCCTCAACGACGGCAACAGGACGAAAGCTTCTCACTTACGCACGACGTGTAATAGAAGAGGCATATGCGGAACGTATAGTAAATACAAGCAAACATGGCAATGTAAAAACAAATGCCGAATATGTCTATGGTGACACTGACTCGGTGTTCTTCAAGTTCAATCTGACAGACTTGGACGGCGCGCCAATAACCGGACAAAAAGCATTGGAGATTACGATTGAGTTGGCAAAAGAAGCTGGTAAAATCGCCACGATGTTTCTGAAACGTCCCCATGACCTCGAGTATGAGAAGACGTTCTTGCCATTCTGTTTGTTATCAAAAAAACGATACGTGGGAATGCTTTATGAAGACGACCCGAATAAATGTAAAAGAAAGTCAATGGGAATAGTTTTGAAACGTCGCGATAACGCACCGATAGTAAAGGATGTCTATGGTGGAGTCATTGATATTCTGATGAAAGATAAGAATATCGAGAAAGCAGCAAAGTTTATGGAAAACTGTCTTCAGAATATGGTGAACGAAAAGTATGGTATGGATAAATTGGTGATTACGAAATCATTGCGTAGTGGATATAAGAACCCGAAACAGATAGCTCATAAGGTCCTGGCAGATCGTATAGGCAAACGTGATCCAGGCAACAAACCTAGCGTGGGAGACCGCGTTGCGTATATATACATAGACAACCCCGACAAGAGAGCTCTACAGGGGGACCGTATTGAAACACCCGAGTTTATAAAAGAAAATAAGTTGAAAATTAACTACACGTTTTACATTACAAACCAGTTAATGAAACCATTGCAGCAAGTATTTGCGTTAGTTTTGGAAAATCTTGCAGTATTTAAAAGGAGACACGGTCCCACTTTGAGAAAATGGAAAAGAGAGTTGAATAAATTGCGCGAAGAATATCCGGATGATGAGACGTATAAAAAAAAGGAAGATGCACTCAGGAATAAAGAAGTCAAGGCGGTGCTTTTCGATGAATATCTAAGACAGACAAATAATATGCGGCTAGGTAATCAGAGCATTACTTCCTTCTTCAATGATGTATAATGATGTGGATTGTATGGTGTCTATTTAAAAAATTATTTTTTTGTTGTTAGTTTGTGATACTCCATGGATCTTGAGGAAGTAATCAGAATTTGGGATTTATATTTTATGTTCGTTGCATTTAATATTGTTTTCTAATCGATTTGTGGGAGCGTACGGAATTGACGAGTGGTGCAGGAAGATGCGAACCACTCCGTCGTCGCAGCGTCTGTAACCGAAGGTGTACTCAACCTTGGATTTTTCTCCAGTGGTCGCGTCGGTAAAGTAGTAGTTGCCCATTGCGATGGCGGTGTCACCGTTCAGCTCGATGGCGTGGTTATCGAAGACAACCTCCGACCAACCATTGCCACTGTTGATGGCGAAGCCGTGGTCTTCCAAATAGCCGTCCTCTATGGCATTATATCCCAATAAGTAAGACATGGCGTCAGAGGCCATTGGACGAAACTGCACTTTACTGGCCTTGGTTGGCTTGAATAGCACGCCTGAGTGTCCGTATGCGTAGAGTTTGCTGGCAGCCTCGCCAGCCACGGA
>MDTD01070770.1_pt1 | contig 28008 bp, 28 predicted proteins | sample 811221 | NCBI WGS metagenome assembly MDTD01 (sample SAMN05326646, study PRJNA326480) | marine metagenome | isolation source: seawater | place: Pacific Ocean: South West | collected 2011 | reverse complement strand
ACGTTAAAGGGTGTTTTAGAAGAGTTTGTTGATGAAATAGAAAAGAATGACCCCCTATACCATACCATTATTAAAAAAAGTGGTTCTAATGATTCTTATCAAGAAAACTCTGTGGCCCCAAGCTCAAAACAAAATTCAAATAAAAAAGCAGCTGTTAAAACCCCAGAAATCAAAACTGAAACAAAATCAGTGCCAAAACAAGAATCAAAGCCAGTGGTAAAGTCAGAATCAAAACCAGAGTCGAATCAAGAATCAAAGTCAGAAAAAAAGCCTGAAAAAAGTTTATCTACGATACTTTTGGAAACTGTCAAAAAGTAGGCAGTCCAATAAGTACCTTTTACTCTTAATTTTTTAAAATGAAAGGTTAAATTTACTCTCCTCGTCGAGTAAATTTACTATAACCTCAAGCAAAAGCATGGCGTTATTTTTAAAAAAAACCTCATCTGCACTGTAAAACAAAATATCGCGAAGCATTACTTTTCATTTTTCTTGAACTTTAGACTAATTTTTTTTAGACCATACTCATGAGAACAATATTCTATGATTACCTAAATCATTTCTCAGAACTCTCCTTGTTTAAACGCGAAGAAGAAACCTTCTCTTATGCTTTTTTCAAAACTAAGGTTGATGAAAAAGAAAAGGAGTTTTTGAAATCTGGAATTAAGGAAAATGACCTTGTTGGAATAAAAATTAAAGATCCAATAGAGTTTTTTTCATCCCTTTTTGCTCTTTTGAAAATGAAAGCACTTGCTATTCCTTTTTCTGACAAAATGCCGGAAGAAAATATCCTAAACTGGTCCGACGAGCTTCAGCTCAATTTCTTGATTAAAATCCCAAAAAGGTTTGAAAGGAAAGAAACTGGACCCACACTTTGCAATAAATTAAATAATCGAGGCAACCAAAGTATACAAGGTCCAGGAGTTGTCATTTTAACATCAGGTAGCTCTGGAAAACCAAAGGGAGTTTTATTAAAAGAACAAAGCCTCTTTTATAGCGCTCTTGGTACAAACCAATTTTATAATTTTCAATCTGAAGACCGGTGGGGTCTAACCCTTCCTCACCACCATATAGCAGGATTAATGATACCTCTTAGATGCCTATTAAAAGGTGGCTCCGTTATTCTAAATGATACGAATCAACCATTACCATTATTTATTAAAGAAACAAAACCAACATATCTTTCGTTAGTACCCCATCAATTAAAAGAAATTATAAACTTTATTTCAGATAATGAAGATAATGAAAAAGAAAAAACTATATACCCCTCTCTTAGAGCAGTCTTAGTTGGTGGTGCTTTTCTTAGCCTTCAACTTAAAAAGATTGCAAGACAGAAGAAAATCCCTTTATCACCAACTTTTGGATTGTCTGAAATGAGTTCCCAAGTTACTGCACAAAGTCCTCAAGATTTTTTAAAAGAGCCACCATCTAATCACATCGGCAGTCTTCTTCCATATAGAGAAATGACTGTTGATAAAGATCAAAGGATACTCCTAGGGGGCAAAACCATTTTTTCCGGTTATCTCTCAAAAAAAGAATTTCATTCTCTTTGTTTTTCAGAAAGTGCACCGAATCTTTGGCAAAGCCAAGATAAAGGCTTCCTTGATCAAAACTCCAAACTTGTACTTACTGGGCGTCAGGATAAAGTTTTTATTTCTGGAGGAGAAAATATTAATCCCTTTGAAATAGAAAAAGTTCTCATGGAGCATGAGGGGATAGACTCGGCAATAATTATTCCTGTCCCTCACGTAAAATATGGACAAGTTCCTTTTGCATTTTTTGAATCCAAAAAAGAAGTTTCAAACCATGTGCTTGATTCCTATTGCCGAAAAAAGTTACACCCTTTCAAAATTCCATATGGATATGCACCTTTAAAGATGGTCTCTTCAGCCTCCATTAAGCCATCAAAGGAAGAGCTTTCACTTATTGCCAAACAAGAAATTACTAAACAAAATATTTTTTTTAAAACATCAGGTAACCCTGAAAACCCTCTTTTAATTTTCATTCACGGGTTTATGGGTTCTCATCGCGATTGGGATTATTTTATTTCAAAGATTAAGAAAAAATATTATTGCGTTTCACTAGACCTTCCAGGTCATGGAAAAACACCTCTTTCCTTGAAATCCTTTGAGGAACTTTCGTTTCAAATAAAAAACCTCATTCAACTTCTGAATAAAAGTAATTGTTATCTTATCGGTTATTCACTTGGAGGAAGGATTGCTTTAGATTTTTTCAAAAGGTACCCTGATTTAATCTCAGGAATTATCCTTGAGTCATGCCACCCAGGCTTAAAAGATGCTAAGGAAAAAAAGCAGAGGATCAAATCCGATGAAAAACTCTTTTCTCATTTTTCTAACCCAGATAAAGAAAGCTTTTTTAACTTTTTAAATAGGTGGTATCAACTCCCTTTATTTGGAAGCATCTCAAATCATAAAAGTTTTGGAAAACTTTTAGAAAAACGGATGGAAAATAATCCCATAAAATTAAAATCCTTTGCTCAATATTTCAGCCTGGGAAAACAGGATTACTTTTTTCCAACAATTTATAAAAGCAAAATACCAATTCTCTATATTACGGGCGACCAAGACGAGAAATATACAAAAATCGGGAAAAACCTCTCTAGCAAATCTAAATCACTAAATCACTTTATTATTAAAGACACGTCTCATAACACCCACTTTGAAAAGCCTCTCGATTTTAAAAAGCTGATGCTTGACTTTTTAGACCGCTTAAATCAAGACAAACTCTAAAGTCTTTAAAATAATTCGTTAAACGCCAAAAGATTGAGTCTCCCAGTATTCAACCCAATTTATTGACAAAAATTAAAATTTACATGCTTCTTTCATTACTTAGAAGAGTTTAAATACCTTTCTCGAACCTTTTAATTAAACTGACGACAATTTAAATTTATAATTAAATAAGTTCTTTTTTTGTCGAAAAGACATTAGGAAGACACTAAGTTCAGTAAATGAATTATATGGAGCTACCTTTTGAAATACTTCATCTCCTACCTGCTTGTTTTCACCCTTTCATGGGTTTCTGTTCTTCCCAACTATCACGCATTTGCGGAAGATACAGGTTCCTCTAAGGAATCAACGGTATATAGTGAATCGGTTGACAAAGCTTCTGTGCATGGTACCCGTGGAGAAATTGCTCTTGGTACCATAATTATGTTGGCCACAGCATTTGCCGCCCCCTTACTCCTAAAAAGCTGTCCTACAAAACCTTCTGTCATGGTATATGCAGCTGGCGCAGCTATGTTTATAGGTTTCGAGATTTATAACTGGGCCAATTACACTAAAGGCTCTGATAAAGTTATGGAAATTTATGATAATGCAGAAGAGTCTGATAAACAGCTAGAATCACTTACCGCAGCTGGGGAGCAAACACTAGAAGCCGCTAGTAAAACATCCCTAAAAGGAAATTTTGCAATGTCCGTGTCAATCACGTGGGGTGTAGCAGCGGCTATTGCTGGAATAGAAGCAGTTTTAACTTACACAGGTGTAGCTCCAAATGCAGGTCCATGCATAGGAGTCGCTTCAAATTTTCATAATTTAAAAAGAAATGAAACCAAGCTATTTGGCCATCAATCAGTTGAAGAAATTAACATCATGGACAAGATGCCTCCTTTAAAAGAAATAGTCGAAAAAATGGAAAGCGGTAGAAATGATTTCGAAACATACGTCCTTTTAAAAGAACAGCAAAGGTTCTATAAGGGTGATGTTAAGTCTATGAGCATCGATGAATATGAAAAAATAAAAAATAGAGATATTCTTTCATATGAAAAATCTAACAACGTGAATAAGCTAGCAAAATCTCTTTCCAGTATCATAGATTCTCTTATTCCTACTGCCTACGCTGATACTGAGAATAAGGTTGATATGGGTCTTGGAATAAGCGCTGCCTCTATTGGAATCATTGGAGCAGTTGCTATGACAAAGTTTTCAACTGCTTTAGCGACCGTCAAGGCCACTCAAACAACCTTTAGAGAGGCAGTGGTTAGGTCAGTTGGGTTTGGTGTTGCCGCGGGCTTAGCAGGTGGTCAGACAGCAATTATAAAAGATGCCGCTTCAAAACTAGAAAAACAAGCCAACCAGTATTTTAACTTAGCCTCTCAACTCACCCAAGCAAACTCACAAATTACTCTTACAACCGGTATTAATCAGCAAACTCAAGCTCCTATTATTAAACCCATGAGCTCTAGTGCCGCTGCCATAGCCATGAATGGTCAATGCTTCACAGGGGGGAGAGGAAAACTAAGAACTGATCCGAGTTGCTCATGTAGAGCTTCAAAAGGTTGTAAAAAGTCGGGGATGCCAACAATTAATTTTGAGGGCTTTAAAACACCAAATACTTTAAAAAACCTTGTTAATACAAATGGACAAATTACAGATGAGTTCTACAAAGGTAATGTTCAAGGGGCAAATATGTTGGCCGAAGCGAACAATAACAAAAATGCTGCTCGTCTTAAAAAACTAAATAAAAGTGTCCAAAAGACATTAAATAGTGCTTTAAAAAAATCTGGTAAAAAGCCTATTGATTTCGATAAAGAAATTGCTGACAACAGAACTGCTCTTTTTAGTAGTGTTCAGGATAAGCTTTCTTCTATGCCTGGAAATATTTCAAATAGTCTATCGACACAAGACAAAACTAAAGAAGATGCAGAAGATAAATCCGTAAGAGGATCAGGTGGCTCCGTTCAAATAAAAAGCCCAGCATCTACAAGGAGTAGGGCAAAAGCAAAAAAAGGTAAAAAAGGCGGAGACTTTAAGTTTGATTTTGACCTTGATGATGAAGAAGAGGAAAAAACAAAAGGGATGGGTCATTCAAGTGACTCTGCAAAGAGAGATAAGGAATTGGATCAATACGAAACCACTCAAGACGATATTTCCCAAAGAAGCGAAACAAGTCTTTTTAAAATTATTGAAACAAGATATTTGAAAACTGCTTACCCTATTTTCTTCGAGGAGGAAAGTGCCCAATAATGTAGCTAACAGATTGACTGAAAATAAGTTTCTTAATCTGAGCTTACTTTCTTCTTTTTCTTTTTCTTCTTCTTTTTCTTCTTTTTTCCACCAGCAGGTTTCTTTTTCTTTTTCATATAATAGAAAGCAGCGCCACCAATTAAGAGACCCGCAAGGATTAAAAGCAGTAGATCATCACCACCAGACTTCTTTTTCCCTCTTTTTTTCTGATTGACTCCAATTCCAAATTTATTGCCTGAATCAGGAATATAAACGTCATCACCAAGGAGGTCTTCGCTTTTCTTTTTTAAGTTAAGACCTCCCTTTGCAGCAGATTTTCTCTGACGAAAAACCCTCAACGTCGATACCATTCGATCAAAAACTGATTGGTAAGAAGCATAGTGAACTCTAGATACTGAGAATGTTACGGCGATCCCTAGATCTTCCTTAACAGTTGCGAGGTACCGAGTATAAAATCCTGGGACTTCACTCGCTAAATGAAGAGCGTCAATCCACTGATGCCTATTAATAATTTTCATGGAAGCATATTTAGGCTCAGAAACTTGGGTTTTTCTTCCCGGTATTTTGAAGGCCTTGCTTTTTTTAAGATAGGCTTGGTACTGATCTAAAGAGTCTTGAGAGCCTCTCAATTTAGCCGCTAAAATTATTATGGCCTCTTTCTTTCTCTCTTTACTAGAGCTCTGACAAACCCATTCTAATCCCTCTAAAACACATTCCCAGCCTGGTGGGAGCTCAAATTCACAATATTTAGTCGCAAATTTCTTGGCCTCTGCCATTTGGCAAAAGCTCGAAAAGATAATGACAATTAAACTAAATTTTATTCGGCTGATCATTAATCTATTACCTTGATACACTTTTCAACATAAATCTCCTCTAATTTTACCTGATAATTTGGCAACGCCACAACTAGGCGGAAAGAAGTCATAGAATGGACGAAATACTTTTACCTAAAGCTTTCCTCGAACAATAAGGCCAGGTTTCAAAGGCCGATCAATGTACTTTTTTATAATTTTTAGGATAGACCAATTTGGTTTTGTTTCATAAACAACACCAGTACCAACCAAGACATTCCTCCCACGAAAATCACTTTCATAAATATCCATCTTCATACCTTTTTCTATATACTGGTTATAGCCTTTATCAAGCTTTGCAAAGCCTCCTCTAGGAGAAACCTTTGTTATAGTGGCATCAAGATCGTACTCCTTAAACTTTTTCTTTTTCCTCTTTCTTTTAGACAATCCCTCCGATTGCCAAACAAGATTTATACCAAAACCCCAACCAATATCTGTTGAAAAACCTGATATAACTTGTTCAAAACTTCCACCAACACCCCACCTCTCAAAATATTTCATGAAGGCAATATGGCCAACCATTAAGCTCCGATTAACACTGCTATATAACTCGGAAGGAGAATTATCAGGTATTTCTATTCCAGGTTTGTTTTCCGGATCTTGGGAATATGGATCCTGCTTTAAAGAAAAATTTCCCTTGAGACCAGCTTGAACCCCCCAACCTTTCTCTTCCCACAGAAGTCCAAACTGGTAAGGAATCTCCGAACTTAATCCACTCGGTGGTCTTTTATATCCCCCGCTAGAAACGAGTGCGAAGCTTTTTGACAATTTTAAGCTCCCAATTAGGTCAAAACCAACTTCCTGTCCTTCATCACCTAGAGCTAGTGGCATGGTTGGATTTGCTTCTCTTGGAGCTGAAAAAAGGGCCGTTTTATAATAAATATTCCAAGCAAAGAGAAAGTTGCCTAGAGGTCTCATCTTGTATTTACTTGAAAGATATAGAGACTCAACACCAAAGATGGAACCATTATAATTTTCGGTTTTAGAACTATTCATCCTAAGGTTAACACCCCCTGATATATCCAAACTTTTACCAAGTCCATAAGCAAAATTAAGAAGTAAATCATCTTTTCTAAAATAATCTGAAGCGCTAAATTTTAAAGTTTCACCTAAGTCACTATAAGCCCCTGTCGATTGAAAAGATTTAAACCTAAAACCGACCTTCATGGATTTTTCATTAATTGTATGGGACGGAGTCTGGGGAATATCAAAGGCCTGCACAATAGAGCAACAAAAACTTACCAATAGGAATATCAAACTTAGCTGTTTCACGCCCTCTCCTTTTTTTCTCCATCAAAGGACCCTGATTCTGCTGCTTTTAAAGGTAGCCATATTTCGCTTTTCCATACTGTATCTCTTTTAGAGAATTTAAATCTTCCTTCTTGCTCTAAGCAATTTTTTTCAATGGACCTTAAACCAAAACTTGTTTCTAATGATTTTTCCGAAGAGTAGACCTTTGTTTTATTGAAATTATTTTCAACGACTATATGAAAAAAACCTTCTTTTATACCAAAGTGAACAGATATATCACGGCCACCGTGGTCTGAAATATTTTTCATCAAGTTTCCAAAAATTCTGTAAAAGGAAGCATAATGTATTAAATCTTTTTCTTTTTTAATTTTTAAAACGTGATTACTGAGGGATATAACCCTTTCTAAAAATTTTCCATTTTGGCATTCTGGTACAAAATAAACGAGAAGGCGCTTAGCTCCCTCAATGGCTTTTTTAACTTCAACATAATCATCTAAAACTTCTAAATTCTTGTGGCCTTCACGAAAATGGTCCCTAAATAAAAGTTGAAGGGATTCAACTTCGCTCAAAAGATCTTCTATTCCTTTCAGGTCTATTTCTTTTTTTTGATCCTTTCGATTTCTAAGGTAAAGTTTCATTCCGTGGGTTTTATTAATTACATCATGAAAAAATAATTTGGAAGAATCATTGTCTTTTGTTTTAACGTCTTGTTGATCATCCAAAATGGTTGGAAAGTAATCAAAAACTTCCTCAACCAAGATTGCCCCCATAATCGGTAATAGCACTATTATTCCGACTATGGGAATTCCACTTTCAAAAACAACAAAGCATGAAAAAAGAAATTGCCCCAAAACAAGTTCGTAAAAATAAAACTTTTCTTTTCTAAAAGGTGGAGTCAAAGCTGGGCCAAAAAGAAATAATTGATAGTGGTAGAGGAGATTCAAACTGGAAAAAAAGAGTGAAGATAAATCTCCACCCTTAAGTTCGTAAACAAATAACCATAAGAAGAAAGAAAGGCCAAGCCCAAAAAAAAGATACCTTGATAGAAAATCATGGCCATTTTTAATTGATCTCACCCTCTCTTTCCTTCTAGGCCACTGGATTTTAATGAGGGGTTTATCTAACTGGCCTATAAACCGCTTTTTCCCCCAAAACTTCTTCTATTCTTAGCAGCTGATTATACTTTTCCATCCTGTCTGATCGGCTTGCAGAGCCTGTTTTTATATGGCCTGCTCCCGTCGCCACAGCAAGATCCGCAATAAAGGAATCCCCTGTCTCACCCGATCGGTGGCTAATGATGGACTTAAAATTATTTTTATAGGCCAAATCCATCGTTTGAAAAGTTTCCGTCAATGTCCCAATTTGGTTGACTTTAACTAAAATAGCGTTGGCCTGCTTTTTTTCAATTCCTTCTTTTAAAATTTTCTTATTTGTTACAAAGAGGTCGTCGCCTACAAGGACCATCTTTTCACCAAGTTTTTGAGTCAATTGTGTCCAACCATCAAAGTCGGATTCATCAAGCCCATCTTCAATTGAATAAATCGGATAGCGGCCACTAAGTTTTGAGTAATATTCAATCATTTCAGAAGAAGAGAACTCTTTTCCTTGAACCCTGTAAGTGCCTTCTTTAAAAAATTCGCTTGCAGCTGCATCTAGGCTTAAAGATATTTGCTCACCAGGTTTATAACCAGCTTTTTCAATGGCCACGAGAATCAAATCAAGAGCTTCTTCATGAGAGCCTAAGTTTGGAGCAAATCCTCCCTCATCACCTACATTAGTAGAGTATTTCTTTTCTGTGAGAACTTTTTTCAAGTGATGAAAAATTTCGACCCCTGCTCTCAAGTTTTCAGAAAAAGAAGATTTTAGATGAGGCAAGATCATAAATTCTTGGATATCAAGATTGTTTGAAGCATGAGAGCCCCCATTTATGATATTCATAAGAGGTGATGGCAGTAATAATTGCCCCTCCGGTGTAGGAACCTTTAGGGATTCGTGGAGGTATTGAAATAAAGGTTTTTGTGCTTCTAAGGATGCTGCTCGGCAGACGGCCATACTAACGGCCAACATTGAATTAGCACCTAGGTTAGATTTATTTTCCGTTCCGTCCTTTTCAATCATAAGATTGTCTATCGCCTCTTGATCATAAACATCTTTACCCTGCAAGAGAGGAGTTATCTCCTCACGAATATGACCGACAGCTTTTCTTACGGACTTACCTAAATAATAAGAAGAGTCTTTGTCCCTTAACTCCAATGCTTCACGACTTCCTGTTGAGGCTCCTGAAGGAACTGCAGCTCTTCCCAAAAAGCCCTTGTCTGTTACAACATCAACCTCAATGGTCGGGTTTCCCCTAGAGTCAAGAATTTGTCGGGCCTGTATTTTTTCTATCTTTGCCATAATATCTCCCTATTCAAAGAATCAAGAACCGGTGGATTTAAACACGAACAAGGTTTTTTGTCACGAGCTCACACACAGACAACTTTGACCAAAATGTATATGCTCTCTTAGTTTTTGAAATTAAATATTAGCTTAGTAAGGTAAAATCACTGAACTTTCTTAAGTCCCATGCACCACTTTTTGTAGACAAAAATTGAAAGGTAGAGTTTCCACTCCTTGCAACACAGGACCCGCTTTTTTTTAAGGTTACTCCCTCAAGCAAATGTTCCACTCTTTTGGCCACGTAAGGGCCCGGAGATATGCACTGACAACCCAATTCGTTTTCGATAAAGGATTGAACTAGAGGGTAATGAGTGCAACCCAAAATAACATGAGTAAAGCCCAAACCTTTTAACGGCCCTAACTCCAAACGAAGCTTCCTCTCTAATTCACGGCTATTCCCTCTTGAATAAAGCTCCTCAACAATATTCGCCAGGTTTTTACAGTCAAAAATACTAATTTCTCCCTTCGGGTCAACTCGTTTTTTAAGCTCCACAAAGCGAGGTGAGACTTTGGTTGAAGGTGTAATAAGAGCGGCCAAACGTCTCGGTTTAAGAGTTTTACACCCAGATGAAAGAACCTCTCCCTGGTTAACAATATTAAGATAAGGCTCAACACCAACAAAGGGCATACCGCAAAAACGCTCTCGAAGTGACTGTATCCCCAAGGCAGTCGCTGTATTACAGGCAACAACAATAAGGTCTACATCTTTTTCGATGAGGACCTCCACAACTTTTTCACAGCGTTTGCGTATAAACTCTTCTGACTTTTCCCCGTAAGGCAAAAAAGCCTCATCAGCAATATAATAAAAAGAGAGGCTTGGATTAAGGCCCATAAGGTCCTTAAGGATACTAAAACCACCTATTCCAGAGTCAAATAAACCTATCTTTTTCATTCCACCTCATAAACGCTCTGCTCTATCAAAACGAAGCTACATTAACAATCTGTCCTAATGAGATCAACCCCCTTAAAAAAATGAGGCATTATCTTGTGAAAAAGGTCGCGACAAGACTTACACAACCTTTCCAAACCTCAAGCCTTGGGGTAGAAACGTAATGCAATAAAGCAATGATAAGAATACACTGCTTCGCATTTTTTCAAAAAGACTTACTGAAGGGAGTAAACCTTTATGCCAAAGTTTACATCGACAAAACTATTGAGGGGCTACCCCTGTACCCATAGACAATGGAAAGCTGAGAGTCATTGTCGTTTTGTCCACGGGTATAGCCGTGATTTTTACTTTGAGTTCGCTTGTAAAGAACTAACGAAAGAAGGCTGGGTTGTCGACTTTGGGGGCCTCAAAGAAATAAAGATCTGGCTATCTCATATGTTTGACCACACTTTCCTTGCTTCCCACGACGATCCTGCACTCGATCATTTTAAACAATTAGATAAGGAAGGAGTCATCCAACTGCGTCAATTGCCCAATGCAGGAATGGAAGGAACAGCTCAATTTGTTTATGATCATGTCAGCAAAATGATAGACGAAATGACTAATGGAAGGGCATGGGTTACCAAAGTAGAAGTTAGGGAAAATGAAAAGAACTCGGCCTTCCTTGAAATTGAAGGCCCTCCAAGCGAACGCGTTTAGCTTTCCTTTAGACCTTTTTAAAAACTTGATAGGACCAAGAAGGCCAAGAAGACCCTCCTCCATAATCTTTTGACTCCTTTCTTACCCATAAAGGCTTTCCTTCATTTTCAAAGCTTGGGAAAAAGGCATCGGCTTCTTTTTTACCCTTAATCCTTGTCAGATAAAGTGTTTGAGCAAAAGAAATAAGCTGCTCGTAGACTTGAGCTCCACCTGCGACCATCAGTTCTTTTTCATCATTTTTACTGGCCAATTCCAGTGCCTCTTGAATGCTAAAAACCGGTATAACACTTGAATGTAAGGATAAACGATCCTCCTCTTTTTTTCTCGTCAAAACAAGAAGGGTTCTTCCAGGTAAAGGCCTTCCAATGGACTCATAAGTTTTCCGTCCCAGGAGGACATAATGACCCATCGTTAATTTCTTAAAGTTTTTCAGATCTTCAGGAATCCTCCACAAAAGCTCATTCCCTTTTCCTAGACCTCTATTTTCGTCAATTGCCGCAATCAATGAAATCTTCATTCTTACTCCTTTTCTTAAACAAAAAGCATAATAAAGTAATCAAACCGCGACTTCTGCTTTTATATGCGGATGAGGTAAATAATTTTCAAAAGAAAAATCCTCGTATTTATGGTCAAAAATTGAGGAGGGCCTTCTCCTAAAAACTAGCCTAGGTAAGCCCCTAGTCTCTCTTTTCAATTGGAGTTTTACCTGATCCAAATGGTTCGTATAAAGGTGAACATCACCTCCAGTCCAAACAAACTCTCCAACATCTAACCCGCATTGAGCTGCAACCATATGTGTGAGCAATGAATAGGAAGCGATATTAAATGGCAAACCCAAAAACACATCGCAGCTTCTCTGATAGAGCTGACAGGACAAGCGACCATTGGAAACAAAAAACTGAAAAAGACAATGGCAAGGAGGCAAGGCCATCTTTTCTAAATCCCCTGGGTTCCATGCACTTACCACAAGTCTTCTCGAAGATGGGTTGGATTGTATCTCCTCTATAACAAGTCCCAATTGATCAATAACATGACCATCAGTGGATTCCCAAGATCTCCATTGCTTTCCATAAATAGGACCCAGGTCCCCATTTTCATCGCACCATTCGTTCCAAATATTACAACCATTCTCTTTCAAAAATTGAACATTAGTATCGCCTTTTAAAAACCAAAGAAGCTCCACAATAATTGATTTTAAGTGTAGCTTCTTAGTCGTCAAAAGAGGGAAGCCTTCCGATAAATCAAAGCGCATTTGCCTTCCAAACACGTTAAGTGTTCCAACCTTTGTTCTATCTTCTTTAAGCTCTCCATTCTCAAGAATATCTTTCATTAAATTCAAGTAAGCTTTCATTTGGCAATCCCCCCTTATCTAAAAATTTCCTCATCATATAACCTAAAAAGGCTTCTGGTAAAACCATCCTGTGTCTATAGCGAGGCATTGAGTTTGACCAATTACATTGTCCTAACTTGAAAAACCCTTATTTAGCTTGTCACTGTCTCTTTACAAGGTACAATAAACTGATTTCCATAAAATTTGACTTAATTTTTTATGAGTAAATGATTAGCTTCTAAGAGGAACACATGACAAGAATCCATACAGGGCTTGAGTTATTAAAAATAGAAAAAAACTTACAAAAAAAAATCAAGGGGAATATAGGCCTTCTATGTCACAACGCTTCTATTGATAAGGGTTTTAATCATGCTATTGAAATAACAAAATCAATTTTTGGACAGAGGCTTAAAAAACTCTTTGGACCTCAGCATGGACTTATAACAGACGTTCAAGACAACATGGTTGAAACTAAGGACTTTATCCATCCTCATTTCAAATTACCAGTGTATAGCCTCTATTCAGAAACGCGTATACCAACAGATGAAATGCTAGAGGGTATAGATACTCTGATTGTTGACCTACAAGACGTAGGAACTCGAGTCTATACCTATATATCCACTTTAGGTCTACTCATGGAAGCCTGTGGAAAGAAAGATATCGAAGTCGTCGTTCTTGACCGGCCTAACCCTGTTGGCGGAAACATTATTGAAGGAAATATTTTAGGACCCTCCTATAAATCTTTTGTTGGTCACTTTCCGTTTCCAATGAGGCATGGCCTCACTATGGGAGAGGTTGCCAATTTCTGCCAAGCTCATGGTGAAGGTCAATGTTCTCTTAACGTCATCCAAATGGAGGGCTGGAAGAGGTCCATGACTTTTAACGAGACGGACCTTCCGTGGGTCCTCCCCTCACCCAACCTACCGACTTGGGAAAGTGCTTTTACATTCATTGGAACGGTACTTTTCGAAGGAACCTTTATTTCAGAAGGAAGAGGAACAACCAGAAGCTTAGAAATTATAGGCCACCCTAATCTGGAGCCCTACTCTTTTAAAGAAAGCTTCCTCAAAAAATGCGATCTTTTGGGACTCTCTGGATTTAACCTAAGGCCACTGTATTTCAGACCTACCTTTCAAAAGCATGCACAAAAAACTTGTGGGGGGTTTCAAATTCATCCTACCAATCTTCAAACTTTTAGACCTTGGACATTGGGACAAGTCTTATGTCATGAGCTTTACCATGAACTGGGGTCGGACTTTCAATGGAACAAAAGTCCCTATGAGTATGAGTTTGAAAGGCCTGCAATTGATATGATAAATGGCACTCATCAGATTAGAGAGTGGATCGAGGAAAAACGTTCTTGGGAAGATTTAAAGGCCATTGAAGAAAAAGACTGGCCTCAATTTTTAGATCAAAGAGAATCTATACTACTCTACAGATACTAGAAGATAACTTAACACTTTTACCGTCAAAAAGGTCTGTAAATTATGGCAAAGAAAGAGTTTTTCCTCATATGGACAAAAGATTCTGGAGAAGAAGAAACAATATCAATTAAACATGAAATGATTTTTGGAAGAAAAAAAGACTGTGATATGGCACTTCCTGATCAGCTTGTGAGTGGCAAACACTTCCAAACCCTCATTATTGGACAAAAAGTCTACCTTTCTGATCTAAATTCTTTCAACAAAACGTTCCTTAATGAAGTTGATCTAAGTCCAGAGAAGAAAACGCCCCTTAAAGAGGGAGATATAATAAAAGCAGGGAAGCAAATGTTTACCTTTACCATGGCCCCCGGCAAATCGGCTTCTGGCACTTCTTCTTCATCCAGCGTCTCGCTTGAAAATGACAGCCTCCAGCTTAAAATTGAAAACCTAAAAACAGAAGGAACCAAAACAGAAAGCTCTAGACCTGAAGACCCATTCCTAAATGGACTTTATGAACTTAAAGACATACTTGATCTGAGCATAAACCATGCCGGTGATTCAAAATACGATTTATCCAGCTTATCTTTCAGTAAAGAACCTAAGAAAACTCATTTTCAAGAATTTAAGGACAAAAAGGAAAAAATTCTAAACAGAAACAAAGAGCTAGCTAAAGACCTTAATGAGCTTATAAACCTTTGGAAATCTTTCTTTTAATGCCCTCATTTGCAAGTTATTTTCTTATAAATTAGAATTTAATATAAGAAAACATCGGTATTATCCTGTTCATGAATTTTTTAACGAGGAAAGAAGGAAAAAGGTCATGAAAAAAAAGAAAAATCTTTTTAAGGTACTTTCAGAAAACGACATGAAAGAAAAACTCAGGCTCGCTTCAGAGGAAAAGTCAGAGGCCCATATTTGGGAACAAGCCGATAATATCAGAGAACTTTTTTATATTACAGATTTCCAAGAAGATCAAAATAGGTTTATTTTGAGACCTAGCCTCAATGAGACATCACTTTTAAACAAAGAATGCCTGATTAATTTTGAAGCTGAAGATAGAGAGTTTTTTTCAACTGGCACAATTCAACCAGGAGAAAAAGGCCTTTTCCTTTTTACTATTGGAAATAAAGTGTTTAGGTTCGATAAGAGAAAGCACTTAAGAATCCCTGAGGAGTTTACTGAAAGCCTTATATTTAAAGTCAATAGACAGAAGGACTTCCACTTTAATTGCTTCAATATTTCAGAGGGTGGAATTGGAATCATCTGCAACCTGGATAAAAGAGATGTTTTTAGTGTAAATAAGAAGTTTAGAGACGTTTTTTTAGAGTTCAATGGCAAAAACTATGCAATTGAGCTCGTTATTGTTCAATATAATGGTGAAGCTGATGAAGAATACGGACAAAATAAAATTCAAATCGGACTGGCCTTCAAAAGCATTACTGAAACAGTAAAATTCAATATTAAAAAAGAAGTACAGAAGTGTTTATTCAAAGCTCTTAAAGGCAAAAAAGAATCGTAAAATCTACCGCACTTTGCAAATTTCCTGAATCCTTAAATCAATTTTTTTGGCCAATTTTAGAATATATTCATTTTGGACAAATGGTTTTTTCAAAAAACCCGAAGGAGGGCAATTTCCATAGGGCGGAAGTACTTTCCAAGGGGAAGATTTTAACACTTCTTTTCCAATTCTTAGCAAAGTCTTAGTTGAAATACGTCCCCTTTCATGCTCCATTAAGCCAAGATCAAAGGCAGTCCAATAGCTTCTTTGACCACTAAAAAAGTTTTTATTTTCAACATTATGAATATAGATTTCTTTAACTTTTTCAGGAAATTTTTTTCTTAATTCATGATAAATAGCAGGATCTTCATTGACATCGTCTCCAATTAGAACAAAAGGGCCTTCTTCATCTTCCAAAATCCTTTCGAATACCTCTCTCTTAAAAAGGCGGCTTTCTTTCCCCAAAGGTCGAAGAAAAATTTTATGCTTTGGAAATTGATGGTGCTTTAAAAGACTTTGAACCATAGGGTAAAGAAAGCTGGGAGAAGCACTGATCACCGTTAAACGAAATTCTTCTTCACAAAAAGAGCCGGCTTTTTGCCCAGTCATTCCCCTATAAAGAATATCAAAGCCAGCATTAATATGCTTTTTGAAAAGGGCATTATATCCCATCACTGATATTTTTTTGGACGGGTAGGTCTTTATTGTGTCATCAAAATCACTCAAAATTTTTGTGCCATTTTTGCAAGACTCCTCTGCTGAAAAGGCTTTCAAAAGGGGGGAAGAAGCCATAAAAAAGGCAAAAAAAGACAGAAAGGGCAGGCACAATTTCTTGGAACTTAGCAGCTGACTCAATTCGTATTCTCCCAGGTATTTGTTTTTTCGGGGGATACTAAGGTATCTTTATTAGAATAAAAAGATCTTTTTCAAAATTTTCCTCTTTTTGGCCATTGGGTTCCATACTAAAATGGAACTAAGTGCTAAAAAGAAAGGCAGAGAGGAGAAAAAAAAGAGAAAATTATGACCGAGAAATCAAAAAAAGGAAAAATTCTCATCGTTGATGACAGTGCTGATATTAGGCTATTGTTGATTTTGAAGCTGAAAAAAGCAGGTTATGATGTTCTGGCAGCGTCAAATGGTATGGAAGCACTTGAAGTTATCGGGGAAAACAAAGAAATAAAACTCATCATTTTGGATGTTATGATGCCGGTCATGAACGGTATCCAAACGATGAAACTCCTTTTAAACCGTATTGAAAAAAACCAGCTAAGAGAAAACCAGTCACCAGAAAATACTGACGGAGAAAACCCTGAAGCAGAAAATGTTATGGAAAGCGATGATGACTTCCCTCTTCTTAAAGTTGTTTTCTGCACAGCAAAGCAAGACCCTAGACAAATTGAACTTGCACTTCAAGCCGGTGCCGATGACTACATCACAAAGCCCATAGACGAAGCTATCATGGTTCAAAAAATTCACCGGCTCATGGGCCATCAAGATGAGCAGTTGTTTGCAGTGCTAAGAACCCAAATTCCCATTACCATAGAAGAGTACCCCGATGCTGAGCCTTCCACTCTCCTGGAACTTTCAGAGACAAATGCTAAGTTTGAGTGCGCCTTTCAAATTGCCGATGGAACAAATCTTACTTTTCATTCAACTTATTTGGAAGGCTTTTTTAAGCATAACGTGAAATTAAAAGGTTCAGTCATCTTTCAAGAGAAAAAAGGTCCAGATCAGTATGAAACCGATATCTTTTTCAAGGGACTAAGTGAGCAAGATAGGCAAGAGCTCAGGTCAGTGACAACAACAAAAAGAGAGTTAATTGAACAAAATGAAGAAGGTGAAGGCGAAGGTGAAGGTCAAGGTGAAGGGTCTTTAGAATAATCTGTTATTTCTTTCATTAAAATTCATCATTAATAGAAAAAGAAAAAGCCTCTAAAGAACCTTTATCAAATGGAACTCCGTCTACAATTTTTAAAGTCCATATTCCCTGGGCACGAAGGCTTAGGAAAGGCTCCAGTGGTCCATATGACCCCTTTTCTTCAAAAAGTTTTCTTTCCCAGACCAAATAGCTGAAATTTTTCGGGTAATCATTTAACAAAACTTCCTTTCCCGAAGGATGAATAAGGTAAATTTTTAACTCTGGGATCATAGGATGAAACACTTCAATTGAGAGCTTTATAGATTTAATCGGTTCATTTGCTTTCAAAAGGAAATGGTACTCAAAGCTTCCCTTGCTTGGTAACTCCAGAGATAAGTCCATGACCTCTACTTTAGAGTGACCCTCGAGAGCGTATTTTCTTTTAAAGCTGGAGTCGATAATTTCATCAATATCTCTAAGAAGAGTTATCCTCGTAACATCCTCCCCCCTGCAACCAGCATTATCACAATGCTTAATCACCATGCAGGAATCCTCGGTTATATAATCTGTATCGCCTCTAACAAGAATTCCTTCAACAAGACCTGTTTCTTTATTAAACACTGGAGAACCTGAATTCCCCTGAAAAGTATCCAAGTTTGCATTAAAAAAAAGAGGGTCTCCATTTTCCCTCACCCTTGCATTATCAGCAATTTTGGTGGGAAGCCCTGAAGGATGACCTATAACAACCAGTTCCGACTGATCTTCAATCTTTCCCTTTTTTCTAAAAGGAAGTGGTTCTCTCATTTGAACTGGTCTATCGAGCTTTATAAGAGCGTAATCTATTTTTTCCAAAGGGTCATATTTAGCGACAATAACTTTTTGGCAAAAATAGACATCCTCAAAGGGAAACTCTTTTACTACTTGGTTTTTTGAGTTTTTTTTAAACCCAAAGACCCAGTGGTAATCAAAGCAATCTTCCTCACTTTGCACACAGTGTCCTGCTGTAACAAGAAGGTCCTCTCTAATTAAAAAGCCTGAACAATTTGCAGGAGAAGGTTGTTCTGAAAACCTCTCCTTTTTACAAATACCATTTTCAAAAAGTTTTTTAGAAGTTAAAGAAAAAAATCCCCCTTCTTTACTAAGAAGGTCTTTTGATATTTGAGCCGCTGTAGAACGAGCAAATTTCTGAAATTTTTCTTTAGGATAATCAAAAACGTCATAACGATTATCAGCACCATAAATAACTTTACCCAAAGAAAGTTCCCTAAAAGGGTTCTTTTTATTTGACTCTTGTGCCAACTCCAGATCACTCATGATACAACTTGAAAAAAGAATAAAAAGAATTATTGGCCAAGACCTTTTAAATGAATCCATTCAAAGCCTTTTTTAACTTTACTCCGAAGACAAGAACTTTCTTCCATGAAAGCTTTTCATCTTAAACTCATACTATTAAATTTTAGACCAAGTTTTTAGTCTATAAACCTAATATTTTCTTTCAAACTTAAAATTTTTTCGAATTTTTAAAAGGAAGGTATTTGTCAACGTCAGGATCATTCAACTATGATCTAAAAAAACCGAGTATTTTTTGAATATTACTTTTTTAAAGGGAGTCTTTGATGAAAAAAAACTCTATACTGTTGACTTTCATCCTCTCATTTATTACTTTTTTTATTTCCTCCTGTCAGTACAAAGAAGATCCTAAAAAAAGTAGTTCATTCTCTATTGAAAAACTAAAAATAAATCTTCCACCATCATGGTCCCTAAAAATAACAAACATTAAGACTCCTCCTCATCAATGGAGAGGGCCTATAGCAGACGGTATCAAATTGGAACTTTATAATACCAACCCTAAAAATTTACAAAGCGAAAAAAAGTCTTATAAAAAGCTCTATCCAAACTCTGAAAGCTCTCAAAAGCTTAAACCACAACTAGTTCGTTACCTTTATCGAAAACTTGAAGCTGGCTATTCTTTTGGAATGATGCAAAGAATTCATCCCGCAATACTCGAAGGTGTTACAGAACAATTTGTTATAATTAAACCACCCTCTGTTTCTTCCGAAAAAGATTACAATGTTCCAAAAAGTATAAAAAACCTTTTTTACAAGTTCTTAAACCTCTCACTAAATGAGCCTTTTAAAAAAGCTGAGATCGTAAAGGAAGCCTTTAATTCTCAATTTCATAAAAAACTTAAAGAAAATAAATCAAAATATAGTGATAAAAAAGCTGTTATTTTCAAAGAAGAACGCCATGGGACAGAATCCCTTGGAGTCCTTACTTTAAAATAATTGAGTTAAAAACCATTTTGCTTTGAAGTTAAAACCATCGCCACAGATTTTTCATAATAGGCAGCTTCATTCATAAAAATTGGCCAAACAGTAGGCCCTTTCCAGTGAATCGTTTCTCCATCAAAACAAATAAATAGTGGCCCTCCATCCTTAATTGGCTCAAAATCCTTGCCTTCTCTCTCAGGATGAATCATCCCTTTAAGTCCACCATCTTCGTCCCTTGGATAATCTAAGCTTTCTAGTACATGAAATGTTTCAAGTTCTTCCATTTTGTAAGAATTAAGATCAACCTCTTCAACATTTTCTAAAAATGAAAGTGTTTCTCGGACCACTTTTTCCATTAGTAGAAATAGCTCTGACTTTAATACTCCTTGAGGAACAGGTCCAAACTCTAAAAGAATTCCTGACTTTGCCTGAGTAAAAAGACAGTAGTTATCTTCAAGCTCCTTGAACTCACAAATAATTTTTAAACTCGGAAACACCTTTTTAAGGTGAGATGCGACAATCAGAGACAAATCATCTTTATGGGAAAGAATTATTGTGGGACCCATTTGGGAAGTCGTTGTATGAAGGTCAATAATAAAGTCTGCACGCACTTCTTTAAACTTTTTGTCCAAATCTAAAGCGAGCTTCTCCTCGTGTTCAAGGAAATTTTCTCCTTTTTCATCAAACTTTTTTTTAGCAGCTAGAAGAAAATCTTTTGAAAAGCACCGATTCAGATCATGATCAACATATCTTTTGTTTAGCTTAAAAGCCTCTTCATTTCCAAGCTCAAAAAAGGGACTAATATTTTTATAATTTTCTTTCAAACCTAAAGACTTTAACTTTTTAATCAAATAAACTCCGGTAAATTCATTTCCGTGAGTTCCTCCTACAACAAAAACTTGCCTCTTTTTACTTTTAATCATAACTTTTTCTCTTAGTGTAAGTTTAAAATATTCAGTGAAATTGGCCTGAAAGTATTCCCAAGATTTATTCATTAGTCCAATACTTTTAGCGGATAATGCGGAGTGGGAACGAAATCATGTTAAGCATAATAAAAAGGGTTGTCTTTTTCTATGTTGGTAAGCTTTTTATCATTTCATTTGTTTTTCCTGCAAACTTGTCATTGGTCCATGGTGATACTCTACCCTGCCCTTTGACCAACCAAAAACAAATACTCAAAAATCTTAATAAAGCTATTGGCCCTTATAAATACGATTTAACAGAGTTAAATCAATGGTTTAGCTCCCAAAGGCCCTACAAAGGAGTCTCCCTTCTTATTCATGGCCTCAACAACAAACCAAGCACTATGAACGCCCTGGCGCTCCACCTTTCTACGCTAGGCCATGCCACCTTGCGGGGATCACTTAGGGGTCATAGAGGAAGCCTGAAAGAGGGTCAAAATGTAACGGTATCCCAATGGAGGGAAGATGTTGACCTACTCTATTGCTTAGCTCTCTTAAAAAGCCAATATTTAAAGGTCCCTTTAAATATTAGTTGTTACTCGATGGGCTGCCTATTATTTCTTGACCTCTTTAAGAGAATAAAAAGCTTACAACAAGATAACATGGTAGAGAGGGCCATTTTTATTTCTCCTGCCATTAAGGTTAAGCCAGAGCTTTCGTGGCTTTCTCACCTATTTAAAATGCTCCCATCAGATTGGATGATTCCTAGTTCAAATATAAAGCTTTATAGATCACAAAATGGAACATCCGTTTCCTCTTATAAGGCCTTTTTTGAGCTCCTCGATGAGAATCATAGTATTGACTTCCTTGGCCCTAAATCATTTGGACTTCCAAAAATACTTACTCTACTAAACCCCAAGGATGAACTTGTTGACGCAAAAAGCATCATCAAATTATTCAGAAAAATGCCCAAGGAGCAAACATGGGTTAAGCTCATAGAAATTGAAAACAAAAACGCCACCACCATAAAACATATAAACCACCTCCTATTAGATGAAGATAGCTTAGGGAAACTCAAGTGGCAGGAATGGAAAGAACATATTTCTCTGTTTTTAAAAGAGGGAAAACGTGCAACTCTTTATTGAGATATTTGGTAAAGTTTGGCATACTGTAGCGACTCCATTACCCCATAGGATAGAGGATTTCGGCAATGAACGAAAAATTTGAAAAAGCTGTTTCATTATTAAAAAATGCTGTCAAATACTCACATCTAGATAATCAAAAACATATTGATTTCTCCCTTGTAAACGCTCCGCATCTTGATGACTATAAGAAAGCCATGGTCACTGTTCAAAAAGCGGTACAAGATGGAGACATCACTCAAGATGACCTTAAAAAGAAGTTAGGGTTAATTTAGTTACTCGTTTAAATCCACAATAGCTTTTTAGATGATCCTTAAGCAAAAAACCAACAAAACCTCTCAAAAAAATAGCGTAGGAATAGCCATTTTTTCCAAACGAAAAAAAGCGGTTTGCTATTTTGAATTTGTGTTAAAATGAGATGAACTAACAGTCAGGCCCTAAGTTATCTCAGGAGGCAAAATATGAAAATATTGGTCGTGGATGATGAAGAAGATGTAAGAGAAATCATCACTGAGTTTATTGTAGAAAACTTCGACATCAGCGTTCTTGAAGCCAGTACTGGAATGGAGGCCATTAATTGCCTCGAAGGAGAAAAGGATATTGGTCTTATCATAGCTGATTACAATTTTCCTGATCTTGGAGATGGTGGAGTCAATGGTGGAGGAATCTACACCTTTAACCTTGGAAACGAAAATATACCATTTTTTCTCTTTTCAGCAGAAAGACCTGAGGATCACCAAGAATTAGACAGTTTCAAATTGGACAATCCTCTTAATACAATTATCGGAAAACCCTATGATCACACCTTTACAAAAGAAGCGATCAAAAAAGTCATTATTGCCGCCCAAAAAAGAGATAAAGGCTCAAAAACGGTTACCTAAAGATAAACTCTTTTATCTTCTTGTTAAAATTCATAACAATTTAAGGGGGCTTAAGATTTAAGCCCCTCTTTTATATTCTAGTAAGAGCGCCCAAAAAGAGCTTCTATAGTTGCCTCTTTACCTGTAAGAATGCATTTTCCAATTTTTCCATTCTGATCTTCTGGTAAACAACGAATCGACACCTTGAGCTTTTTTAGCTCTTCTTCCGTCTTAGAGTCACCACACCACTTGGCCCTAACAAACCCAACCTTGCCTTCTTTTTTTTGAAAATAGGACTCAAACTCTTCTTTGGTCTTTAAACCAGTTTCTATATTACTGTCTCTAAAATTCTTTGCTTGCTGAAAATAATTATTTTGTATTTCTTCTAATAGTTGAGGCACCTTTTCATTCAGTTCCTCAAAAGACATTTTGTGCTTATCCTTATGGGCCTTATCTCTTCTGGCCACCATAACATTACCATTTTCAAGATCTCTAGGACCAATTTCCACCCTTAGAGGAATCCCCTTTTTTATCCATTCCCAGTTTTTTTCTCCGCCACCCTTATCTCTCTTGTCAACGCGTACTCTGATTTCGCGTCCACTGTAAAACTGGCTTTGTAAGTCCTTAGAGAGTTTTTGAGCACACTCTAAAACGGCCTCATCTTTGGTCGGGTCTTTACCAGGAGTAATAGGAAGAATAACAATATGTTGAGGAGCAACTCTAGGAGGAACTCTCATCCCATCGTCATCTCCATGAACCATAATCATTCCCCCAATTAGACGAGTGGAAACTCCCCAGCTCGTGGTATACGCATATTCCATATCACCGTTTTTATTACTAAATTGAATGTTAGAACTTTTAGAAAAATTTTGTCCTAAAAAATGTGATGTCCCTGCCTGTAAAGCCTTCCCATCTTGCATCATCGCTTCAATCGTAAAGGTATGAGTCGCTCCAGGAAACCTCTCTCCCTCACTTTTTTCCCCCGGAATAACAGGTAAAGCTAACTCATTTTCAGCAAAGTCCTTATATACTTTTAGCATTTTGAGAGTTTCTTCAATAGCTTCCTCTTCTGTACTATGAACGGTATGCCCTTCTTGCCATAAAAACTCAGCAGTTCTCAGAAAAATTCTTGGCCTCATTTCCCATCTGACAACATTGGCCCATTGGTTTATGAGAAGGGGTAGGTCACGATAAGAGTTCACCCATTTTGAAAATGACTCACCAATTATTGTTTCGGATGTTGGCCTTACAACCAAAGGCTCTTCTAACTCTCCCGTCGGAACCAACTTCCCATCATTTTCTTCTAACCTATGATGAGTAACCACGGCGCACTCTTTAGCAAAACCCTCAACATGCTTTGCTTCTTTTTCTAAAAAGCTCAATGGAATAAAAAGTGGAAAGTAAGCGTTCTCATGCCCTGTATCTTTTATCATTTTATCAAGGAGGGACTGAATATTTTCCCAAAGGCCATATCCCCAAGGCTTAATTACCATACAACCACGCACTGGAGAATTTTCTGCCAAATCAGAAGCTTTAATAACTTGCTGGTACCAACCAGGAAAATCATTCTCTCGAAGGGGGCTAATAGCAAACATGTTTTTCTTTCCCAAAATTTGACACCTTTTTAAAAAAACCTGGTAAGCCTTCTTACTAATACATCGTGTTAAGATTTACGGCCCAGAAAACTTAACTTAAATCTTTAGTCTTTACAATCAAAAAAATAAATGGCCAAATGTTAAGACGAAAGTTTTGGGCTCAATTATATCAAGTGGATGCACCTACCTCAGGGACTTCGAACACTTGGTAAGCGGTTCTTTTATAATAGGGATTTCTATGGAGGCTGCCGAAAGGTAAAAATTAAAATTGTTTTTCAAAGTGAGGTTAAGGATGACTGTCATGGAAGATACAGGTTTTATAGTTAGGCAAAAAGAATACCTTCTTAAGCTTAGGAATGATCTACTCAATGCAATTAAATACAAATCCACAGAAGACCTTCATATTCCTTCAGATGAAATTGTAGAAGACGGCGACCAAGCTCAGACCTACATTAATCAAAATGTTACTTTTGGGTTAAGAGAAAGAGAGTTAGCAAGGCTAAGAGAAATCGAGTCTGCACTTCTTAGAATAGAGAATGGGTCTTATGGTTTTTGCGAAGAGACTGATGAGCCAATAGAAAAAAAGAGATTAGAAAAAGTTCCATGGGCAAGGCTCTCAATTGCAGCAGCAGAGGAAAAGGAGAGGGAGCAAAGCAACCTCAGAAAGCCAAAGTCTGTCTAGCAGGTCCAAATAAAAAGAGGGAAGCACTTTTCAATATCGCTTCCCTCTAAATTTATTATTATATAAAAAGTGGCTTATTCTTTAAGAATCACCAGCTTGATTTTGTCACACCAGGAATCATTCCTTGCAACGCAAGCTCTCTAAAAGCGATTCTAGAAAGGTTAAATCTTCTGTAATAAGCACGCGGTCTTCCTGTCAAACCACAACGGTTTCTATGACGAACCTCTGCAGAGTTTCTAGGAAGCTTAGAAAGCTTATAACGGGCTTCAGCTCTTTCCTCATCACTCAAAGTCATGTCTTTAGACTTCTTTCTGAGCTCAATTCTACGATCTTTGTACTTAGCGACAAGTTTAGCTTTCTTCTCATTAGCAACAACTTTAGATAACCTCGCCATTAAAAATATCTCCTTAAAAGTTTTAACCTTGTGTGATAATACCCTTACTTAATTTCTTTATGCAACGTATGACGTCTTAAAAATGGATTGTATTTTTTCATTTCAATACGTTCGGGAGTTGTTTTCTTGTTTTTTGTAGTCGTATATCTAGAAGGTGAATTTCCTTCTTTTCTCGCTTCAGTACATTCAAGGGTCACAGTCACTCTTGGACCTTTACTTCTTTTCCCTTTTCCTTTTTTCGCCGCCATCTTAACGCCCTTCCTTTTTATAATTTTTGAAGGCGCCAATATAGCATAAATGAATGGTTATGCAAGTAACTTTGGCAAAGAACATCTAAAGAAATTCTATCGAGGAAAAGACTCAAAGCATCTCAATAAACTTTATTCATCATGCTTAACAAGCTTTAGCTTTGGCTTTTTAAGCAGTTTCTCAACAGTGCTAATGAGTGTTTTATTAAACTCTTTAAAGTCATCGTCAGCTTTATCCATTTCTTCTTGACCCAATAAGTCTTTTGTCTTGTCAACCACTATTTTCGCATAGAGACTCTGAGAGAGGATATCTCCTTTCATTTGACCTTCAAGATGCGCTATGTCGCATTTGTTTTCATTCAACTTTTCTATAAATTCATCTTTCCCCAAATTTTCCGCCAACCAATCTTCATTTCCATCTACTTTAAGAGACCATTTATTATTTGGGGCCCAAAAAACCTCAAACTTTTTAACATCGTAGACATCTTTTAAAACCCAATACCGCTTCTTGTCCATCGAATAAGAGTTTATAAAATCCATAAATTTTTCAATCATTGTCTTTTTCCATGATAAGAACGTTTATCTCAAAAAGATCTTTCTCCATGATCTATCGACAAATAAAAAAAAAAGTATAGTACGGAGTCATTTCATCGGGTATCGGAAGTTGCGCTAAAGCCAACTTCATCTTCCTTCTTCTAATATGAAAAGTTAAGTCATCTTTTTAAAAATTAGATTTTTCTTAGGTGGGACTCAACAAGTTCAGGATTTATTCTTCCATCTTCTCCAATAAGAGTTTCATCAAGAAGAACTTCTTGGATGAGCCCAACTAAGACATAAGAATTTGTCTCTTTAATAGGGATACACTCTTTTTTAAGGAGTCCAATTTTTATAAGAGCTTCCGCTGCATATGGGGCCTCGATGCTTCCAGTGTAAAACTCAGTGAAGGCATTGGGATTCACATCAGAAAAGTCATGAGTAAAATAAAGGTGGGGATTTTCCCTTTTTTTGTATTGGGACTTGTCTACATGGTTTATCGTGAAAGAGTCTTGTTCGATAAGGTTTTTAATAGTTTGAGGCTCTACATGAAGAGGTGAAACCGCTAGACCAATGACGGCGGGGTCTGCACCCAAATGAAAGCATGCACTAGTAAGGCCCAAATTAGGTTGGCTCTCAGCATTTATCGTACCAATAAGATTTGAACTTTCAAAGCCACTCAAAGAATTGATGAAATTAACTTTAAATGCTTCTTTCATCTGCTTAAATTCTTCTAGTGAAAAAAGCTTCATATCATTATCAATCATATTTTTTACCTTTAACAGGACCCTAAGTAGAGTCTCCCCCAACATCCTATCAATTAACATACTAATGGAAACCACCTCTTAAAGGGAGGCTTGGAAAAAAATACCGGAAAAAGGCTGGGATTCTAGGAAGATATATTATTTATCCTCTCTAGAGCTTTATAAAGGGCCTGTGTCCCCAGTTGACCTCCTCCTTGGTCTTTTAGGGCCAAATAAAGCTGATGGGCCAAGGAAAGACCAGGAAGGCCCAAATCCATTTTTTTGGCCTCCTCGAGAGCAATCCCCATATCCTTGATAAAGTGATCTACGTAAAAACCTGGTGTAAAGTCTTTCTTTAAAATCCGCCGCCCCAGTTGAGATAAGCTCCAACTTGCAGCCGCTCCACTTTCCACAGACTCAAGAACCTTCCAAGGATCCATCCCGACCTTATATGCGTAGAGAAGGGCTTCTGAAACACCAATCATATTTGTTGCAATGAGGGTTTGATTAACCATTTTCGCATGTTGACCCAGCCCATACGAACCGTGGTAAACAATGGTTTTACCCAAGATTTCCCAAAAATACCTAAGTTTGTGAAAAGCCGCTTCATCTCCTCCAACCATGATTGATAATGTTCCATTAACAGCTCCGATATCTCCACCTGAAACAGGTGCATCCAAAGAGAGAGCACCCCTTTGACCAAGCATTCCCCCAACTTTTAAGGCCAAGCTTGGTGAACTTGTGGTCATATCTACAACGACTTTACCTGACAATTCTTTCTCACTTTGTAGAAACCCGTGTCCACCAAAGATGCAAGAATGAACATCTTCAGGAAGCCCAACCATCATAAAAACTATATTAACTTTTTCAATGAGGTCACAGGGTCTATCTACCCAAACGGCACCTTCATTTAAGAGATCTCTGGCCTTTTCCTTAGTTCTATTATGGACGAAGAGGTTTACTCTTTCTTTTTGAAGCCTTTTGGCCATGGAAAGCCCCATAACCCCCGTACCAATCCAACCTACATTTAAGCCGGAAAGAGTAAGAGCTGAAGATTCTGTCATTCCTTAACCTCCATTAGGTAGAGGCTCAATCTTCCATTCTATTTTTTCTCTTTGACAAAAACGCTGAATCTTTTTAAGCCCATCAGCAACGCGGTCTATGTATTTCGAAGCAGTTTCCTGGTGGTAACCAATAGATAAGTTGATTGTGTCATCCATACACTTCTTGTCTTTAAAAGTTTCCCAATTTCTTTTAAATGCCCAAAAAATTTCATCACCAGTCATATAGTCGGCCAGACAACCATTGTCTGGAACCTCCCATAGTGGTTGAGTTAATTGATCATCTCCTTCTCCTAATATGACATAAGGTTGGGTGGTTTCGGTAATATCGGGCCAAATCTGATCCAGCCAATCGT
>MDTD01066863.1_pt1 | contig 28009 bp, 29 predicted proteins | sample 811221 | NCBI WGS metagenome assembly MDTD01 (sample SAMN05326646, study PRJNA326480) | marine metagenome | isolation source: seawater | place: Pacific Ocean: South West | collected 2011 | reverse complement strand
TTCTAAATTATTTATTTTTTTTTCATAAATCTCCATTATTAATTTAATATCATTTTTCAAATTATTTATTTCTTGGTTTACATCAGCAACACTACTGTTGCTTATTAATATGCATAGAAATAAACCGCATAATGTTTTTTTCATTGTATTCTCCATAAATTTTATTTAATTGTTAATTATTAGCATTAATGCAATAGTATTGCAATATTGCAATGTATATCTAGAATGACTATAAAGAAAATAAAAATTTAAATTTAATAAAATTTAGCTTTAAGATTATTCTATGATAAAACTAGAATATTCCTTTTCATTTAATGAGCATTTAATTTTAGTATGATATGCACCTTCATTGAATTCAAAGTAAGCAAAGTTGCACCTTTTCCCAATTAAATTTCTCCAAGCACCAGAACCTCCCACAAAATAAACTTTTAGAGCTAGCTCTGTAATCTCGTCCTTATTAGTGGTTGTTGTCTTATCTGACTTTAACAAATAATAAGCTTTATGTCTTCCATCCCTTAATTCACATATTATATTGAGTAATACTTGCTTTTCATAAATTTCTGTTGTGCCTTGACATTCACTATTGCCATAAATATTTGTATTTGTTGAAAAAACACTAGTCGTCGATATAATTCTAAAAAAGTTATTATCGTCTATTTCATATACTTTTACTTTTTCTTTTCCATAACTATCTATAGTTAATTCCGAGCAAATTATATCAAAACATAGGATTGAAAGTAAAAGTTTAAGTATATTTGACATAGTATATATTATATGATTTTATCTAATTATCTCAACTCCTAGCTAAGAAGAGTCAGATTAAATAATTCTATAAATTTCAATATTTTTAAATATAAAAGTATTACTAAGGTATAAAAAGGATAGTCTAAAAAAAAATTAATTAATTTTTATTATGAATATCATCTATCCATACACAATTATTATGATCTTCAGCCTCAGGAATATCTAAATTTATAATAATTGGATCTTGACCGCTTCTAAATAGAATGCATTTAAGCACTTCGTTTTCTGAAGCATTTATTTCTTGATGTGGTACATATGGTGGTACAAATATAAAGTCTCCTGGATAAGCATATTTGGCAAACTCTAGTTTTTCACCCCATCTCATTTTTGCTTTTCCTGATAATACATAAATAACGCTTTCTAAATCACCGTGGTGATGGGCTCCAGTTTTCGCGTTTGGCTCTATATCTACTGTTCCGGCCCATATTTTTTTTGCTCCTACGTTACTTCTAGCTATAGCAGCAAATCTTTTCATTCCTTTTGTTTGAGGCGTATTATCATCAAGTTCTTTTTCAGAAATTACTTTAACTCCATCATGCTTCCATTCTTTATCTGATTTCATTTTGCTTTATCCTTATCGATTATTTTCTATTCAAATTTACATTTTTGAGTATACCAAACCATATTATCGATATATTTCACACCATAAGGGCATTCCTTTCCTACAAAAGATTTATATTTTCCTGTCCCTGCTATATAAGTACTTACTCCTCCTCCACTATCATGGAGTTCAGAATTTCTGACCTTTATTGTCCAAAAAGTATCACCATTCTGGTTGGTGTGTTCACATCTAACTTCAACATTAGAGCTTTTTTTGCTCTTTTTAATAACACCAACACATTTTTCTTTTCCGTAATCTCCATAATTGTCTTTCCATAATCCAGAATTTTCAACGTGAATATATTCATTACCATTAGGATACTTGATTGTTTTTAAAATAGTATTATTGTTATTTGATTCAAAAACGTAATTTCCAGCATATACTTCTAAATAGACCAACATTGTAAAGAAAAATGATAATAATTTCATAATTTTATTATATTATTTAGATTGCCTTAGACAACTAATAGTTATTATACAAACTTATATGTATTCATAAAATATTTCTGATATTTACATAAAATATAGTCTAGTATTTAAAACTAACAATCAATTTTCTTTCCATAAAAAGCAGTATATGAAAGCAAACCATTGTCTATAAAATTAAGCTCTAGAGAAAACTTGCAAACAATGCTCCAAATAAATTTAAAAAGGTAGATATCCATGCTAATTTTTATAAGGCTTTTTAAATATATTTTTTTTATCTAAAGATTGAAATTGTTTTTTTAAATTTTTAAACATCATAACTTAGATTACTAAAAATATTTAAAAAATAATAAATTTTCACATAAATTATCTTGATCAATGAAAATTAAAAGTTTATTCATAAGATTAAGTTATTATTTTCTGCTTTTTATTTTTAAAATTATAAAATAGGCTATTTTTTTAAAATATTTCTCATATTAATAAATAAAATATTTTTATTTTTATGCTTTTTAAATTCAATAATTTGGTTTATAATATAAATATAATTTATTCTTTTAATTTAACACACTTAATCTAAATCAATTTATTATACTTTAATTAACTTTTAAAAAGGATTTAACATGCTTACTGGAAAAGTAAAATGGTTTAACACACAAAAGGGATACGGTTTTATTTCACCTGACAATGGAAACAAAGATGTTTTTGTTCACATATCGGCTTTACAAAGTGCAGGAATAAGCTCACTAAACGAAAATGACAAGGTTAGCTATGATGAGGCTAGAAACAATGGAAGAATTTCAGCTGGAAACATAAAATTAATAAATGACTAATTAGTCATTATAATACAATTATAAAATTTTAAATTTACTTATTTACTCAAAACATTAACGTAAAAATAAGACAGCTAACAATTTAATTCGATTTATTACTAAATTTAAATATGTAATATTTAGAATAGATTTTTAGAAAAAACCCTTAACATTGATAATCTTTTTAGACTTGTTAATAACGTAGGCAGTTTTTTTGTTGTTAGCTACTATTTTCACATTAAGTTTTTTACTATACTGAAACTTAGAAAAATGATTAATGTATATAATCTTGAGATCAGAGATTTTCTTACAATCAAATTTATATTTACTTATAAACTCAGAGTGTTTTCCTTCATAGATTACCTTAGCATCGCTTTCTATATTTTCACACTCTGCTGAACCAGAAGGCTTAATCATATTTTTATGATCTGATAAAATTTTTATTGCTTTTTTTATCTTTCCTATATCTTCTTTTTTTTCTGCTTTATATTCAAATCCTACTATATCGTATCCTGGCATTTCATATTCAAATTGTAACATGTTTCCTTCTTGAACTATGTTGAGTATACCTACTCCATGTTCATGAGACTTCAGCGACTTTTTCTTATTATCATGCGCAGATAACTGAGTTATTAAAGCAAAAGATATAAAAAAGATAATTTTTAAAAACATTATAACCTCCTATTTTTTTCTAATATATATATAATGCAATAGTATTGCAATATAATTTTTAATTGCAAAATATAGCATTTTCCATTTGAAATAACTTAATTATGTGAAGAGTTATGATATATTAAATTATGCATAGTTATTATTATTTATTAGTTTGGGTAATTAGTTATTTTATTCCTTTCTTTTTATACTGTCTATTTGCACTTTTTGATAATAAAAATGAAAATAAAGAAAGAAAAATGCCATTTTTTAATAAATTTTCAATTATACTTTTATCAATTTTCGCTACTATGAACAGTATTTTGTTTCATTTAATGGTGATTAATAATACTTTATAAAATATATTGAATATAAAATTTTAAGAAATTAGAGCTAAATAACTTCAAATATTTATTTTTAAAAACCAAAAAGCTTGTTAGTTCATAAAGTGATTAGTAAAAAAAGTTAAATACCTTTAGTAGTTATAACCGTATTTATTTGTATATTTTTTTTATATGTAACTATAGGTTACATTTTTGTTGCATCAAAAAGCTAGTTTTGTCGAACCAAGACACAGCATACTTGCATTCTTTATTTAGAAGTTTTGTATATTTATTAGAAACTTTTATATATCTTTGAAAGCCAATTCCTGCAGCTAATTCAGAAGACTCCCTGTATATCTTTGTAAAAAATTTCTCACCTTCAAAATCAATAAATTCACATAAAAAACTAAGAGAATTTTTATCAGATTTAGTGTGAATGTTTCCCAAACAATGGCCTTTTCCAAAATTGGCATCAGAGTCGGTCCATTTGAATTTTGTTTCAGCTAATACAAGCTTCTCGTCATCAACATTTATTTCTTTGAGTAAATTTTCGCCTAAAACTTTTAACTGATACTCTTCAGCAAATGAATAAAATGAAAATAAAAAAAAAATGAATGCAAACGATCCTTTTTTAAAAACAAAAAAAAGTTTGGTAATAATGTTCATTATAAATAAATTGTATATTGTATTATTTAAACTACAACCTTTTGTTCAAAAACTATTTAAACTTATAAAAAACGAGTAATATCCTCTAAAGTGTGGCAATTAATATTCTTTACATGCAGATAATGCTTGTATAACATCCTAGAGTAGATAATAAATCATATAGATTATAGATAAGTTACAATTTCCTGTAAATTGGGTCTTGTCCTTTCTTTGGGTTGAAATGTTTTTCTTCCAATATATATAAAACCTGCTATTTTTTCTTTTTTTGAGTTACCTCCAATTGCTTTGATTAGTTTGGTATTGTAAGCATACCATTCAGTTAACCACTGAGCAGCATAACCTAATCCTTGAGCAGCATATAATAAGTTAGAGCAAACTGCACCTGCTGATAGGATCTGTTCCCACTCAGGTATTTTCTTATGAAAAACAGGAGAGGAAAAAACTACAATTATAGTATTAGCACGCTGAAATCTGTTACGTTCGATTAGCAGCTCTTTTTCACTAGCATTTTTATTATTTTTTTTAAATTCTTTATGAATTATTTCTTCATCTAAGAACTTTCTTTTTCCTCCTTGCAGAACTTTGATTTTCCAGGGTTTTAATGCTCCGTGGTCTGGAACTCTAGTTCCTATTTCTAATATTGTATTAAGATCTTGCTTAAGAACTTTACCTACCATCATTTTTTTTGCTACAGTAGATCTGCGCTTTTTTAAAAACTCTATAATTTGTTTATTGGCTCTATTTATCATACCTAACTATATAAATAATTAAAAAAAAAAAGCCACCTAAAATTAGATGGCTTTATAAGATATCATATCTTTAACATGTTAGCTTGGACTTACATTCCCATGTCCATGCCACCCATGCCGCCCATGCCGCCCATGCCGCCCATGCCGCCCATGCCACCCATATCTGGCATAGCTGGAGCATCTTTCTTCTCAGGCATATCTGCTATCATAGCTTCTGTTGTTATCAATAGACCTGCTACAGAGGTAGCATCTTGTAATGCTGCTCTCACTACTTTTGTTGGGTCTATAATACCTTTAGATACCATATCTACAAATTTTCCTGTTTGTGCATCGAAACCATAGGTTTTATTTTTTGCATCTCTAATCTTTCCCACAACAATTGAAGCATCGTATCCTGCATTGGAGGCAATCTGCCTAATAGGTGCTTCTAATGCTTTTCTAACAATTTCAATACCAACTTTTTGATCATTGTTAGCTGGTGTTAAGGTATTGCAGGCTTTAATAGAGTATAGTAATGCAACTCCTCCTCCTGGAACTATTCCTTCTTCAACAGCAGCTCTTGTTGAATTCATTGCGTCTTCAACTCTGTCTTTTCGCTCTTTCACTTCAATCTCTGTAGCTCCTCCAACACTCAATACCGCTACACCACCTGCTAGTTTTGCAAGTCTTTCTTGAAGTTTTTCCTTATCATAGTCAGAAGTTGCCTCATCAATTTGAGATCTAATTTGGTTACATCTTCCTTCTATATCTTTTTTCTTGCCTGCGCCTTCTACAATAGTAGTTTCTTCTTTGGTGAGAATCACTTTTTTAGCTGTACCTAGCATTTTTAAATCTATAGCTTCTAATTTAATACCCAGCTCTTCACTTATAACCTGTCCTCCTGTTAGCGTCGCAATATCTGCTAACATAGCCTTTCTTCTATCTCCAAAACCAGGAGCTTTACATGCAGCTACCTTTAATCCACCTCTTAGCCTATTAACTACTAAGGTTGCTAGTGCTTCTCCTTCAATATCTTCTGCTAGAATGAGTAGTGGCTTTCCAGATTGGACAACTTTCTCTAAAATAGGAAGCATTGGTTGTAAGGAAGTTAGTTTTTGTTCATGAATTAAAATATATGGGTCTTCCAACTCGGCTATCATTTTTTCTGCATTGGTTACAAAATATGGTGATAGGTAACCTCTGTCAAACTGCATTCCTTCTACGACGTCTAAGGTAGTCTCTAAGGATTTTGCTTCCTCTACTGTAATAACTCCTTCTTTTCCTACCTTATCCATAGCATTGGCTATGAGTTCTCCAATTGCTTCCTCTCCGTTTGCAGATATAGTACCTACTTGAGCTACTTCAGATTGATCATTTACCTTTTTACTCATTTTGTTAAGTTCACTAACAACAGCTTGCGTTGCCATATCTACTCCACGTTTGACATCCATAGGATTCATCCCTGCTGCAACGGCCTTGTGCCCTTCTCTGACTATAGCTTGAGCTAACACTGTTGCAGTAGTAGTACCGTCTCCTGCAACATCATTTGTTTTACTTGCTACTTCTCTAACCATCTGAGCGCCCATATTCTCAAACTTATCTTTAAGTTCAATTTCTTTTGCTACAGTAACACCGTCCTTAGTAGTTCTAGGTGCTCCAAAAGACTTGTCTATAACCACGTTTCTACCTTTTGGTCCTAATGTTACTTTTACTGCATTAGCAAGAATATCAACGCCTCTTAACATGCGCTCTCTTGCATCGGATGAAAACTTAACTTCTTTTGCTGACATAATATTTTCCTTTTAAAATTTAATAAATTAATTAACCAACTACACCCATAATGTCAGACTCTTTTACTATTACGTAGTCTACATTATCAATGGTAACCTCGGTTCCAGACCATTTGCCTATAAGTACTTTATCTCCTTTTTTAACATCTAATGGAGTTATAGAACCATCTTCTGATTTATGGCCTGATCCAACCGCCACTATTTTGGCCTGCATTGGTTTCTCTTTTGCTGTATCAGGTATAATAATACCTCCCTTGGATACATCTTCTTCATTTTCTCTTTTGACCATAACTCGGTCATGTAATGGACGAAAGTTCATATTTTATTCCTCTTACTTAAGTTGTTAGCACTCTTTACAATAGAGTGCCGATAAATAATATGTTGTTAGTAACATGTCTAAATTCAAGTGTAAATAAAATTATTTTTTATTTTTTTTTAGTTTAGTAATAAAAGCTATGGAATGTTTGTATATGAGAGTATTAGTTTCTTTGAAATTAGTTAATAGAGAAAAGTTGTCATATTTTATTATTTTGCATTTTATAGCTAGTCCATTGACTAGATTAATCTCTAAAAGTTCTTTTTTATTAACTACATCATTTAAAAAGGAGTCTTGTATACTTAATATTTTATCACTTTGCCTGGTCATAAATGCCTAAATGCTCCATAAATTTATTTTTAATTTCTTTAATTAAGTATTTACCTTTGCTTTGAAGTATTTTCTTATTTAGTTTATTTGCTTCTACAATAAAAGATGATGAATTGCTAATAAATGTGCTGTCAGCTTTGTAAATGTCACTTTCTTTAAAGTTTTTAAATACAATCTTTATTTTTAATAGCTTGGCGAAATCTAATATCTTCTTTCTTGTTATGCCTGCTAATATGTTTTTATTCAAGGGAGGAGTAATTATCTTTCGTTCTTTTATTAAAAATATATTAGAATGAGTAGCTTCTGTAATGAAGCCTTTATAATCTTTCAAAATACATTCGCCTGCATTATTTTCTACTGCTTTATGCTTAAGAAGGACATTTGGAAGTAACGAGGTACTCTTAATATAAGTTCCTTTCCACCTAATATCTTTATCTGAAATTAGAGATATTGGTTTTTCATTAAAAACAAAAATTCTCTTATTTAAACCGCTGATAATTAGGGAAGGATTGATAGTTTTTTCCCAATCATGATTCCTTGATGCGATACCTCTAGAAATATGAATGTATATAATTCCTTCTTGCATATTATTTTTCTCTATAATTTCATTACATTTAAATTTAAGAATTTTTTCACCATCATAGTAATTAATATTTAAATGATTAATTGATTTTCTTAATCTATTGTAGTGTTCTTTCCAAAAAATTAATTTGTAATTAAATACAGGAATTACTTCGTATACGGCATCGGAAAAGTGTAAACTTCTGTCATTTATGGAAATCCTTGCCTTGTGGTTAAATAAATAATTACCATTTACAAAAGATATTTTGGACATTTTTAATTTTTTTTTAATAATTTAGTTATTATTAAAATATAGCCAATATTTTCAAATCTTCCACAAATCATTAATAAATTTAGAATGAAATGAGTTTTTTTATTATTCTCAAAGCTAACCTGACTTATAGTTTTTATTCCCTCGCCGGTATTTGTTAATGATGAGATAGATAAAATAAAAGCATCTTTTACTGAATATCCTGAAATATTGAGTATTAAAATACTTAATAGAGAAAGACTTGCTCCTACTGAAATTAATGCATATAGACTATTAAGTTCAGATTGGTTTGAACCTCTTTTGATAATCTCTACACCTTTTACATTGTGCTGAAATATAAACTTATTTAGTTCTTCAGATATTTTTATTGCAAAAATAGATATTTTATCAATTTTAAGTCCACCACAGCATGTACCAGAGAAAGTACCAATTACCATAAAAAGTATAAACAACATGATATAAGAATTATAACTGTTTACAATAAGATAATTTTCAAAACTGTTTGGTAATATGCCTGTTGTAGTTATGAATGATATAGATATGAAAAGGTTTTCTATAAATGATAATTTGCCAAAATAACTTACTAAACAAATAATTATTGTAATACATGTTGCCATGAAACTTATTCTTTTAAAAAAGTTTTTAGAAATACTTTTAAAAAGGGTTCTATCTTGAAAAAAAATAAATACGGGTAGAAAAAATAATCCAATTAACATCAGTAATAATAAAAAAATTAAAATATAATTATTAGAAAATGTATCAGCAAGTATATTGTCGTAATTATTTAAAATGCCTCCAGTAGATAGAATTGCTGCAGATAAAGAAAAGTTTTCTATAAAATTATCATTATAAAAAAATAATAAAAAAGAATAAAAAAAAAGTAGTGATAAAAACAAAATATTAAATAAGATTATTGATTTTTTATTTAAAAAAAAGCTTTTAGTTTCCTTTCTAAATATTATTAAACTAAATAATAAGTAGCTAAGAAGAGTGTAATGTGCACCAATATATTGCACCATTGATTGCCATAAAATAAGAATTTTGTTATCTGCTAATACGGACTCGGACAAACTAAATCCAGTTGTAGTTGCTAAACTGGTGCTCACGAAAAGAATCTCAGATAAAGACTTGCTCTCATAAATTGCAATAAGAGGTATTGAACTTATTATTATTAAAATTATCCATATTAAAAAGAAATTTATAATTAATTGATTAATAGTATTATTAATTTTTCTTTTAAAAACGTTAAGTAATAATATCATCAATATATTTGCCAAAAAGGTTATAAAAAAGACCATAGCACTTGAAGAATGATATTTGATGCTATAAACGAAAATTGAAAAAGCTAAAGAAGCATAAATGGCAAAAATACTTTGTATTGCAAAAGTTAGATTATTAAGCATATCATATTAGTATAGTATCGTCAGATAAAAATTCTTCTATCTTGTGAACTGCTTCGTGTAATAAACATAAAACTATAATATCATTATTCTCTATTATAGTATCTCCTTTAGGTGTAATTACTTCTTTATCTCTAACAATAGCTCCAATCAGTGCTTCAGATGGAAGCTTAGAGTCTTTAATTGGAACTCCTAGCAGTTTAGAGCCTTCTCTAATTTGAAATTCAATGATTTCAGCTGCTCCATCTCTTAATTCAAAAACGTTTGATACCATTCCTTTTCTTATAAATGTTAAAACTTTTGAAACTGTTAAATCTCTGGGGGATATAATTCCATCAATATCCAAAAAAGGTATAACTGGCTGGTATTTATCTTCATTAAGTAACGCATAGCAGTTTTTAGCACCTGCCTTTTTTGACAATACAGAAACAAGGGTGTTTATCTCGTCACTATTAGTAACAGAAAAAACAATGTCAGCATCCGGTATATTTGCTTCTTTTATAATTTCAGATTCCACTGCGTCTCCTAGCAAAACCGTTGCTTTTTCCAAAGTAACAGCCGCTTTTTCTGCTTTTACTTTATTATTTTCTATAATAGTTATAGAAGAGTCTGGTTCATTTGTTTCTAGAATTTTAGCTATATTAATAGCAATTCTACCTGCACCTATAATAATAATTTTTCTTTGCTTTATTTGTTTCTTACCAAAAACTGATAAGATTCTGAATGTATTTTTACTGTCTGCAAGCATGTAAATGTCATCACTAGCCTCCAATTGCTCCATTTTATTTGGAATAAACACTTTTTCGTTTCTAACCATTAATACAATTTTTGTTTTTAGGTCAGGAAACAATTCTGTTAATTGTGCTAAAGGTGTTTCTAAAACTGGACAGTCGTGATCTAATTTAACTCCTATTAATCTTATTTTATCATCTACAAATGAAATTAAATCATGAGCTCCAGATACTGCGACAAGTCTAGCTAGCATTTTAGCTACTTCTCCTTCAGGAGAAATAACATTATCAACTTTGAAGCCGTCATTAGAAAATAAATCAAACCATTTTTCTTCAAGAAGATCTTTCTCCTTAATTCTGGCCATAGTTCTAGGAACTTTGAAAATAATTTTTGCTATTTCGCATGCTAATATATTACTCTCATCATTATCGGTCACTGATATTAACAGATCAGTATCCGATGCATTCGCTTCTTTTAAAATATTAGGATTGAAAATTTTACCTATTAAGGTTCTTACATCTATAGAAGAAGCGATTTTCTGAAGCCTATCTGAATTTTCGTCAATAACTGTTACTTGCATGTCTTCAGCTGCTAGGTATCTTGCTAAACTAAAACCTACCTCCTCTGCACCACAAATAATAATTTTCATTTTATATACTTTCTTTTATTTTTAAAATCTTAAGTTTTCTGTGTAAAGCTGACCTTTCCATGCCTATAAAAGCTGCAGTCTTTGAAACATTGTTATTAAACCTAGACATTTGAAGACTTATGTATTCTCTTTCAAAATACTCTCTAGCTTTTTTTAAATCTAAACTCATCATTTTTTTTTGTAAAATTTCAGTGAATTCCTTAGTCTTTTCATTTTTATCATAAGATAATATATTTGCATTTATTAAAGAATCACTTTTAGAAGGTGCAAGTATTAACAATTGTTCAATCACATTTCGAAGTTGTCTTAAATTACCATTCCATTTTATAGATTGGAGCAGATTATAACTCTCCTTTTCCATTTTTCTATTTGGCAGACCAAGACTTTTACTTCCAACCTTAAGAAAATAATCAATAAAGTCTGGAATGTCTTCAATTCTATCATTAAGAGAAGGCAATTCTATAGGAACAACATTTAATCTGTAATACAAGTCCTCTCTAAAATTATTATTTAAGATTTCTTTCTTAAGGTTCTTCGAGGTACCAGCGATAATTCTTATGTCAACATCTATATTATAATTTCCATTAACACGAACGAATACTTTTTCAGTAAGTAGTTTTACAAATCTAGATTGCACGGCATCATTAAAATTTGCAACTTCATCTATATAAAAAGTTCCTTTGTGAGCCTGCTCTATTAAACCTATTTTTTTAACTATTCCATCCTTGTTCTCCAAACCAAACAGTTCTTCTTCTAAATTACTAGGTAAAATTCTTTTTGTGTTTGCAAAGACAAGTGGTCCACTATTTCTTTTAGAATTATTATGAATAGTCATAGCCGTAAATTTTTTTCCACTTCCTGAAGGGCCAGCTATTAAAATCCTACTTTCAGTGTTAGATACTTTATTAATCAAGGTCTTGAGATTTAAAGAAACTGGAGAATTTCCTATGAAAGAATTTGCTTGTTTACTTTTAGTATCTGTATTTAAAGCTTGCTTTTTTAAATCTGATAATTCAATTGCCCGATTAATATTAAGTAGTAATATATTTGTATTAAAAGGTTTTTCTATAAAATCAAAAGCTCCAATCTTAATAGCTTTAATTGCCAAATCTATTGTCCCGTGGCCACTTATCATAATGACTGGAATGTTGGAATAACTTTTTTTAAGAACTTTTAAGATATCAATTCCGTCAGTAGTATTATTCTCTAACCATACATCTAGTAGAATACATGCTGGCACTCGCTTTATCAGCTCAGACTTTAAACTTTTTAAATCCCAAGCCACTCTAGTGTCATACCCTTCATCCTGAAGAATACCAGATATTAACTCTCTTATATCTTCTTCGTCATCAACTATTAGAATATCTTTTCTCATAAAAAATTAAAATCTATATTAAATATACTTTAATTAGTTTCAATTGGGAACAACAAGGTAACATTTGCACCCACATCATTATTATTATTATTTAATTCTAAAAAACCTTTGTGGTCTTCCATAATTTTTTTTACAACTGCAAGGCCCAAGCCTGAACCCTGCTTATTTCGTGATATATAAGGTTCCGTTAGGTGTTCTTTGTCTTCTGGTAAACCTATTCCGTTGTCTGTTACTTTTAGTAGACATAATGAATTGTTTTCTGATAATTCTATATTTATTCTACCTGGAAAATCTTTTTGATTTAGTTTATTTTGTCTTTCTTTAATGGCGTTTATAGAATTTTTTACTAAATTGTTAAAAGCTTGATTAATTAAATTACTGTCAGCTTTAATCTTGCTGAGTTTTACTAATTCAACATTTGAAGTAATTTCAATATCTTTATTAGCAAGTTTAGTCATGCTAACATTTCCTGCAATAATCTCTTTCATATCTACATTTTGAAAAATAGGTCTTGGCATTTTTGCAAAGGTTGAAAATTCGTTTACCATTCTATGCATTGTAGCAACCTGCCTTATAATAGTATCGATGCAATTAACAAAAATATCCTTATCCTCCTTTATATTTGTAAGATACTTGTGTTTAAGTCTATCAGCAGATAATTGAATTGGTGTCAGTGGATTCTTTATTTCATGTGCTATTTTTCTAGCAATATCTGCCCATGCTGCTGAACGTTGAACTTTAATTAATTCAGTAATATTCTCAATTGTTACAACATAACCTGCCTTATAATCCTTTTGATTTTCAAAAGATATACCTATTATAAAAGTCTTTTTTCTACCTTTAAGCCTGTAGTCGACCTGTTTTTCTTTTAGTTTATCTTTTTCAATTTTACTTTCTTTTATTAAAGGTAATAAATCTGGAAAGATATCAAAAACTTTTATACCTATTAACTTACTTGCATCTGTTTCTAAAAGTTCTAATGCTGACCTATTTACTAGGAAAATACTATCATCAAAATCTATTCCTAAGACTCCCGACTTTACTCCAGTTAAAACAGATTCAGTAAATCTTCTTCTATCGTCAATTTGTTTATTAGCTGTCACTAATTCTTTTCTTTGATCAAATAATTGTTTAATCATTATATTAAAGCTTTTAATTAGTTTAAATATTTCATTATTTTTGTATTTTTCATCTGGTATTTTAAAGTTTAGATTTCCTTTACTAATTTTTTCCGAACCATTAATTAGCAGAGATATTGGATAAGTTAATGAATTTGCGAAAGCTATACCTAGCCATATAGCTAACAACAGCAACAACAGAGAAACAGACAAAAATACCATAGTAAATGTAATTCTATTACCGTCACTTTGCTGTTTTGCTAATGTATATTCTTTAATAGCATCATTTACACTTTTTAGATTATATGTAATCACTGGATCTAAATATCTGCTAAAATAAAGATATAGTCCTATATGTCCGATTATGGGAGTAATTACAGAGATTAGATTATTATTTGTTTCTAAAAAGATTATAGGAGAACTGCTATTTTCCTTAGATGAGAATATCTCATTAGGTGCTATGTTGTTGGGTAAAAAATAGCTATTTCTAGATGCGGATATTACTTTTCCGTTAGATGAAATTACAGCCAGCTCATTTGCTCCTCTTTCGATAGCTAAATTATTTAATATATATTCTACTTGGATTCTATTATTAAAGTTAATACCATTGAAATTAGAAAGTTTTAATGAAATAAAAAGAGCATCTCCTTCAACCCTTTTTTTAGTTTCTCTTGAATAGTTTTCAGCAATGGCAGATGATCTAATTAAAGCTGTTTCAACTCTCTTACTAAACCACCCTTCTATACCTTTTTCAAAAAATATAGCTGCAAAAATAGCTACTATAAGAACAGGAGTAAATGCTATTAAGCCAAATACTGCTACAATTCTAGTTTGTAGTTCCGATCCAGCCCTCTTATTTCTAAAATTACTAAACAGCCTAATAATTTCAATAAGGGTTACCGTAAGTAGTACTAAAAAAGAAATAAATCCTAAAATTAAAAATAGCCATACTAATTTAGGATTACTATCAGCAGAATTTGATATAGAAAAAAAAATTCCTATTGCAGAAAAGAAAGAAAAAGTAGAAAGAAAGATAACTAGATACTTTTTTAAATTATTTACTTTTAATGTATTTATCTTTTTTAAAATAAGTTTCATTTTCATTATCAATCTCTAGATGCTTTTTTAATTATTTCTATTTCATAATCTGCCATTTTTTTTCTTAATGTATTTCTATTAATGCCTAATATTTCTGAAGAAAGTAGTTGGTTATTATTAGTATGGTTTAGGATTTCTATAATTAATGGTCTTTCAAATTCTTTAAGTAATTTATAGTAAATGCCACTATTTATTTTCTTATTATATGCTAAATAACCTCTAATATTTTTTGCGACTACTTCAGAAAAGTTTATTTTCCAATCTTCAATAAAACCTTTTTCAGCATATTGAAATTCATTTTTTAATTCTTCAATAATATTCTTTTTAGACAATAGATTAACACCTTCTAATCTTAAGCATCTATGTATAAAATTTTTTAATTGTGTAATATTACCTGGCCATATGTAATTAGATAAATCAGAATATGCATTTACATCTATAGTTTTATTAGTTTCATATTTGCTGTTATATTCTACAATAATTTCTTCAACAAGAATTTTAATATCTTCGCTTCTATGCCTCAAAGGAATGGAGAAAATGTTATACATCTCTAATAAATAGAACAATTCATTAGAAAAATTATTATTTCTTAAGCTCTGTTTCATGTTCTTAGTGGTAGTTGCAATTATTTTTCTATTTTTAAAGAAATATTTTCTGCCTTTTTTACTTTTTAAAAAACTTGTTAAAATAATTTGTAATTCAGCATCTAGCAAATCAATATCCTTAAAATAGATTATTTTAGGATCAGTATTTGCATTTATTTCCTTTTTTTGTAGAAATTCAGAGAAGTCTATATTATCCTCTAGTAAATTTCTGAAGTTAGTGCTTCTATAATCTAAAAAATCTAATTCTAACATATGATTAGGCTTAGGCATTAAACTATTAATAGTATTAACTATTTGTCTTTTACCAGTTCCTGACTCTCCAGAAATTAGTACGTTGAAATTATTGTTTACTACTTTTTTAATTCCATTGAATATGTTTTTAGTCTTTTCAGTTTTTTCTAGTAAGGGAATATTCAAATTAAGATTAAATTTCGTAATATCGGATATATTACTTTGAAGTATGTTATCTACTTTTATTTTTAATTCTTCTAAGTCAAATGGCTTCTTTAAAAAAAATATTTTTTCAATGCCCTCGATAAAATTTTCTTTAAAATCATTTTCATCATTCATTAGAAATAAATAATATATGCTAGGACCAGAATTATTAATATCATTAAATAATGATTTCCTATTTCCTTTTAGGACGAGCTCATCAAATATTACTAAATTTTTCTTGTATAAATGTAAATTAGTTTTAAATTCATCATAACTTCTAAACTGAACAATTTCATAATTACATGATTGCAAGTATTTACTAAAAACAAATTGAAAGTTTTCATTTGAGTCTACTATGGTTATTTTAAAAATATTAAGAAACTCCTATTTTATTAATCGGCAAGTATATGTTAAATGCTGTTCCATCCTTCTCTTTTTCATATTTTAAGTATCCTCCATAAAGTGATACGGTGATATTTGTAAATGTTAAACCTAAACCATCAGACTGAGATTTGTTTGAAACAAAAGGATAAAACATAAATTGTTCAATTTTTTCATCAACTCCGCTCCCGAAATCTTTTATTTTTATTAAAATCGGAAGTTTTAGTACTTTTTGCAAATCATCTGATCTTATGTACATACCATGATCGATTTTTGTAAATATCTTAATGTTAGCATTCTTGTTGTTCTCAATAGAGTTTATTAAAATATTTTCAAAACACATTATTAACTTTTTTTTATCAAAAAAGACTTTAGGTATAGATGGATCAAAAATTTTTTCAATATTTTTTAAATTATAAGATTTATTTTCTAACGATTTAAGTGCGGCATTTAAACATTCATGAATATTTACATTATTTGTGTTTATAGAAACACTAGAATCAAAATAAAAAACCTTATTAAGGAAATTCTTTATTTTTGAACCTTCTTCTTTTATTATTTGATAAAGTTTTTTTGATGATGCCATATCTTTTTTTTCCAATGAATTCAATAATTCAGTTGCGCCAAGCAAAGTTGTTATAGGATTACTAATATTTCTATTTAAGCTGCTATAAAAGCCTTCCATAAAAATATCACTCATTTGCTTGCTATATTGAGGCATATAAGTTTTAAAATTATTTTTTTCTTGAATTAATAACAATATCTCTTTGTCTTTAATTGTATTAAAGTGTAAGTCTACAGTGATTTCATTTTCATCTAGATCATTAAATTTATAATCATAAGTAGATACGGATGTATCTCCAGAAGTAAGTCTTTTTAATATATTTTCAACATCAAAGTTTAAAAATGTTTGTAATTTTATTCTATTTTTACTTGATAATCTATTTAGCTTAAATTTTTCATTATACAGATAATTAGTAGACTTAATATATCCCTTAAAGTCTACTATCACCGCTGGCATGGGTAATATTGAAATTAAATCTTTAATAGCTGTATTTTTAATCATATTGTTGCTAAATTTATAATATTATATATGAAAAAAGAAAAAAACAAAAAATTAGCAGTTATAATACTTGCTTCTGGGAAAGGAAAAAGATTTAAAGTAAAAACACCTAAACAGTATTTAAAGATAAACAATGAAACTATTTTAAATTTTACAATAAAAAGATTTCTTAATTTAAAGTTTGTACATAAAATTTTAGTATTAATAAATAATAAGCATTTCAACTGTTCAAAAACTATTAATAAACATCCCCTTATAAAAATATTAAAAGGAGGTGAAAGCAGACAATTATCTTCTTTAAATGGCTTGATGTATGCAAAAAAGAATAATTTTGAATATATACTTATCCACGATGCAGTAAGGCCACTAGTCAGTCAAGAACTAATAATTCGTGTATTTAAAAGTTTGATGAAAAATGACGCTGTAATTCCAGTTATTAAGATTCAAGAAAGTATCAAATTTATTAAAGACAAACAAGTACATAAAGATATTAATAGAGAACATATGTACACCTCTCAAACACCTCAAGGGTTTAATACTACTAAACTACTAAATGCTTACAAAAAAATTAAAAAAAATGATTTAGATAAATATACAGATGATGCTCAAATTTATAGTATGCTTAAAAAAAAAATAAATATTGTTGATGGCGATGAATTAAATAAAAAAATTACCACTAAAAAAGACTATGATTTAATTAAAAAAATGCTAGAAAAAAATAATAATACTAAAATAGGTCATGGTATAGATTTTCACAAATTTTGCGAAGGTAAAAATTTGGTAATCTTTGGAAAAAAAATTAATTTTTCAAAAGGATTAGAAGGTCATTCTGATGCTGATGTTGGCATTCACGCACTTATTGATGCTATATGTGGAGCACTGAACTTAGGAGATATTGGAAAATTATTTCCAGATAAAAACCCTAAATATAAAAATATAGACTCTAAAATCCTTCTTGGAAATGTTAATCAATTAATAATTAAGAATAATGCTCAGTTAATTCATGCTGATAATACTATTATTTGTGAAAAACCCCGTATTAGCAAATATACTTTACAGATGCGTAAGATTTTATCTGACATCTTGTGCATTAATAAAAACTGTATTTCTATTAAAGCTACAACTACTGAAAAAATGGGGTTTTTAGGAAAGGGAGAAGGAATTGCAGCAATTAGCATAGTTACTATGAAGCAAACAATTTAATGAACATTTATGTACTTTAATTTATCTAAAATATTTTGTACATTATTCGGATTAGGTTTTATAAGTAAAATGCCTGGAACTATAGGATCTATAGTTGGCGTCTTATTTTATATACTAGCAAAACCATACTTACCATTAAATTATTTTGTAGTCTTTTTATTTTTAGTTATACTTTTATCATTTTTAACTATTTATATTTACCAGTTAAAAAAAGGTAAGGAAGATAAAAAAGAAATAATTATTGATGAATTTATTGGTCAGGTTATAACAGCAATGTTTTTAGAGTATAATTTTTTAAACCTGCTATTAGCTTTTGTATTATTTAGATTTTTTGATATTGTAAAAATTTTTCCTGCAGATTATATAGACAAGAATTATTCAGGCTGTTTTGGGATAGTTTTGGATGATATCGTTGCAGCATTACAAGCAGCTTCGGTTATATTATTTATAAATGTCTATATAATATGAAGAATTATGCTACAAAATTAGTAAGTTTGTGTATAAGAAACAATATTAATATTAATCTAGCAGAGTCTTGTACAGGAGGCTTGATTTCATCAAAATTAATTGATGTAGAAGGTGTTTCAAAGATTTTCAAATTTGGAGTCGTTTCGTATTCAAATGACTCTAAGAACGTATTATTAAAAGTGCCTAAATCAATATTAAACGAATTTGGTGCCGTAAGTAAAGAGACTGCATCATCAATGGTGGAAAAATTATCAAAATTTAAAGAAGTACAATTTTCTATGGCAGTTACCGGAGTCGCTGGCCCCGGTGGTGGAACAAAAAGTAAGCCAATTGGCTTAGTTTATCATTCTTTCTTTTATAAAAAATCAAAAAAAAAGTATGTTATTAAAAAAAAATATAAAGGAGATAGAAATACAATCAGAAATGAAGCCGCCTTATTTTCTATATATCAATCTTATATTATATTAAAATCAGTTATATAAATTTTTAGCTCTATCCTGAAAAGCTTGAAACATTTTTTCTGATGCTTTTTTAAATAGTGCCCCCATAATTTTACCAAGAAGAAATGATTTAAATTCGTAGCGTATAGAAAATTCTACTTCGCAGAAATCATTGACTTTATTGAATTTCCATTTACTCTCCAACAATTTAAAAGGTCCGGATATAGCATTGCTGGAAATCTCTTTTAAATAATCTCCAGAAACTCTACTAATATACTCTTCATCAATAGCCTTATAACCAACTTTTAATTTTGCATCGAAATTGTTTATATCTCTTTTTTTAATCACTGTTGATCCAATACACCAAGGTAAAAATTCTGGATATTTTTCAACATCTATGACTATGCTATAAAGTTGTTTTACAGTGTAGGGTAATAATTTTGTTTCATTAAAATCATGCATATTTCCTCCTCAACTTATCAAAGTCTTCATCTGCATGATATGATGATCTAGTTAAAGGAGAACAAGAAACCATTTTAAAACCTTTTTCCCAAGCAATATTTTCAATAAATTTAAATTCTTCTAAAGTATAATATTTTTCGAGGTTTTGGTGTCCCTCAGATGGTTGAAGATATTGGCCTATGGTAAGAAAATCAACCTTATTTTCTCTCATATCATCTAATACTTTAAATACCTCTTTTTTGTTTTCACCTAGCCCTAACATTAGACCAGACTTAGTCCATATATCTGGATTTTGTGTTTTCACGTAATTTAATATACTTAGACTATGATTATAATTTGCTCCCCGTCTTATTTCTTTATAAAGCCTTGGAATAGTTTCTAGATTATGGTTAAAAACATCAGGCCTAGACTCTAAAATTACATCTATAGCTTTTTCTTTTCTTTGAAAGTCTGGAGTTAAAATCTCGATTGTAACTGAACTATCTAAGTTACGTATGCTTTTAATACACCTTGCAAATTGACTTGCTCCTCCATCTTTTAAATCATCTCTATCAACAGAAGTTATTACGACATGCCTTAAATTAAGTTCGCTCACTGCTCTTGCAACATTTGTGGGTTCGTTAGGATCTACTTTATTAGGAACTCCGGTTAATACATTACAAAATGTACATTTTCTGGTACAAACATTACCTAATATCATTACAGTTGCATGTTTTTTATCCCAACACTCCCCAATATTTGGACATGCTGCAGCTTTACAGACCGTATTTAGTTTAAGTTTATTTATTAGAGAAGTTGTTTCAAAATAATTTTGGGACTGTGGAGCTTTAACTCTAATCCAGCTGGGTCTCTTCTTCTTTTCATTTACTGTCTTAGTATTCGTTAAATGAGATGTTGATATATAGTTGAATTTTTTCATTTTAAATATGTATAGACTTATCAAAAGCATTTAAAACTGATTCATGAATACTTTCAGAAATTGTTGGGTGTGGGAAAATTGTACTAATAATATCCTCTTCGGTTGCTTCTAATTTTATAGCCAAAGCAAATGAATTAATAAGCTCCGTAACTTCTGCGCCTATTAAGTGAGCACCTAGTAATTCTCCCGTTTCTTTATCAAAGATAGTTTTTACAAAGCCTTCTGACTCAGATAAAGACAGTGCTTTTCCATTAGCTGTGAGTGGAAATTTTCCTACTCTAATATTTAGAGATTTCTCTTTAGCCTTTGCTTCAGTAATTCCTATTGATGCGACCTGAGGATGGCTGTAGACACAAGATGGAATTTGGGTTGGAAGTATTTCAGAGGAATTCTTTTTAAGACCTGCCAATTCTTCTACACAATTAATACCTTCATGGCTAGCCTTATGAGCAAGCCAAGGAGCACCGGCAACATCTCCAATAGCAAAGAATTTATCATCATCTGTTTTACCATTACAGTGAGTTATAATGTTATGACCGTTAAGCTTTACCTTAGTATGTTCTAAACCAATTCCTTCAGAATTGGCTTGCACTCCTACTGCCACTAATAAGTTATCAAATTCTTTGATATTTTCTGTACTTTCTGATAAAAGCAATGATTTGATAATCAGCTTTTTTTCATTTTTAACGTCTACAACTTTTGCATTTTTAATGAAATTTATCCCTTTTTTTGACAAAACTGTCTCCAAATAATTTGATATTTCACTATCCTCGTTAGGCAAAATTCTTGGCTGAACTTCATATACTGTAACTTCAGAACCTAAGGAATTATAAAAGCAAGCAAACTCTATTCCTATCGCGCCAGAACCAATAACACCTAATTTTTTAGGAAGCTTTTTCGGAGTCATGGCATCCATGTAACTCCATATTCTTTCATCTTCTTTCAAGAATGGTAATTTTTTTGCTGATGCTCCAGTAGCTATAATAACACTATCTGCCCTAAGTTTAATTATAGAACCTTTTTTATCTGTAACTTTTAGGTTTTTATCAGCTTCAATAATAGCCTTACCATTTATTAATACGATATTGTTTTTTTTAAATAAAAATTCAATTCCATTTGACAGGTCCTGTGCTATTTTTCTGGACCTTTTTACAATTGCTACAGTATTTATGGATGTTTTTTTGACATCTAGACCAAAATTATCTGATTTTTTTAAGTAATCATATATTTCAGACGTACGTAGCAAAGACTTGGTAGGTATGCACCCCCAATTCAAACAAACACCTCCTAAATCATTTTCCTCAATCACAACTACTTTCATTTTTAATTGTGCCGCTCTTATAGCGGCAACATAACCTCCTGGGCCTGAACCAATAATAGCAACATCGTAATTTTCAATTTTCATTCTAAACTACCATTCCGAGAGCATTACAAAGATAAAATTTTAAATTTTGAAGCAGCTTTGCAGCTACAGCACCATCAGCAATTCTGTGATCTACTGATAATGTTAAGTTTAGTATCTTTTCTGATATTATATCATTATTATTTTTTCTAAGCTCTTCTTTAATTCCACCAACTGCTAAAATACCTGCTTGAGGAGGATTAATAATAGCACTAAATTCATCTACACCATACATGCCTAGATTAGATATAGAAAAACAACCTCCATTGTATTCCTCTGGTAATAATTTATTATTTCTAGCTTTATCAATTAAAGTTTTCATTTCATTCGATATTTCAGATACTCTTTTCTTGCACGCAGATCTTATTATTGGTGTATAAAGACCATCATCTGTAGCTACTGCAACGCTTATATCTACATTCTTATAATAAATAATTGAGTCCTCATTCCAAGTTGCATTCATCTGAGGTACTCTCTCTAGAGATAAAGCCAGAGCTTTGATGAGTAAATCGTTTAAACTTATTTTTTTAATTGCTTGATTGTTCCTAAAAAAATAATCATTAATCTCTTTTCTCTCTAACTCAAGCTTTTCAATATTAATTGAAGTTTTTAGGTAATAATGTGGAATGGTTTGTTTGGAAGTTTGTAGTCTCTTTCCTATTGTTTTCCTTATGTTTGTTAATTTAACTTTTTCAAATGAGTTAACTTCACTGCTAAAGTTATCTATTTTGTTAACGTTTGTTATTCTGTTATCTTTTAATATAAAGTCATCAAGATCTTTTTTAATAATTCTTCCATGAGGTCCTGAACCTTTAACAGATTCAAGATTAATATTTTCAATTTTAGCTATTCTTTTTGCTAAAGGAGAAATTAAAATTCTATCATTTTTGTTGTCAGTCTTATCATTACTTAGTTCTTCTTTTTCAATAAGAATGGTTGTATTGCTGTTATTGTAAGTTTCTTTATTATTAAAAGATGTCTTGTTATCTGATAAATGCTTGGTTTCTATTTCTTCTTTTTTAATGCTTTCTTCTTCCTTTATAGTTTTTTCCTTTGCCTCAGAATCATTTTGCTCGTGAGAAGATATTTTTTTATTATTTTCATCATATTTTTTTATAAAATTATCTACATCTTTTTCCTTCTCGTCTTCTTGAATTATGACTCCAATTAACTTGTTTACTTCAACATTTTCGGTGCCATCATTAAATAAAATTCTAGATAATACACCTTCGTCTATTGCCTCTACTTCCATTGTTGCTTTGTCTGTTTCTACTTCGGCAATAATATCTCCTGGAACAATTTTTTCACCTTCTTTTTTTAGCCATTTTGCTATATTTCCTTCCGTCATGGTCGGAGATAGGGCTGGCATTAAAATAGGTACTGGCATAATATTTTCCTTCAATTACAAATTACATAACTCTTCGCACTTAACTAATACGCTATTTAAACTTGGTAAGGATGACTTTTCCAAATTCTCTGCGTAAGGTAAAGGGACATCTGCACCACATATCCTTGAAGGAGGAGCATCTAAAAAGTCAAAAGCCTCATCTGTTACTATAGATATTACTTCAGAAGCTATGCCACAAACGCTCCAACCTTCCTCAACAACCAACAATCTATTGGTTTTTTTTACAGATTGAATTATTTTTTTCTTATCAAGCGGTTTAATACTTCTAAGATTGATGATTTCGCATGAAATATTCTTTTCTTTGAGTATTTTTTCAGCCTCCAAAGCTAACATTACAGACCTTGAATATGCAACTATAGTTAAATCATTTCCTTCAGCCATAATTTTAGCTTCTCCAATTTTAAAGCTCTTTTTATCATCTTCTAGTATAAATTTTTCATTATAAAGTAATTCATGTTCTAAAAAAACAACTGGATTATTATCTTTAATTGCAAAATTAAGTAATTCTCTAGCATCAGAACAATCATAAGGAGCAACTACTTTTAATCCTGGAATATGCGCGTACCAAGATGTATAATCTTGACTATGCTGTGCTGCAACTCTAGCTGCAACACCATTAGGTCCTCTAAAAACTATTGGAATGTTTACCTTACCTCCACTCATGTAGAATGTTTTAGCTGCAGAATTGACTATATGATCTATTGCCTGCATAGCAAAATTCCACGTCATGAATTCTACAATAGGTTTTAGACCTCTCATGGCCGCGCCAATCGCTAAGCCTGTAAAACCTGCTTCTGTTATAGGCGTATCAACTACTCTTGAAGAACCAAACTCCTCCAAAAGCCCCTGACTTACCTTATAGGCACCCTGATACTCACCAACTTCTTCACCCATCAAAAATATTTTTTCATCATTTCTCATTTCTTCAGCAATAGTATCTCTTATACATTCTCTAAGCGTTAATTCTCTCAATCTAAGTCCTCCATATAAATGTCTTTAAAGAGCTCCTCTTCATCGGGTTTTTTCTCATTTCTTGCTTTTTCTGCAGCATCTGAAACTTCATTTCTTATCTCTTTATCCCATTTAGAAAGTTCTTCCTCAGAGAAAAAATTCTGAGCTAAAATAATACTTCTTATTCTTTCTATGGGGTCTCTATTTTCTCTTGTCTCTTGTACTTCTTCCCTAGTTCTATATTTGCCAGGATCAGACATAGAATGTCCTCTATAACGATAAGTTTTTGCTTCAATCAATATAGGATGAGGTTTTTTTCTTACTTCTTCAATCTTATCTTTTAAATTATAATTTACTGAAAGTGCATCCATGCCATCAATCTCATATCCTTTTATTCCAAAAGACTCACCCCTTCTAAAAAGTTCACTCATAGCACTAGCCCTTTCTACAGAAGTTCCCATACCGTATTGGTTATTCTCGATAATGTATATTGCTGGTAGTTGCCATAAGGCAGCCATATTAAAAGCTTCATAAACTTGGCCTTGGTTTACTGCTCCATCTCCAAAAAAAATAAATGTAAGACTATTTTTTTTAAGATATTTATCGGCAAAAGCTAATCCTGTTCCAATAGGAACTTGTGCTCCCACAATACCGTGTCCCCCATAAAAATTAGCCTCTTTCCTAAACATGTGCATCGACCCTCCCTTACCTTTAGAAGAACCAGTTTTATGCCCTAATAATTCTGAAAAAATATTAATCATAGGCTCGCCTCTTGAAACCATATGAGCATGACATCTGTAACCAGTTATAAAATTATCATTTTTTAATGCTAATTTTTCTATTCCAGCTATCACACCTTCTTGGCCAATGTATAGATGACAAAAACCTCCTATGAGACCCATACTATACAACTGTCCAACTTTTTCCTCAAATCTCCTAATCTTAAGCATAAGTAGATAGTATTCCTTTAAGTCATTCTTGCTGTACTTACTTTTTAATATGTCGTTATCGGCTTTAAGAACCCTTGATCCAGAAAAAATTTTAACAGAATTATTAGCAGCTTGAAGATTTTCTATTTGTAAACCTGGTGGAAGTAAATTTGAGAATTTGTTTAGGCTTATGTTGTCCTCTAATAAACATCTAGATACGGCTATTTTCCATTTGTCAGGTATCCCTTGCCTAGACCAAGAATAGACTGTTTTTTCGTTAATTTCTTCATTAGAAATTTTTTTTAGTCTATGAGTAAGTTTTTTTCCTCCTCCTAATAAGGAGATAATTTCATTACTATTTTCATAAGAATTCACACTATTACTTTACTCGAAGATTGAAAAATGTCAATTATTCCATGAATAACAGAATTTTTATTCTTTAAATTATAGATTTTTTAAATTAATAACTATACTGTTTCTTTCAGTTTTTCCTAGAACTTCGGATGTCTTTTCACTAAGTAAATCTAAATCTAGACTATCTGGACTTAACAAATATATATTTTTTTTTGTAGAGGATATCTTATCAAGCAAACTCTTTTGTAAGGCTAACTGTTCTTTATAATCATTTTTTTTATTAAATAATGCTTTTAAACCGTTTTCTGAACTTGTAAAGTTATAGATTATATAAGCCATGGGTAAGAACAACAACATTAGAGTATATTTAAATTTTAACATCTTCGGTAAGTCCTCCGTATATAAGCGATTTATTATTCTCCTCTATGTATAATAATCTATTATATTTAGCACACCTTTCAGACCTAGTTATAGAACCTGTTTTTATATGCTTTGAATTGGTTCCTACACATAAATCTGCTATAAAATCTTCTTCAGTTTCTCCTGATCTATGCGAAATAATAGTTTTAATGTTATATGACTTTGCTAAGTTAATGGTCTCTAAAGTTTCACTGACTGAACCTATCTGATTTGGCTTAACTAAAATACTGTTTGCTGAATTATTTCTTATTCCCTTAAGTAATCTATGCTTATTAGTTACAAACAAATCATCTCCAACTAATAGGGTATTATGTGAAAGTTTTTCAGTTAATTTACTCCATCCATTCCAGTCTTCCTCGGCACATCCGTCTTCTATTGAATAGATTGGATATTTTTTTCTAATTTCACTTAAATAATCAACTATTTCTGAGGAAGATAATTTTCTTTTTTCAGATGATAATAGGTACTTATTTTGTTTATAAAATTCCGTACTAGCAACATCTAAGGAAATTAAAACATCTTTTTCAGGACTTAATTTAGCTTTTTTTATTGCTTTAATGAGAAATTCTAATGGTTCTGTGTTGTTTTTAAAATTGGAAGCAAAACCTCCTTCATCTCCTACAGCTGTATTATATTTTTTAGCTAAAAGCATTTCTTTAAGAAGATGGAAAATTTCACTGCACCAACGTATAGCTTCAGAAAAAGTTTTAGCTCCTAATGGTGCCAACATATATTCTTGAATATCCAAGTTATTATTTGCATGAGCTCCACCATTTATTATATTGACTAAAGGTATTGGTAAAAAATTAGTATTGAAGCCCCCTATATACTTATACAACTCTAACCTTTGTGATTTTGCAGCAGCCTTAGCAACAGCTAGGCTTACAGATAAAATCGTATTAGCACCTATTTTTTTTTTATTTTTTGTACCATCTATATCATTTAGAAGATTGTCAATCTTACTTTGTTCACATACATTAATACCTTGTAAAGCCTCTATAATTTGAGAATTAATAATTTTAATATTATTTAAGACACCTTTTCCTTTAAACCTGTTATTATCATTATCTCTAAGCTCAATAGCTTCGAAAGCTCCTGTAGATGCACCTGAGGGCACAGATGCTTTTTCTATAATCCCATTATCAAGCACGACTTCTGTAAGAAGTGTAGGAAAACCTCTGCTATCCAATATTTCATAGGCTCTTATGTCATTGATATAAGTCATCGTTTTTTATAATTTTATCAATTTCTAAAAGTTTTTCTAATAATTTTTTCAAATTATCTATTTTTATCATATTTGGACCGTCACTAGGCGCAGCTTCTGGATTATTATGAGTTTCTATAAAGATTCCTGCAACGCCTACTGCAACAGCTGCTCTAGCTAAATAAGGAACATATTCCCTTTGTCCTCCTGATTTATCTCCTAATCCTCCTGGCTGTTGAACTGAATGAGTTGCATCAAAAATTACTGGCCATCCAGTTTCTTGCATGATTGGTATAGACCTCATATCAGAAACTAAGTTGTTATATCCAAAAGATGCTCCTCTTTCACATAATATTATTTTATCGCACCCATTAAAAGTCAGTTTCTTTACAATATTTTTCATCTCCCATGGTGATAAAAATTGTCCTTTCTTAGCCATAACAGTTTTTTTAGTTTTAGCAGCAGATATAAGTAAATCTGTTTGTCTACATAAAAAAGCTGGAATTTGTAAAATATCTACAACCTCTGCTATCTCAGCACATTGGTAACTATCATGAACATCAGTAATAATAGGTATATCTAATTTAGTCTTTAATTCTTCAAATATTCCTATAGCCTGTTTAAGACCAACGCCTCTATTACCATCAATGCTACTTCTATTGGCTTTATCAAAAGAGGATTTGAAAATAAATTTTACATTAACTTTTAAACATATGTC
>MDTD01082590.1_pt1 | contig 28014 bp, 23 predicted proteins | sample 811221 | NCBI WGS metagenome assembly MDTD01 (sample SAMN05326646, study PRJNA326480) | marine metagenome | isolation source: seawater | place: Pacific Ocean: South West | collected 2011 | reverse complement strand
GGCCTGCGCGGCTATGGCCAGAAGGATCCCCTGATCGAATACAAGAACGAGGGCTACGACATGTTTCTCGAGATGATGACCAACATGCGCAGGAACGTGATCTATTCGATGTTCATGTTCCAGCCAGCACCTCCTGCATCGAAGAAGGACACGGTTGCCTGAGTGGGGGTTGTTTCGGATGCTTTCGCGACTGCCGTTGTTTGATTTGTTCGGCGACGCCCAAGGTCGAGCTTTTTCTCTTGCCGAGGAGAGGATGATTGAGTTCAACAAACAGACAATCGCGACTTTGCTTAGCACGTTGTTGCAGTGCACGCTGGAGGAGGTTGATGCGGGGCGTTAGTCCACGTTCACTGCTGTTGCGTGCTTTGTTGCTGGATTCTTGTGGCCAGCTTCTCGTCTTTGCGTCGATCAGCGCCAGCGCGTTGACGTTGGGTTTGCCTTTGGGAGCTGGCACCCTGCAGGGCCAGGGACCTTGGCTGGTTTTCCTCTTGATCCTCTACCCCCTGCTCGGGTGGTTGTTTGGCAGCTACACCGTGCTGCGTTGGAGGCGATTGCCCTCACGCATCCTGCTGCAGAGGTTGTTGATCACAGCCGTCGTCACGATGATCGCTGTCGCTGTCGCCCGTTGGCTGGTCAATCCCAGTGATCAGGTTTGGTTGGTGTACCGGCGCGTTCAGTTCACTTGGTTGTTTCTGCTCAGCATCTGGGCATTTGGAGTGCGCTATGGGCTTCGACGTGGTCTTTTGGTGCCGGATCGTCCTCGCCTTTTGCTGTTGGCTCCTGATCAGACCTCTAAGGCGATTCTCAATGCCTGGAGAAGAGTTCCTCAACGGGATCGACTGGAGCACGTCAAGCCCGCCACCCTGCAGCGTTTGCTTGAGAGCTCAGCTGGTTCTCTGTTGGTGGCGGTGGCGCCGCAGATGCATCGCCATCAGGAGCAGGCTCCTCTTCTGGATCAGCTGGAACGGAGTGATCCCGCACTGGTGCGCTCCATGTCGCTGATCAATTTGTTCGAACAGCATCAGGAACGTTTGCCTCCTGCGTTGCTTCCGGATGATGCGCTCAGTTACGACGACCTGCCATGGGCGGGGACTTTCAGCGTTCAAGCCCAGCTAAAGCGCATTGCAGACCTGATGGTCGCAGCCCTTTTATTGGTGCTCACGTCTCCGTTCATTGGATTAGCAGCTTTGTTGATTTGGCTGGAAGACCGAGGACCGGTGCTCTACAAGCAGCAACGCAGTGGATGGCTCGGACGGGTCTTCACCGTTTATAAATTGCGCACGATGAAAGTGCAGGCCGATCATCTGCCTGCGATCTGGACCCAAGTGGGTGATCAGCGGATCACGCGAGTTGGTTTTTGGCTGCGACGTTTGCGTCTCGATGAACTCCCCCAGTTGCTCAATGTTCTCAGCGGTGAGATGAGTCTGATCGGTCCTCGCCCTGAGCGTCCTGAACTTGAACTGCAGTTGGAGTCTTGTATCGCTCATTATCGAAAGCGTCACTGGATGCGGCCAGGCCTCAGTGGTTGGGCCCAGGTTTGTGCGCCATATGCCAGCAGTCTTGAGGAATCAGATCTGAAGTTGTCCTATGACCTGTATTACCTTCGACACTTCAGCACCTGGTTGGATCTGTTGATTTTGTTGCGCACAATCAAGACAGTTCTTAAGGCGGCGGGACGTTAATCAGTTTGCCTGGAGAGTTTCGCTGGGATTTAATTGTTTTCTCAGCCTTAGGGGCATTCTTTCTAAATTTTTATTCTATTGTTGTTGAGGTCAGGCCCATAATGCCTTGATTGAGTATGTGTGTGCTTTGTGAGCAGGAGGCCCTCTATCGGTTGGGTGTAGGTGCTCCGATCCAAATTCATCATGCGCTATCGACGGTGAATCAATTGCCGACGCGTGTCTTGGTCGATGAGCAAAATGCTGCCTACAGCAAGCGCCTTGCTGCTTCTGATCAGTTGATGACGCTCTATTTGCATGCGGCTGGTGGATCTGTTCAGGTCAATGCAGGTGGTTTTGGTGTCCAGACCATTGAATCAATGGCGATACCTCTTGAAGATCAGTCGTATTTGGCGTCGTTAACCAGTCGGCTGGAAAGATTGATTGATCTTGATTTTGCTTTTGTTCAGTCTCCTGATGCTGCCGATATTTCGATCTACTATGACACTGAGATTCTTCTAGATGAAGCTGCTGAAATTCTCGGGCTTGCAGTTCCGGGATCTGGAGGGTGGAATCTTTTTTTGAACTATCCTGAGGTGTGGAACGATCTGAGCTACCGTCGCTACATTTTGGCTCACGAATTGGGTCATTCTCTTGGCTTAGAACATCCCTTTGAGAGCCGAGATGGAGATGTTTTTTCAGGCATCATCGACCCATGGTCCAGTGCTTATCCAGAAGATACGGTGATGGCTTACCGCTCCCCGTTGCGTGGAGTTTGGCCCGAATATTTCTCAGAAGCCGACCTGCGCGCTCTGGCTCAGATCTGGGGAGAGCATCCTGAGGAGTATGGCGATGGATCGGATCGAGTTGTTGGTCTCATTGGTGATGAAAGTTTTGATCTTGCCGGTGGCGACGACTGGATCCAAGCAGGTTTTGGTGATGATGACGTGAACGGTGGTTCAGGATCAGATGAGATCTATGGCAATCAGGGGCATGACACGCTCCTGGGCGGGATTGGAAATGACAAGATTTATGGTGGTAAGGATGATGATCAATTGTTTGGAAATCAGGGTCAGGATTTAATCCTTGGAAATGTTGGTGATGATTTTATGTTTGGTGGCAAAGAGAATGATCGTCTGTTCGGTAATCAAGGCGAAGATCACTTGTTTGGTAACCGTGGTAATGATGCTATCTGGGCAGGCCAGAACAACGATTGGATCGATGGTGGAGAAGGTGGCGATTGGCTGTGGGGAAACAAGGGCGCTGATCGTTTCTATCTTTCCTCTGGCAATGATGTGATTTATGATTTCTCGTCTGCGGAGGGAGATCGCCTTGAGCTAACTGGTTCGCAAGCATTGAATTACGAGCAAATTGGTTATAATTTGCTCGTGTCTCATTCTATGGGAACAGTCATGCTTATGAATATTGTGTACGGCGTTTCTTTCTTTGGTGAATCACAAATCAATCGGGTTTGATGTCATGGCATTGGGCGTGCGGTCTGTTCCCTGATGCGGGCAATCTCCGTCAGTCGTGGCTGAGATGATTGTGATGTGAATGAGGTGGTGCTGGTAAGCCGCATGGTGAAGAGTGTTAATTCAGCTGAGGCGGTGAGCGTTCTGGTGTTGTGCAAGGACAACCCTGAGCAATTGCACGACACACTCCTGTCCGTTCTCAAGGGTGCGCAAGGTCTGCAGGAGCCCCTGGAGGTGTTGGTGGTGGATGGGTCGAAATCAGACATCTGTGTTGACCTCTGTCAGCACTGGATCAGGCGCGATCATTCCTGGGTTTTTCGTCACCATCGCCAGCGGAGTCAGGGCATCTATGCCGCGTTGAATGAAGGTGTTGGGATGGCGCGGGGTCAGCTTTTGGCCTGCATGAATTCAGGAGATGCTTACTGTTCTGGTGGGTTGACGGCCCTGGTGAACCACTGGCAGCGCTCCTCAGAACAGGCCTGTCAACGTCTCCCTGCAGTGTTCGGCCAGGCTTGGGTGGAAGCTGACGGGCTGGCTTGGTTGTCTCCGGCACCCACCATGCGGAATCTGAGCCGTTGGCTCCAGTGGATGGTGCCCTGCCATCAGGCTTTGCTGTTTGATCTCGGGTTTGCTCGTCAACATCCATACCCCTTGAATTCAATTGTCGCCGACCGTGTTGTGATGCGGGCGGCCTTGAGCGATGGGCCTCCAGGCGTGTATCTGCCGCAGCCGGTTTGTCGCTTTCGGCTCGATGGTGTATCCAGCCGCTGGCCGACCTGGAGGTTACTGATCAAACATGTTCAAGACCCCCATCGACGCAGCATCGATCGTTTGGCGGAGGTGTTGAAGTGGTTGTTGCGTCCCTTGGTTGGTCTGCAACCCTGGCTGATGCGCGCGAAATCCTGGATCTGGGGTCTTTGCTGCAGCTGATGAGGATCGATGGTTAAACCCATTCCACTGGTCACAGTGATCACGCCGTATCGCAATGCAGCGCACTGGTTGCCTGGCTTGGTTGAAACCCTCCAAAAGCAGACCTATGGCCATTGGGAGTGTCTGTTGGTGAACCACGGGTCCACGGATGCGGGCGCGGAGCTTTTGAACGATTTGGTGGCTGATGATTCACGTTTTCGTTGCTTCGAGGTTCCTCTTCCATCTGACGGGCGACATCCGGAAGGAGGGCCTGCGGTGCCTCGAAATCTTGCGCTGGCCCATGCCGCCGGGGATTTGATCTGTTTCCTTGATGTGGATGATTTGTGGCATCCCTGCAAATTGGAGCGACAGGTGCAGATCCATACGGAGCAGCATTTGGATCTGTCCGTAACGGCCTACTACCGCTGGAGTTGGCAGACACCTGATCAGATGCAGTGGTGTTGTCCACCGCGCCGACTCACAACCTGGCATTGGCGCTGGGGCAATCCGATACCCATGCTCACGGTGATGCTGAGCCGCGGGCTGCTCCAGTCCTTGCCACAGCCAAAGGATGCTTTATTCGAGTCGGTGCCCCATGAGGACTACCTGCTCTGGTTGCGTCTGGCCCGTTGTGTGCCGTCCTTGCGCTTTGGATGTGTTGCTGAGGGGCTGGCGATTCATCGACGTTTTCATAGCAATCTCACGGCGCAGCGATGGCGGATGCCGATGTGGACGCTGGGCGTTTACCGGCGTCTGGGATGGTCGTCCTGGATGTGCTGGATGTCGCTTCTGGTCTGGACCATTGCCCATGCTGTGAGGCTGGTTCGAGAAGGCCTGGGTTGGGGATGTTGTCGGTTGCGTCCGAACACCATGTTGCAATCAGTGCCTCAGGGCCGAAAGGCGTTGTTTCAGACGAACCAGCAGTGATTTGATTCGACGAGCACCTTGTAAAGGGATGCACCAGCGCAACCTGCTGAACAGATCACGCAGCAGGGTTTTGGTCAGCAACTTCAGCTGCAATTTGATGCTTGTGCGGGCCAGATGTTGCCACTTCTGCAGTGCATCCAACTGATGCAGGGCATGCTCGAGTTCCTCCTGGGCCTGAGCCAGCTGGGCTAGAGCGATTGGATTCACCTGTGTCGCCAAAAGGTGTTCAAGACGCCCATTGGCGGTGCCAATTTCTTCCTGGGCTTGGGCCAGTTGGGTCTTCAGGATCTGAATCGTCTGTTCCCGCTCTTCGAGCTGGTCATGAACTGCCGTGAGCTGTCGACTCCGCTCCTGGGCCTGCTCGAAAAAGTTCTGCTCAGCCCTCAGCAGGGCAGCATCAAGATTGGCTTCGTTTGGGGAGTCGGGCATCAGGTCAGTGGTCAAGCTTGGAAGTCACAGTTCAAGCCTGTGTGGGAGGTCGGCATTCAGACCCAAGAAGGGGTGTGTCGCGGCCGGATCGGGGTTGTATCCAAGCCGGTGGCAGAGCCTCAGGTAGCTGGAGTCTGCACCGCCATCGAGCGCTTGTTGGATGGTGCTCTTTTGGTTCTCGGGAATGGGTCGGCGCGGACGCGCGCTGATCACGTCAGCTCGACGACCACTGTCCCCGGAGAGCTGTATGGCCTGGATGTCGTCATTGTGCAAGCTCCTGTTAATTGGTTCGAGTTGCAGCACGTGGGCCATCGCTTGCAGCGCGGATGCGGGATTGAGGCTGAATTCCTCGTAGCGGAGCCATGGCATGGCACGGCATGCATCAAGCATGCGTAGAGCGCGGCGACAGAAACTTTCCAGATCCCCGCCCGCAAAATGACGGTGCCACTGGTTGGTGAGGATTGAGAGCCAGGAATCCAATGGGTGACGCACCGTGAGCAGTTCGAGCAGGGCGGCTTTGGCTCGGAGGCTGCGGCTCACCATCGATTCTTCTGCTGCCAGTCCTCCGCAGAAGAAATCAATGTGGGAATGGCTTCTGAGAACCAGCACTTGGTTTTGTTGGCTGGTCGCTGCCTGCAGCGCCAGCATCGATCCCTGCCAGGCGGCGATGCACAGCGCTGGGTCGCGACCGTTACGCGCCAGGCTCAGTTGCTGCACCACATCGGTGGGTTGGTAACCACTGCTGGGGGGGTGTAGCCGCAGGTGAGCCAGCGGATGCACTTCGCTCAACAGCACCACCCTTGGAAGCTGAGCCAGGCTGCGGCTGATGATCGTGCCACCACTGCAGGCCCAGTGGTGCACCACACGAATGGGCGGCAGGGTGCTGCTCATCGTTGGTTCAGTGGATACCAGCGCTGCAGAGCAAGCTTCTGATGCTTGCGCTCCTGGGTCATGGCCGTGTGTTCGGCCAGGGCTCCGGCGAAATAGCGATCCACAGCGGTGTGATCAGGCTGGAATCGCTTGGCGATCTCGATCACATTTTCGATCCAGTGCTGCGAGTTATCGAAGGAGTAGCCCCCATTGGGGTACCAGGAGAGCACCGTGGGGCTCATGCCCACCCTTGCTCCGGTATTGATTGCTTCAAACAGTTGGAGCCAATCCGCGGAAATCCGTATGGTCAGGTCAAAGGGGAATCGTTGACACCACGAGCGCCGCATCAGGATGGCTTGGTGGCATGGCATGCCACTCAGCCAATGGGGGCCAGGATTTTGAAAGCGTCCGTTTTTCAGGTCAGCAAGTTTGGCGGCGGGGTTTGCGGGATGGCGCTGATGCAGCACCCCTTCGATGCTGAGTTCGTTGAAGCTGGCGATCAGGATGTCGTGCTGGTTGGCGTCAATGGAATCGAACAGGTCATGCAGGGCATGGGGTCCAGCAAGCCAATCGCCGGCCTGCAGCACAAGGATCCAGTCGCCACTGCAGCGTTGGATCGCCTGGTTGAGGGCGTCATAGATCCCCTGGTCTGAACTGCACTGCCACTTGAGGTTCACCCCGCAGGCTGCGGCAACCGCGGCGGTGGCATCATTAGAGCCACCGTCTTGAACCACCCACTCAAAGTTCTGATCACATTGCATTGCCAGGGTCTTGGCAGTGGCGCTGAGTGGCTCGGCGCAGTTGAGTGTGGTGGTCACGATGGAAAGCCGTGGTGCCCGCTTACCGCTCGGCTGCTGCTGCGGCTGAGCAGGTTGGCTGGGTTGTGCCCAGGCGCTCACCAGTTGCTCGGTCCAGATGTTGGCTTGCTGGTGCAAAGAAAACCGATGCCGAGCCGTTTCGATGGCCTTGGCTCGCATCAATCGCCGTAGTTCGGGTTGATGCTGCAGCCGCTTGACGGCAGCATGAAGCTCGGTGGCCTGATCGCAGAGCAAGCCGGTGCGTTGGTGATCCACAACGCTCTCCACCCCTGTGCCCTTCAGCGAGATGGGAATGCAGCCACAGGCGGAAGCTTCCAGCAGGGTCTGCCCGAAGGCTTCGATGGTGACGGGATTGAGGAACACATCACCGCAGGCATAGACGCGGGCAATGGCGGTTTCGTCATCGAGGTAGCCGCAGTTGATCAGATGCGGATGGCTCTCAGGGAAGTGGCCAAAGCACACCACCTGGAGGTCGGGATCCTTGAGCAACTGCGGCAGCAGTTCTCGAAGCACCCCCCCTCCTTTCCCTGGCCGATCCAGGGAGTCGGCACCGATCACCACGGTGAAGCGATGGGGATCCAGTCCGAGGGATTCCCGGAGTGCTGCAGGATTGTTGCTGGGCTGGAACACCTGAGTGTCCACCCCCAAGGGCATCTCCAATACCCGTTGGCGGCTGAACCGTTCCTGCAGTTGTCCTGCGCTCCAGCGGCTGTGGGTGGCCAGTTGGATCCCAGAGTGCTGGAAGATCTGACTGCGTTGCAGATAGTGCTGACGGATCCGGCCGTTTGAGGCTGTGGGGTACTGGTCGTCGAACTTGGGGCAGGCGTTGTCGTTGCACCCGCTCAGGAATTGTGTGCAGTCGTGGTACTGGGGATAGGCGCAGCCGCCCCCGAGTAGATCCAGGTCATGGGCAAACCACACCAGGGGCGTGCCCGCATCCAGCAGGGGTTTGAGAAAGCGCAGGCTGATGTTGCAGGAGTGGAGATTGCCGAGGATCACCAGATCCCAGTCGCCTGTTTTCTGTTGTTGATCGAGGATCCATGGGGTGGGGTCCTGAGCACCAGAGCGATCGGTGGGTAGGCCGCCAAGAGGCACCACCGCGTAGCGAATGGGATGAAGGCTGCCCTCCCCGGAGAGCCAGCGGCCATAACGATGACGCGCCAGCACCGATTCCGGATAGCCATTGAGAGCCAGGACGGACACCCGATGGCCCGCTAGGGCAAAGCTTCTGGCCTGACGTGCCAGCGCAATTCCCGCCCCGGCATAAAAGCCGTTGTCGTTGATCAGGGCGATGCGTAGGGAGGCACCCGAGAGCAGCCGTTCCACCAGATGCTGGCGCTTCTTGTCGGAGTTGGAGTTGGTGTGGCCTGCGTGAACGTCGACGGTTGAGAGCCGTTGATCCAGGGCTTCGATCAGATCCAGCTCCAGTGAGCTGCGGGCTTCGGTGGTGAGCCACAAGAGAGCGTCCCGAAGCGGTTCGGATGGCTTGTCGGCATGGGCCGGATCCAGCTGATCAAACAGCTCCCTGAACCGGCGCGAGAAATTGAGCATTGCCTCAGCGCGCGGTGGCCATGGCCCGAGGTAGATCAGCAAGCACTCTGGAAATCCCGTCTTCGAGGTTGATGCTCGGGGACCAGCCCAGGCTCTTGATGCGGCTCACATCCAGCAGTTTGCGTGGTGTGCCATCCGGCTTGCTGGTGTCCCAGTGGATGCTGCCGGTGTAACCGCACTGGCGGGCAATCGTCTCGGCCAGCTCTTTGATGCTCAAGTCATCGCCGCAGCCCACGTTTAACCACTCGAGTGGTTGTCCATCGGCATGGCGTGGGGCTTCGGGATGGTTGGGATCCCAGTGTTTGAGGCAGTGCACCGCTGCGGTGGCCAGATCATCCACGTGCAGAAACTCGCGGCGAGGTTGTCCGCTGCCCCAGCAGCTGACTTCGGGGAGGTTCTCTTGCGAGGCCCCATGGAACCGCTGCAGCAAAGCCGCCATCACATGGCTGTTGGTGGGGTGATAGTTGTCTCCTGGCCCGTAGAGATTGGTGGGCATCAGGCTGACAGCATCAAAGCCATGTTCAGCGCGCAAGGCCCTGCAGAGATGGATGCCGGCGATTTTGGCGATGGCGTACCACTCATTGGTGGGCTCCAGTCCTCCGGTTAAGAGGCTTTCCTCCCGGATTGGTTGCTCGGCGAACTTGGGATATATGCAAGTGCTGCCAAGGAACAACAGCCGTCTGCAGCCATGGCGCCAGGCAGCTTCGATCACGTTGTTCTGAATTTTGAGGTTCTCAAGCAGAAAGGCGGCTGGGTAGGTGGCGTTGGCTTGGATTCCTCCAACCTTGGCGGCGGCAAGCACCACCACGGATGGTTGGCTTTCGGCAAACCAATGGTCCACCGCTGCGCTATCGGTCAGATTGAGTTGGGTGCGCGTTGCAGTTAGTAACTCGCCGCCGCTGGCTTCTGCGCCAAAGCCTTGCTGCTGAAGTGCACGAAGAATGGCCGATCCAGCCATGCCGCGATGGCCGGCCACAAAGATGCGGTCGCCAGGATGGATGAGGGGCTGATCCAGCATCAATTCAGCTAGAGAGGTTCGCGAGGCCCGCCGCCGAGCGGGCTGCATTGATCGTGGTCTGGCTGGTGGGCGGGTTTTCCATCGATCCCACCACCTCGAAACCTTCGCGCAGCAACGTGGCTTCCTTGGCGGCTTCTTGCTGGTCGTGATCCACCATTTCCTTCACAAGTTCCTCGAGCGTGGTGGTGGGAGCCCAGCCCAGCTTGGCGTGGGCGGCACTTGGATCGCCAAGCAGGGTTTCCACCTCAGCAGGCCGGAAGTAACGCGGGTCGATCCGCACCACCACATCCCCGGTGTCGGCACGGCGTCCAACTTCATCACAGCCTTGACCTTCCCAGCTGATGCCCGGCCAACCAAGGGCTTTGGCACTGAGTTCGATGAAGGTGCGCACCGATTCCTGCCGGCCGGTGGCGATCACAAAATCCTCGGGGGTGTCCTGCTGGAGCATCCGCCATTGCATCTCTACGTAATCGCGGGCGTGGCCCCAGTCGCGCTTGGCATCGAGGTTGCCCATATACAGGCATTGATCAAGGCCGGCGGCGATGCGTGCTAGGCCGCGGGTGATCTTGCGAGTCACAAAAGTTTCTCCCCGCCGCGGGCTCTCGTGGTTGAACAGGAGGCCGTTGCAGGCGTACATGCCGTATGCCTCGCGGTAATTCACCGTGATCCAGTAGCCGTAAAGCTTCGCCACGGCGTAGGGACTGCGCGGATAAAAGGGAGTTGTCTCCTTCTGGGGAATTTCCTGCACCAAGCCGTAGAGCTCGCTGGTGCTGGCTTGGTAGATGCGAGTCTTCTGCTCTAAGCCGAGCAGGCGAACGGCTTCCAGAATGCGAAGAGTACCCAGACCATCGCAGTTGGCGGTGTACTCGGGCTCCTCAAAACTCACTGCAACGTGGCTCTGAGCGCCTAAGTTGTAAATCTCATCGGGTTGGATTTGCCCGATCAGGCGAACGAGGTTTGAGCTGTCGGTTAGATCTCCGTAATGAAGGATTAGTCGTGGATCAGTTTCGTGCGGATCTTGGTAAAGGTGATCAATGCGGCTTGTGTTGAAGTTGCTGGCGCGACGCTTGATTCCATGAACCTCATACCCTTTCTCTAAAAGTAGTTCGGTTAAGTAACTGCCGTCTTGTCCAGTGATACCAGTAATAAGAGCAGTCTTATTGGCGAGACTCACTGACTGCGTTCCGATTGGCTACATAGTAAGACTCCTTTGATCTTTTTTGAGAAGCACGAAAAAATAAAAACCTGCTTTTAGCTGTGACACTTTCGAGCTTGTCACTCGTGACACTTTCGAGCTTGTCACGCATGAGGCTTTCGGTCCTGCGATAACTGCATGTTCTGGGTTCGTGACGTACTGGTATCAAAGATTTTCGAAGGTATACTCAGGCGGTTAGCTGCACTCTTCCTCAGCGAATGGCTTCCCAGTTCACTGGCTCCGATAAGGCCAATCTGCTCTCGACAGCCCTCGATGCTGATTCCGGGAACAACATTGCGATTACAGCGACCTCGGACGCCGTCGCGACAGGTCTAGACGCGAAGGACACCATCGTCCTCGGCAAGGACGTCACCAATTTCACTGCTTCCGGCGGTACAGACAATGACACCATCTTGGTGTCCGGTAGCGCAACTGGCTCTGACATCCAGGGCAATCGTGGTGATGACACCCTGCGTATTACTGGCGAGCTTTCCGGCACCGGTGTTAAGGGTGGCCAGAACAATGACACCATCTATCTTTCGGCAGCACTTGACAGTGCTTCCATCTACGGCGGCAGCGGCAACGACAGCGTCACTTTCAACAACGACGCTGCAACCATCGATTCAAGCTTGTTCCAAGACGGCACTGGTAATAACAACTTCGTAGTTACTTCTCAGACCTTCACTAGTTCCTCGGTACTCGGAGCTTCCGGTTCTGACACCATCGCTATCACTGCTGGTTCTGGTGCATCCGGCGCTTACGTCACGGGTGGTGCAGGTAAAGACACCATTACCTTGACTGCTGATGTCACTAGCGGCTTCGTTGCTGGTGGCACTGATGCTGACAGCATCAAGATCGTCGGCGGCGTTCAGAAAACCAGCATTTATGGCGGTACTGGCAACGACAGTGTTCTTCTCACTATCGGTAATAACGAGCTCGATGATTCTCTGATTCAGAGCGGTTCTGGCAACAACGTCTACACCCTCACCGCTAATACCACTGTTGACACACTCACGGTTAATGGTGGTTCCGGTTTCGACAGCCTGAAGATCACTGCTAACACTGAAGACACAGTGTTCAAAGGTGGCGCAGAAAGTGATTCTGTTCTCGTAACTGGTACCCTCACTAATTCCACTCTCTACGGTGGTACTGGTAATGACACCCTCATGGTTGACGGTGCTGTTACCAACGTTCTCTTCCAGAGTGCTTCTGGAACTAACGTCATCGATATTGATGGCAACACCAAAGCCACTGTTAATGGTGGCTCCGGCAATGACAGCCTTTTGGTGACAGGAACACTTAAAGGTTCTTACACCATGGGTGCTGGTAAGGACACCCTTGAAGTTGATGGTGCTAACGCTGTAGATGCCACCCTGGTTCTGGGTGAGGGTGCCGACTCCGTCAAGTTGGCCAACAACTTCAAGGGCACTACAAAACTCGGTGCCGGAAACGATAAGTTCACTATTGGCGGTACGGCCACTGGCACCATCTACCTAGGGGTTGGTAATGACCTTGCAACAGTCGCAGGTGCTTCAAGCAAACTGACGGTTCAAACATCTGCCGGTAACAACAAGATCGGGTTCCAAAATGGCGATTCGATTACTCTGACCACCGGAGAGGGTAATGACAGTGTCAACTTCTCGGGTACTTCCGCTAACTCCACATTCACGCTCGGTGGAGGCAAGGACACTGTCGTTGTCGACAGCACATCTGGCTCTGACCTGATCAAACTTGGATCAGGTAATGACAGTGTAGTCATTACTGGCGCAGCTACTTCTACAACGCTGTACGGCGGTGCTGGTAAGGACAGTTTCACTCTCAGTGCTGCTGGCTCCAAAGTCGTCTTGAATGACAATCAAGGCGCATCAACAATCGTTGTAGATGCAAATCAGACCAACTCTGTAATCACCACTGGCGCTGAGGCTGATTACTACAACGATGCGGGTGGTGACGAACAGTTCATTACCTCCAGCATCGATGTTGCTGCTGGTAATGACACGATCAGCATGGATGACCTTTTGGGTTCAACCCTGAAAGCTGGCGACGGTGCAGACAGCATTGTTATTTCAGGTGAATTTGATAACCAAGGTGTCAAAAACACCTCTGTCTTCTTGGGTGCAGGTGCTGACAGTCTCACTGTTGCTTTGACAGCGGATGACTTCTCCCTGACTGCAACCGGTGATAACTACATTGCTATTACTGGTGCAACCGGTGGTTCGACTGCAGCTGGTGTCACCAACACAATCACATTGGGTGCTGGTACAGACAGTCTCGTTCTGACTGGAGCTGTTACCAACACTGTCGTCAAGATGGCTGCTGGTAATGACAGCATCTCGCTTGGTGAAGACCTCTCCGGTTCTACAGGTGCTTTCACTATCTACGGTGGTGAAGGAACGGACACTCTTTATCTGGGTGCTGACAAAGATGTTGCTGATGCATCCTTCACCAATGTGACTGGTGTTGAAGCTGTTCGTTACGCCGGTGCTGACGACACCGCTTCGAACACCCTGACACTTGGTGCCAAGGCTCAAGCGGCTGGAATTGTCAAGGCCCAAGCTACGGGTGATGACGGTGATATCACCGCAACTGCCTACACCACAGCTATCCACCTGATTGCTGGTACTGCTACCTCTGACCTCACTGGTGGTTCTGCCGCTGACACTCTTGTTGGTGGTGCTGGTGTCAACGTCATGACCACAAGCGGTGGTAATGACACCCTTACCGGTGCAGGTGGTGACGATGACTTCGTTATCGACGGCACCGCTGCTCAGACCGTCACTATCACCGACCTGAGCGAAGGTGACTCGATTGCAACCTCAGCTACAGCGACAGTTAATGCAACTGTGAAGGCTGCTGCTGGTGTTACGGCAACTGATGCCAACAACAAGGGAACCATCAACGTCACCGTTACTGATGATGTGACCGCTGGTCAAACTGTTAGCTTCGCCGCTGTTAACGCCGCTGCGGACGAAAATGGTTACACCATTGACGCTTCGGCTAACAACAACGCCATCCTTCTGCTTGGTACTAAGAGCGCGGATACCATTACCTCCGGTACTGGTAATGACACCATCACAGGTGGTGCAGGTGCAGATAGTCTCATTCTTGGCTCTGGTGTTGACGGCGTCGTTGCCACTACTGGCTTGACTGTTGACAACATCACAGGCTTCGGAAGCAACGATGTCTTTGGTATCAGTGTTGGCGGACTCGAAACCGCCGAAAACGTTGTCACTGGATTGACAATGGATCTCACTGATTCTGACGGCACCGCCACAGATGCAAACACAACTGCAGTTGTTCTTGCAGTTGCTGGTGCAACTACTCTCACCAAAACCGCAACCATCCTCAGCTACACAGCTGCGAAGGTTGCTAATGCTGCAGCTCTAGAGACTGCACTGGAAGTCGGCGGTGGTGTTCTTACCACCGAAGCCGACACTGGTCTCACCAAGGACGATGCATTCCTGATTCAGTATCAGGACTCTGACACCAATGGCTGGAACCTGGCCGTTATCAACTCCACAGCAACTGTTGCTAAGAATGTTCAAATCGCAGCAGTTGAGGTCACTGATTTGTTTACTACTGATTACACCTCAGCATTCGTTGCAGCTAACTTCGATTACGTCGCTTGATCGTAATCTCTTCCAATCACTAACTCGACCCGGGCATATGCCCGGGTTTTTTTTGTCTAGAAAATTACTATTATCGCTCGAACTTCCTTTTAAGCTCAGGCGCATGCCTGGGTTTTGTTTTTGCCTAAACTTGATTTACTTTTGTTCTTTTTGCTTTTGAATATGTAATTATTTTAGATGAGCTCTGAGACACCTTTTGTCTCAAATCAAATTATCGTCCTGATATTGACTTAGATGCTTTTTAGCGCTTTCTTTTTGGTTTGGAGTGTGCTGTTAATTAGCTTGGCCCACTGATGCATAGAATTCCTGCTTGAGTAGTATTCATTTAAATTAGATCTCCTCTCTGTATTGCTATTGCTGGTGAGTATCGAAGTCATTTTGGATAATCCTTCTTCTTTCCAGATATCCGTTATAGATTCAAGAAGGTTGGATTCTTCCATGAAAATAGTTCCACTGGTTGCTTTTGATCTATTGGTAATTATTGGTGCACCACAAGCTGTAGCTTCAAATAAGCTCCAGCTTGTTACGTATGGATAGGTTAAATAACAGTGTAGATTAGTCCTTTGGAGAGATAGTTTGTAATTATTGTAGTCCATCAATCCGGTATAGAATATACTGGGGTGATCTTTTAGGCTGGGAATCTCATCAATCATCATATTTTTCCAGCTTCCATTGTGACTTGGACATGCTGGGCCATATGCACTACGGTCTCTGCCTCCAATTAAGACTTTCAAATTAGGAAACTTATGCAGAAGTGCAGGCAATGCTTTCATGAAATCGAGGAATCCCCGTAGTGGTTCCATTCCTCGTGTTGCGTATGTTATGAGAAGATCATCAGGGGCTACGCTGAGGCTATTGTCTTCCCCCTTTATTATTAGAGTCTTTTCAAATAGCTGAGGTTCTGGAGGGCAGAAAAAAGTGGTGTCAATGCCATCAAATATCGTGGTAAGGGCATTTTTGACTTTGTCGGGAAACTGAGATGCTTGCCATTCGGTTGGAACAATAGATGCATCGCTTACTAAGATTTCACTCTCTGTGCACATATTTCTGGCCTTAATAAAGTTATATGCTTGAACATCATTTCTGTTTAGGATTAAGTTTACACAATTTTTCGAAAAGTACCATTCGAAGTATCCTATTGTGCATGCTTCCGGAGCAGCATTATTTAGGAACAGGCCTAGGCCATTCCCTCCGTGAAAAAAGATTATATCTGGTTTGTATCCATTGTTTATTAAGTCTAAAATCTTTTCTTGAATTATTTCAGCTTGCTTTATATGAGTTGTTATTACTTTTTGTGCTTCGGATATAGATTGATTTGAATTTGTGCTCGCTTCTTCGTATTGTATTATTTTGACTCCATTGATCGGGAAGGAGTCTGGGTCTTTTCTTGCAGTCAGAAATCGTACATCGTGTATCCCTTGTCCGCCGAGATCTGATGCAATGCTTCGAAATTGTGCAGGATAATTGCCGTGGATGAATAGTATATTCATGGAGGATTAGTCTTTTAGCTCGGGAATGCGCTGCAATAAGTCTTTGGTAAGTTCGTCTCTACGATTCCAAAGTGACATGTACCACTCTAAACGCTTTTCAGTCTGGTACTTTTGAAGTCTAAGATTCTCGCACCAAGTTAAAGCTTTATCGGCAATTTTTTTTGCTTCTTCGGGGTCGTTTATCCATCCTTCTAGCATAGTACTCATTTCTTCGCCATCTCTGCATATTGCTGCTATGTTCATATCATTCATTGAGTCATTGTAAACAGTAGGGCTTGCAAGTGCCGCGGTATTGCACCCTGCTGACTCGACGAGCTTTAAGTCCGATTTGCATTCATTAAAGCTTGTTGGATTGAGTGGCAATAGTGAAATGTGGCAAGCACTTAATTCTTTAATGTATTCACTATAATTACAGGTCGGCTTAAAATTTTTATGGCGAGCATCAAGTTCATTGTAAAATTCTTGGTCATGGATGACTTCAAACTGAATTTTATGGCTATATCTTGCCGTTAGTTTGTTTAAATAAGGCATCCATTTTTTCCAGTCATCTTTTCTATTCAGTGCTCCAAAAAATATTTTTAGAGGCTTGGTGGCGCCGATATTAGTCCACTTGTCAGATTCAATAAAAGGCATTTTCTCGATAGCATTCTCAAATACTGCTACTTCAGGATTAAATTCTTTAAGTTTTTGTGCCAGTATTTCAGTGCTTGTTTGGACGGCATGTACTCCTGTGAAATTGAGATATTTATTTTGGCTTATTGTTGGCCAGTGCTCTGGATCATCGTCGAACTCGCTAATAAGAACATATCCAGCCTTGATGACCTTTTGTATTTGCTCGATCGAGCTTTCATATGTTAGCAACTGTCTTTGCCAAATCATAATCTTTGGTGACTCTGTGGTTGACAATGACAATTGGTCTGAAGATAAGGTTAGTTGTACCCCAGGGATGCTCGATAAGCTTCGGAGAGGTTGGATCATCCTTACATCATTCATTCCCGCTTGCGGCTGGAGCATAAGGCCGCTAATTGTAATATTTTTGTGAGGTATTTTGCTCGCACGTACAACGTATTGAAGTGGCGCTACTCCTTCGAGTAGTTTTTGTGGGCTAAGATTTAAATTAGGCATTGACGGGGCCAGCGAAGAGACAAACGTCTTGGCATTTTTTATGTCAAATATTCTGGGCGTAATATCCTGAATTATAAGGTTATTGTCTTGCATTAACTTTCTAATGCTGTTTAGTGTGAACCAGCGCAAATGTGTTTTATCAAATATTCCCTGTTCTTCTTGTGGCCAATGCCCTGACAGTAAATTTGCAATCACTGTCCAATGCTGTGCATTAGGTATGCATGCGATTAATTGTCCTTGGTCTTTTAACAATGGTAGCAATGCGCTCACGACTGCATGTGGATTTACTAGGTGTTCGAGGACATCTCCGAAGACCAAGCAGTCAACCTGCGATATCGTGTCTGGAAGTTTTATGTTGAATTCTCGATTAATATCCGCTTCAATTACATGATCTAGTACCTTGCGTGCTTCTGATGCTGGCGCTGGCATCACTTCAACCCCTATGTACGTAGAAGTGGGATTGATCCCCTTGTAGGCTTTTCCCAGGCCTCCAGAGCCGCATCCGATTTCGAGGATTGAATTGGCAGTAACCGGAATCCTGTAGAGCAGATCAGGGTTTGCTTGCTCGTAGTAGGTTTTAGCAGGCACCAGGCTCAATCCAGATGCTCCTTAGCCTACGTTATTCGGTAAGTCCCTTAAGCTGGTTGTCTAGAAGGGCTTGTACGCTGTGAATGTTCTGTTTGTCCACCAGAATTTTCCAGGTCAGTACGTTCACATAGTTAGAGCTCTTGCTCAAGTGGGTGGGCATCACTTGGTTGCACTTGGCTTAAAGCCAAGGTCTATGCAGTGTCCAGAGGGTGTTGTCTATAGGCAATATTCACTTCACAGAGGTAATGCTAAAGACATTCATTTCTTGGCGACTGAGACAGAGGCAAAAGTAATACGAGCTGAGGCATGTGCGCTAGCTGCGCATCAGCTCAAGCTAGAAGGATTTACCCCTGACTTGATTTGTGCTCACCCTGGGTGGGGCGAAGCTTTGTTTCTCCCAGATATTTGGCCGGAGGTGCCACTTCTGGCTTATCAGGAGTTCTTCTACCACCCCCGTGGGCTTGATACTGATTTTGATTCGGAGTTGCAGGATGAAAAGGATTGGCAGACTTACTCCAAAGTGAGAATGAAAAATGCTTATTTAAACCTCACGCTTCAGGCGGCGGCATGGAATGTGACGCCCACCGCCTTCCAACGCAGCACTTTCCCGTTGGTGGATCAGCAGCGGATGAGCACGATCCATGACGGGATTGATGTGAGCCTCGCCGCGCCGCTGCCATCGCCAGCCCCACTCACGTTGGCTGATGGCACCCTTTTGCAGAAGGGTGAGCCGATTGTCACGTTCGTGAACCGCTCCCTCGAGCCTTATCGCGGTTGTCACACCTTCCTCAGGGCAATTCCGGAGTTGCAGCGTCTTGTGCCAGAGGCACGCATTGTTGTGGTCGGGTCCACCAAAGGAGTGAGTTACGGCGCTTCTTGTTCACAGGGTGAATGGCGTGACCGTTTTCTTGCTGAGATCGAAGGCCAATACGATCCGTCCCGGGTGCATTTCACCGGCACCTTGCCCTACGAACATTTTCTGCCCTTGTTGCGGCTCTCGGCCTGTCACGTGTACCTCACCTATCCCTTTGTGCTCAGTTGGAGCTTGCTGGAGGCTATGGGTTGTGGCTGCCCGGTGGTGGGGTCGGCCACAGCGCCGGTGCAGGAGGTGATCCGTGATGGTCACAACGGTTTGCTAGTGGACTTCTTCTCCCCTTCAGCACTGGCTGAGGCCATGGCCGATCTTCTCAGATCGCCGCGACGGGCTGCCGCTTTGGGGCGAGCAGCTCGCGAGACCGTCTTGAAGGATTACAGCCTTGATGTCTGCCTGCCGCGCCAGTTGCAGCTGATCAACCTGGTGGCGTCCCGTTCAATCGGTGGTTGACGTTCCGCTGCGCCGGATCCAGAGACTGCCCGTACAATCACCGCCATGCTGATTTCCCATCCTTATCGCTTTGTTTTCATCAAAACGGTGAAAACAGCGGGAACGAGCGTTGAGGCATTTCTTGAGCCGTTTTGTTGCCCGCCAGGCCATCTGGTGGAGCATTGGACGCCCACGCTGATCAGCGATTACGGCGTGGTGGGGCAGCGTTGGCCCCAGAACGACCGCGATAACCTCGGCTACTACAACCACATGCCGGCGGCTGAAATCCGGCAGAGGTGTCCGCAGTTCGATGACTACACCCGGCTCACCGTGGTGCGTGATCCCTACGACCGGGCGATTTCCTACTTTCATTTTTCGCACCCCACCTTCACGCCTCCTGGTGGCATGCCTTTGGATCAGGCAATTGCACTGTTGAAACAGGGTGATCGCCACGTGCTGCGTGAGCGCTTTGTGGCTTTCCTTCGCCATGGACTGCCCGATGAGCAGGCGCTGCTCTGCATTGAGGGGCGCCTGGCGGTTCAGCGCTGGATCCGCTTCGAGGCGCTGCACCAGGATCTGGAGCAGTTGGTTCGCGATCTTGGCCTTCCTTTGCAAGGGGCTGTAGCGGATGCCCTGCCTGGCTTCAAACGCAACCGCCAGGGCCGTCAGGATCGTCCAGCCATTGACGACTACCTCAGTGCAGATGCGCTGGAGTTGATCCACCAGCAGTGTGGCTGGTCATTCGACAGCTTCAACTACCAGCGGCGCAGTGTCAGTTCCCTCTCCTGATCTCCGGCACCAGCTCGACAGCATCGGCCTGATCGGTCCCTTCGCCTTATCGGCGTCGCCCTCGAGAGATCTGCAGCAGTTGATTGCTGCTTCTGCAGCGGATCAGAACCCCCGCAATCTTCATGCCAGGCTTCCACTGGCCAGGCAGATCATCACCGATCGTGCGATCACCCGTTTGGTGGTTGATCTGTTTGGTTCCGGTTATCAGCTGTGGAGAACAAACTTCTTTTCGCGCCAACCGGGAGAACCCCACCCTGGAGTTCCGTTGCATCACGACAAGCATTTTCAAACTGGCAACGCCTTGGTTGATTTTGATGAGCTTGGTGATCACCTATCTGTTGTGATTGGGCTGGACACGATTGATGCCAGCAATGGCTGCTTTGTTTACTTGCCGGGGTCGCATCATGGTGCTCCGCCGGGGATGATGCGAGACCCGCGGCCGTTTGAGCTGCGACCCCTTGAAGATCATTTTCCGGTTGTACCGCCTGAGCTTGCCCAGCAGCTCGTAGAGGTGAGTTTGCCGGCGGGCAGTTTCTGTTTGTTCCACTCAGCACTTCTGCATGGCAGCCGTCCGAGCGAAGGCAAGGCTGGGCGCACATCAATGGTGGCGCGTTTGGTGCGCCGCCATTGCACCATTCCGGCCAATTGTGCGGACCCCGCAGAGATCTGTTTTTATTGCTGATGGTGATGCCTGCTGCTCCCCTGGCTGGTCGTGGTTGCTTGGTCACCGGTGCTGGCCGCGGTCTTGGTGCTGCGCTCGCTCTTGATCTCCTGGATCAAGGGGCCACAGTCGTTGCTCTTTCACGCCAACAGCGTGAGCTCGAGACCTTGGCATCCCTGGCTTTGGAACGCGGCTTGAGGCCCAACCTGTTGTTGGTTCCAGGCAGCACCCTCGATCCGCAGTGCACCAGCTCAGCCATTGCTCAGTTGCGGGGGCAGGGTTGTGAGCTGAATCTATTGGTGGCCAATGCGTCGGTGTTTGGTCCCCGTGAGCGTCTGATCGAATCCTCGCCGGAGGCTTGGGAAAATGCCGTCACCACCAATGTGTTGGGTCTCAGCCGCTGTTGCCGTGCTGCAATCCCTGCCATGCAACGGGCACAGGATGCCCAAATTCTGGTGATTGGCTCGGCCATTGGTCATCAGCAATCCAGCCATGCCAGTGCCTACGCCGTGTCCAAAGCGATGGCTTGGTCGTTGGTGAAGTGTCTCAGTCTGGAATTGGCGCCACACCAGATCGCCGTCAACGAATGGATTCCAGGACCGTTGCACACCAGCATGAATCCTGCTGCAGCGAACCTTCCCGTGAGTCGGCAACCGGATGATCCTTTGCTGCTCAACTTCTTTCGCTACCTCTGCCAGATGAAGTCGCCGATGCCCAGCGGCCAGAGCTTCAGCCTCAGGCCGCAACCCTGAATCAGATTCAGAACTCCTGGAGTGAACTTGTTTTGTCTTTGAAACTTCCGAGCAGAAGTTGCAAATAACTCACTTTGCGTAATTTGATGTTGGCAGTGAGGCTCATGCCCACCTGGAGGGGCAAAGCTTCGCCATTGCTGAGCTTCAGTTTCTGCGATGGAAGTTTGATGTTGGAAGCAAAGCTGTAGGTGGATCTGCCCTTTTGGGCGTCCGGCGGCAGTGCATCGGAGCCGATGCTTTCAACGCGCCCCTCCAACACGCCGAAATCCGTTGCGGGGAATGAGTCGATGCTGATGTCGGCTTTTTGGCCGATTTTCACGAAGCCAATGTCGCTGCTGGGGATTTCAACACTGGCCTGCAGTTTGTCGAAGGGGACAACAGTCATCACCGGCTCGCTGTTTTGAGCCACAAAACCAGGGGATTTTGGCTTCAATTCAAAGATGATTCCATCCACCGGTGAGGTGATGGATTTGTAGCGCATGCTCACTGTTTGCTCAACAAAATTGCTGCGCAGTTGTGCGAGTTCGCTGCGGAGTTGACGGATCTGTTGATCCATCTGTTTGTTTTGTTTAAGGCGCTCTCCTTCGAGGCGCTCCAATTCACCTTCCACCTGCTGAATCTTGTCGTTTTGCTGGAGCATCTGAATCTCGGAGCCGGCTCCTGCTTCCCAGAGGCTGCGCACTCTGTCTGCCACGTCCTGTTGTAGCAGCAGATTTCGGCGTAGAACACCCAACTCCGCTTCGATTTGAGCGAGAACAATCTGCTTCTCTTCCAGCTTGAGGTTGAGCTGCTCTTGCTTGAGCGTGACTGCTTCTTTGAGGCTTTGTTGCTTTTGCTCCGTGGCTTCGGTATCCATGCGCAAAAGTTGTTGCCCTGCCGTCACTTTTTCTCCTTCTTTCACCAGGATCGCTTCCACAACCCCCCCCATCGGCACCTGGATGGGTTTCACATCACCCAGGGGTTCAAGTTTCCCCGGTGCCACCACGATCTCTTCGGTTTGTGCAATGGCCAGCCAGCCAATCCCCAGGATTGTGGTGCCCATCAGGCTCCAGGTGGTTGCCTTCAGCCAGAACCTGGAGGGTTGGGCCAGTTCGCTGTCGGTTTTGATCTGAACGCTTTGTTCGATCGCATCCTGGGTGCGACTGACCAACGCGCGTGCATTTTTGGGTAGATGGATGAGATTCATCAGCCGGCCTCCTGTTGGCGGTACAACGCGTAATAGCGGCCGCGCAAGGCCATCAACTCGTCGTGGGTGCCCTGTTCGACCACTGCGCCCTCATGCATCATCACGATTCGGTCTGCGCGACGAATGGTCGACAATCTGTGGGTGATGAAGAAGACCGTGCATCCACTCAGGCAGGTGCGCAGATTGTCACAGACACGTCGCTCGGTGTCGTAGTCGAGGGCGCTGGTGGCTTCGTCCATCACCAGCAGTTTTGGATTGCTCAACAATGTTCTGGCAATGGCCAGACGTTGCCGTTGCCCTCCACTCAGCGCTGATCCCCGCTCTCCCACATTGGTGCTGTATCCCTCGGCGAGATCCATCACGAAGTCGTGGGCACAGGCAATCGTTGCAGCTTGAACAATGCTGTCGCTGGTTGCATCCGTGTCGGTCAGGGCGATGTTGTCGCTTACAGAGCCACTGAAGAGAAGTGGATCCTGGGGCACGATGCCGATCTGCCGCCGCAGCGAATAAAGCTCAACTTTGTTGATGTCGTAATTGTCAATGGTGATCCGTCCTTGTTCGGGTGAGTACAACCTTGGCAGCAGTTTCATCAATGTGCTTTTGCCACTACCGCTTTGGCCAACAACGCCCACAAAGGTGCCTGCGGGAATGTCTAGATCGATGGCTTTTAAAACCTCCGGCTTCCCGGGTGCAAAACGAAAACCGACTTTTTCGAACTTCACACCACCATGGATGGGTGGCAAGGGGATCTTGCTTTTGTCGTCTTCGTTCGATTCCTGGGGCGTGTCCACCACATCAGCAAGGCGCTCAAAGCTCACGCGCAGTTCCTGAAGGTTTTGCCAGATGCTGGATAGGCGCAGCAGAGGTTGCGTCACGTAGCCGGAGATGATCCGGAAGGCAATCAATTGCCCCAGCGTGAGATTGCCCTGGAGAACCATGGAAGCGCCAACCCAAAGCACCAACAACTGCGACAGCTTTTGCAGCACCTGACTGGTCTGCGTGAGTGCAACTCCTGTGATTGTTTTCTCAAAGGTGCGGCTGATGTAGCGGTGGTAATAGTCCTGCCACTTCCAGCGGCTCACCACTTCAACGTTTTGAGCCTTCACCGTCTGGATTCCACTCAGAACTTCCACCAAGTGGCTTTGCGTTTTGGCATTGTCTTGAGCGGCTTGTCGGTATTGACGCCGGAACAACGGTGCCCCAAGCAACGTGATCAGCACCTGAATGGGTACAACGGCGAGGGCAACGGCCGTGAGCACCCAGCTGTACAGCGCCATCACCACGATGTAGATCACGGAGAAGGCAGCATCGAGGATGGTGGTGAGGGCCTGGCCCGTCAGGAAATTGCGGATCTTTTCCAGTTCGGCAACCCTTGTGCCCAGTTCACCAACGGGCCGCTTGTCGAAATAGCCAAGGGGTAGGCGCAGCAGGTGATCGATCACTTCACCGCCGAGGCGAAGGTCGATGCGGTTGGTTGTTTCCTGAAACAGAAATGTTTTCAGTGAGCCGAGAATGCCTTCCAGCAGCGTCACGATCACGAGTGCAGCCCCCAGCACCTGCAGAGTGTCGAGGCTTCTCTGATTGATCACCTTGTCGATGATCACCTGAATCAGCAATGGGTTCGCCAGTGTGAACAGCTGCACCACAAAGGAGGCCAGCAACACCTGGATCAGCACATCTTTATGACGCCGCAGAGCGGGGATGAACCATTCAAAGCCGAACCGTTGCTCCGGAGTGTTGGATGTTCGATCCATCAGCAAGGCAGCAATGCCTTCCGGGTAGGTTTCTTCGAGTTGCTCAGATGCAACGAGCACCCACCCATGTTTGGGGCTGGCGAGTCTCAGCCCAGCGGCTGTGCTTTCCACCGCAAGGGCGAAGCCTTCTCGGTAGTTCACCAATGCGGGGGTTTGCATGCGCACACCCAATGAGGCGGGCAGTTTGGCTCCCACCACATGCAGTCCGAGGCTTGCACCGAGCTGCCCCAACATCTGCAGATTGGGCGTCTGCCCACGCCGCAGGCTGTCGCGAACCACTTTCTCAATACTGTCCCGTCGGAACGGCAGTTTCAGCAATTTTCCGAGCATCTGAAAGCAGGCCAGAATTTCTTCAAGCGTTCCAACGCCCTCAACCAGTTCCAGGTCCTTGGCAGGATTCTGTTGGCCGAAATCCAGAGCACTGCTCAGTGGCAGCCCTGCAGCTTTTGAGCGGCGTGATTGCGACGCTTCTTCGGTGGATGTAAGGCTTGCTGGATCGGCTCCTTTCGTGGCGAGTTTGTTAAACACGCTTGCAGGCACCGCCATCAGGCGTAGGCCGATCGGACCCTGGCCGCTGGGAGTTGGTTGAGGTTGGCTGAGTTCTGTGCCAATGCCGCGTTCGCTGTTGGCACTGGCGATCAGCACCTTTTGATTAGCGCTCAAAGCGGCAGTGATCGCTTCTTGATTGTTCGGAAGCAACCGCACGTCTGCCAGTATTTCTTGGAAGAGTTCCCGCAGGGTGGGGCCTTCCAACGTCAGATCCTGGCTGTAAGGCCTCAACAGCTCAAACAGCTCGGCAGGCCAGATGGTTTGTTGGCAGAAGGCCCGAAACTTGGGCTCCGATTGCAGGAGTTGAAGAACAAGCTTGTCCGGTATGGCCAAGGCTTGAACGGGAGTGCTGGCGGTGACGGATTCACAGCCAGCGGCCCGCACCAGCGATACCAGTCCCACCAATTCTCCACAACCGGCTTTCCGCAACGTCTGGGTTCTCTGCCGGTGGCGCACCAGCAAACGAGCTTGCCCACTCAGGATCAGAAAAACTTGATGTGGGATCTGACTGCCAACACTCAGCGGTTGGCCGGGCTGAAAGTCCAACAGCGTGGAGCACTGCTGAATCTCGTTCAGTGCGGCGTCAGAAAGTTCTGCGAATGCGGGATGCTGCTGGACAGCAGTGGCGGCAGCGTTGGTCATCGGACTGGCGTTTCAAGCTGCCGGAGTGCTGGTGTCGGAGCTCATGAACCGCGCCACATTAGGGGCAAGCTCCTCGCTGATCCACTCTTCGAACAACTCAGTGCTCATCCGTTGTGCCATCGCTTGATCAAATTGTGCTGGTTGGTACTGCTCGAGGCGCACCACCAGCCACCACTGCTGGATTTTGAAGGGTTCGAGCAAGCTGCCAACGGGGCTGCTGCGAAGTTTGTCCACCAGGACAGGGTGGGCGCGATCCAAGGCCACTGGACCCACCACCCCCCGGGTGGCTTTCTCATTTCCTTCGCTGTGCTGAGCAGCCAGATCAGCGAAGTTGCTTTCACCCTCGGCGATTTGTAGATAGAGCTCCTGAGCTAGGAAGCCATCCTCAAGCCTCAGCAGGCTGTACACCACCTGGTCAAGATTGTTTTTGCGTTCCAGAAAGCGCTGTTCGGCCTTGGCCCCGAAACGCTCCAACGCGAAGCGAGCTTTGCGTATGGGCAGCTCGAGTTGCCAGATCAGGTCAGCCTGGGTGAGCCCGCGCTTTTGAATGTGGTTGGCGAGTGCTTCGTCACCCTCCAGCTTGTGATGCTGGCAATAGCTTTGAAGCAGCCGCGCGCGCTCTTCCTCGCTGATGCCAACCTCTGAAACGCAGTTGTCGGTGACGTTGTGCCGCAACAGCGGCAGCAGCATGTTGTGACGGCGCAGCAGAGCCACCGTTTCATTCGGAAGTTGCAGGGACGGGGGCTGCTGCGTCTCCATCGAGATCATTAAGGACGTGATGAGTATGGGGCAGGCTGAATCGGGCCGCTCGCTGGTGCTGGTTCGGCTAGCCCTAAAGGCTGGTCTGCCGCGGGGCTTCGACGGGGGGCGTCAGCCTCAACCGTGTTTCAGCAGCTTGAAGGGCTGCGGCACCAACAACAGTGCTGCTGGGTTGATCGAGAATCCTTAGGGCTCGAAAGTCGATCACACGATCGATGAAGTGATGGGGTTCCTCGCGGCAGTGAAGAATGCCCCCCCCAATCACATAGGTTCCCGGCCACAAACCGCCATGGAAGGCATAGGTGATGGTCCAGCAATCGTTGGCCTTGGGGTGGATGAAGTCTTGATCGCTAGCAGTGGTCAAGCATGGGGGATGGCTTTGGCCTGTAATGCGTAAACCGGTGTGGTTGGCGATATGACAAGCGAAGCCGATGTTGTTCAGCATTTCAGATGCTCTGTAGCTGAAGATGATTTGAAAGGGCTCGCCAAACGGAAGGGTGTTGCATCTGTTGCCTCGACTGTTCTCGATCCACACATCTTCAATTCGAGCGCCTTTGCTCTCAAAGCGCTCGGTTGTTGATGGGATCAAGTTTTCGTCAAACCAGCCTGAGCTGGGTTGTGTTGTTTTGCTGGGATGGGCTGATAACTGATTGGACGTGGATTGTTGGGGTGATGAGACCGGTGCAATGTTCTGCTGATCTTGATCGGATGGTGAGCCCGTGAGGGGCGACTCAGTGCTTTGGTTCGACGTTTTCTTGGGCAGGGTTGCATCCCACTCTTCGTCGCTGGCATTGATCAACCGTTGATACGTCACGGTGACGGCAGGGGGTCTGCCGTGCAGCCGGGCTCTGCCTTTGTGCAGCAGCAGCGCCTCATCACAATGCTGCAAAATCTGCGGACAGCTGTGGGTGACCAGAAGGATGGCTGTACCGTTCTCTTTGAGTTTTTCGAGATGGCGATAACATTTTTTTTGAAAGAGTTCATCGCCAACGGCAAGTGCTTCGTCAACCACCAGCAAATCTGGGTTGACATGTGCCTGAACAGCAAATGCAAGGCGCACAACCATGCCGCTTGAATACGTCTTGACGGGTTGATCTACAAAGTCTCCGATATCGGCAAAGCTGAGGATGTTATCGAGTTGTTCTTCGATTTCTTTTTTTGTTAGTCCGAGCAAAGCTGCATTGAGATGGATGTTTTCAATGCCTGAGAAGTCTGGGTTAAAGCCACTGCCGAGTTCGAGCAGAGCGCCAATGCGACCGCTGCAGTGCACGGCCCCGCTGCTCGGCGTCAGTGTCCCGCACAGAAGCTGCAGCAGGGTGCTTTTGCCTGAACCATTGCGGCCCATCACGCCAAGGGTTTGACCCCGTTTCAGCGAAAAACTCAGGGGGTGAAGTGCCCAGAATTCGCGGAAAAGTTTGACCCGTTGTCCCGTGATGTTCCGGGGCCAGATTGATTGACGCAGGCGATCGCGTGGGTGGTTGTAGATGCGATAACACTTGCTCAGGGATTTAGCTTCAATGGCAAATTCACCGATGTCTCTACTCGGTTCAATAGATTCTTTGTGTGATGCTGGTTGCACTGAAGACTTCATCAGCTTCAAAGAACGTCTGCAAAGCCCCTGCTGGCTTTCTGAAAAGCACGAAAGGACATCTCACAGCAAGCGGTCGTTAGCGCAAGGCCTCCGACGACGTAGATCGCGCTGGGTGGCTGCCCCTCAATGCACGAGAGTCGTGTTTGCTCAATGAGAACAACAAGGGGATTGAGTCTCAGCACGGGTTGCCATTGTTCTGGGAGTGCTGAAAGGGGATAAAACACGGCGCTTAGAAACATCAGCAGATTGGTGCAAACTCCCATGACCTGGCCAAGATCCCTCAGGAAGACTCCCAATGCTGACAAGACCCAGCTGAGAGAGAGGAATCCGGCGATGCCTGGCAACCAGG
>MDTD01010115.1_pt1 | contig 28019 bp, 28 predicted proteins | sample 811221 | NCBI WGS metagenome assembly MDTD01 (sample SAMN05326646, study PRJNA326480) | marine metagenome | isolation source: seawater | place: Pacific Ocean: South West | collected 2011 | reverse complement strand
ATTGTCGAGTCGTGACACAAGCGCGATGCACTGATTACGTAGCTGTGCTGCATAAAACCACATGTCAAGCTTGAAGGTGGCAAATTTCTCGTCGCCTTCGTCTGTCTTGACGCTTTCGGCCGATCCGCGAAGATCTTGGTTCCCGAGGGCCAAGACGAGATCGGCCATCTTATTTGCTCTTGCCAAGAACTTGGTGGCCTTGTTGAGCTCTTCCGTGTAAGTAGTATGCGTACCGTAGGCCGCTTTCAACTCATTGTTCATGCGAATGATCTGAATGCGTATGTCACCCGTCTCGTTCATTGTCGTAATGAACTGTTTTGCCGTCACCATGTCTGCAAACGACTTTGGGTACGCGAGCTTCCACACGTCGCGCTTTGAGAATTCCTTGACCTCGTTCAGAACCTTTGGCTCTGTCGGTTCACCGCCACCACCGCCACCACCACCCACGCCACCACCCACGCGACCGCCACCCACGCGACCGCCACCCACGCGACCGCCACCCACGCCACCGCCACCATCGCCACTACCACCCACGCGACCGCCACCATCGCCACCTGTCGGTGGTCGCTCTTCCACCGTTTGATTCGATACTGACTGTTCTACCATCGGTTGCGCTGTTGGCGGCACTTCCCCATTGTGATCGGGTGTTGTCGACACTGACGGTGGCACCTCTTGCTGCCCTGACTGGTCTGACTGCATTACTGGCTGTACCGCTTGATCGACTGGCGACACTGACTGTGGCACCACTTGCTGCCCTGGCTGCCCTGACGGCACTGAAGAGGTGTACACCGTGCCGTCGCGTGTATTCCACCAATTCCCGCAGAAGTAGACAAACGGCTGATTGATTGTCTCATACATGTCGCCTGGCTCCACGTCACCGATGTCAGGCACTCTCGCTTCCGATTTAGCACCCTGCCTTTTGATTTCTATTCTGACAGGCACTTTCGCTTTCGATTCAAGACCCTGCTCTGTGAGTTCTATTTCGTTGTCTACATGTTTGACTGCACCACTTATCCACCACGAATGGACGGCGTCTCCATCCTTTTCTACAGCATTTGCATTCTTGACGACATAGTTGCGAATCACATCTTCCGGCTTATACGTCAGAACACGAGCACCTTCAGGCGGAGTCTCCGTCATAGGAGGTGGTATCACGTAGATTCCCTGGGCGGCCAAACTGAGCCACGTCTGTACCGGCGTGTCGACTTCTCGTACTTCCATCGGTTCTTCTACCTGCGTGGGTTTTCCGCTCTCCTCGAAGTAGAGGCGGTGACCGTCGTTGGTAGATACGACATAACCTGACGTTGAACCTTTTGTATATCCAAACAAGCGGTGAGGCGGTAAGTACAACGAGACGGTGTATACCCCCAGGACCTCTCCCTGCCCTGTCGTTGGCGTGAGGACACAAGTTCGGGTGTTCAGGCGCATGTCCATTGCCTGTCCTTGGCCTTCCTGGTACGACACTCTCATGCAGTGGTGGTCATTCAAATTCTCTTTCGGTGTCATGAATTGCGGTACGTCCTTGGAGGGCACGGTCGACACAGTGTAACGTTCTTCGAGCTTCAACCCGTTGCACGCCGCCGGTTGCAGCACCATCTGCAGGTACGTTTGACCGTTGTAGGTCAGAGTGTCGTTTTCGACTTTGACCCCGGCTACATTCGCTTGTGTCTCGTTCCCATTTTGAGAAATCAGCGTCGCTTGTGCGATGCGGTTGTCTTCGGCGAAACGTAGGAGATTGTTCCAGTACGCACTTTTGTTAACCGTCGGACACTGGGCGTCCGTCATCTTGATTTGAGGGACATAAAAAAATTCAAGTGCGAAAATCTTGCCTCGAAAAAAACGGGTGCCTTTACATCAATGGAAGGTCCGGATGCACTCCCACAAGGCGAAGAGGTGACGATCGTCACCTCTTCTGACATGAACTCTCGCGGAAATCGAGAAAATCTGACATGTTTCAAATGTGGAGGTGCCCATCACTTCAAGAGCGAATGCTCAACTTGGCGTACGCGCATATGCACTCGTTGGAAGGTCGGGCAGTGCAGCGATCCGTTCTGCGCGTTTGCTCACGGCGAAGCGCAGCTCAGGGAGCCCTGGCGCGCCGTCTGCGTCCGCGTGGTTCGGTCGGACGATGGCAAGATACGGACCTACGGGTGCGGGGAATACGGCCACACGTACAATCGCTGCACGAACCCCAAGTGCCGTCGCGCCCCGCCCTTCGGATGAGTTTCACGCCTCGGCCTCCTCGGTCTTCGCCTTTGCCGTGGCCGCCTGCTCCACGAAGGGCGCGCGCTTCTCGTCGTCCATCTCGCGCCACATGGCGCCGATGGCCTTGGCGCGCTCGGGGAGCGGGACCCCCTTGTAGGACGGGTTCTGGAGCTCTTGGCAATAGAAGAGCATGTAGGCGTTCTGTGGGCGCGGCTTTGCCTTTGGGGCCTTCGGCTCTTTCTTCGAGGTGCGGGTCCTCTTGCGCTTGGGCGCGGGGACTGCGTCGTCCGGCGCGTCGTCCGGCGCGGGGTCCGGCGCGGGGTCCGCCGTGTCCGCGACTGGCTCCTCGCAGGGCTCGGTGGCCGCCTCCTCGCAGGGCTCGGCCGCCTTTTCGGAGATCGGCGCGCTGTTCGGGCAATGTCCCATCGGACACACGGGTCCGGCCTCCACCGGATCGGTGCTTGGAGGCTCAGCGGGCGGGGGGTCAGCGGCCGGGGGCGGCGCGGCGTTCACGGACTCGGTGTTCTTGCGCTTGTTGTTACGTCCAGGCATGGGGGTGACTCGAATTTCTGTGCTGGGTGTGTCACTTTGTGCTCTAATCTGACGGACTCGGTTTGACAGCCTCTCTTTTTTGCGACCAGTCCCACACACACACATGGTCGACGGTCACACTCCCGACCGATCACACATCCGGTCGGCGCACGGACGTCGTCCCTCCCCACACCCTCGGCCATTCCTCCTCGCCCGCCGTGCGCGAACGGGGAGGGCCCCGTCAGATTGTCTTCAGGCCCTTGGCCCGGGCGAGGCACGATGGAGACCCGCGCGGATTTCGGCGCGGATTTCGGCGCGGATCCCGATGCCAATTCCGATGCCGGGAAGCGCTTGACGTTCGAGCAGAAGCTCGAGCGCATGGAAGAGATCCAGTCGAGCATTCAGAGAGGGTGCGAGTTGCAGCGACTCTGCGATCTGGTCCTCGAAGGCCAGCGCCTCCAGGGCGAGTGTGAGCGCGAACTGGCGGAGGTCGTCCAGGTCGTGTCTCGCATCAGTCCGAGCAAGGCGCATACTGCGACGACTGACGCTCCTGCATCTGCCTCATGATGGAGATGGCCTCTGACGGATCGCCGTCCTTCATCGAAAGAAGCGCACGAGACAGGACCCGCAGGGCGTCGTCGGCCGAGTCTTCGTTTCGCGCCACACAGTAGGCGACGACGAGTACGACACGGAGCGCCTCCGTTTCCATGCGGGGGTCGACGCTGACGGAGAAGGTCTCCGCGACCTTGTGCATGTGGCAGTTGAGCGTCACCGGCTCGTGGGCGCCGTCGAAAAGCGAGCTGAGCGACATGCCTTCCAAGGTGATGCCGGCGAAGTTCCAGATGCCGTGGGCCGAGGCGACGGCGTCGCGGCCGGGTTGAAACGCGGGTACGGCGTGCGGTGTGTGCTGCGTCTCCTCTGCGGCGCTCGCATCCATCATCTGTTCGTCGTCTGAAGGCTGCGAGGGCTGCGCGGGCTGCGCGGGCTGCGCGGGAGTCTGCTGGGACAACAGGTCGTGCCCGGCGGGTCTTGCGGAAGGTGGCTGTGTGTCGACGTCCTCTCCGGGGCGTGCGTGCTCCTGCCATACCCCCTGCCATACCGCCTGCGAGGCCTCCTGCGCTGTCTCCTGCCCCTCGGTGGGATCTTGCGCGCGCGGGTTGGTCGAACTGGCCCATCGCAAGAGGGTGGACTGCCGGTAGTTCCTTGGAGGCGGCTGCTCAGCACCTGCAGTGCCTGCAGCGCCGTCTTCCGGCACCCCTTTGCGCTGTTGCTCGGCCATCAGGATGCCCAAGGCGTGCATGCGGGCCTGCGTCTTGTTGCGGCTGCGGAGAACGTAGTCGTCGCCACTGTGCACGGCGAACGCACCTTCTTCGGAGATGTCCAGTCGGCACGAGGGCGAAAGCTCGTAGGTTCCCGCGCGCGCGTTCTCCAGTGCGTCGAGCGCGGACGCCACGTGGGGAAGGCTCTCCAGCGACGTCAGGAGGGACGCGGACGACATGAGTGTGGCGGGCGGTGGGTGTGCCTTTCGCGCGCCGGTTGGGGATTGCATCTGCCCAAGAATTTCACGATTCGTCATTGTGCCACTCCTCGATGGCTTTACGATACCCCTTGTAATCGTGATTGAAAAATCTGGAGCGAAAGCTGAGTTGCACGATCCCGCCCGCGTGCACGTAGGAGGCGCCGAAAGGCATCGAGCACACGAGGTCCAGGCGATTGGCGAAAGAGATGGTCCGCTCGGCGAAGCGTTCGTCGTAGAGCTCCGTGAAGTTGCGATCGCCGGTTTTGGGTGGCGCTATGAGGACCACATGCGCCGGGGGGTCGACGCCGCGCCGGCAGCACGCGAGCGCGTGGAGCATGGCAAGCGACGATCCGAGCGAGTATCCGCACAGCAGCGCCGGGGCATGATAGTCCTCAAACATGTCTCGCTCGATCGACTGGTAAAGCCGGTGAAAGCCTCGATGTACGTGTGCCGACCCTGGCTCGTCAAGAAGGGTTTGAGATACCTGAAGGTCGCTGAGGAGCGCACGGGTGGTTCGGGTGCCGTAGAACGCGAGGACGCCCGACTCGGCCCGGAAGAGCGACTTGGGCGGCGGAGGTCGGCTGAGGACTGCCAGCGCCTTGACGATCGTGTTCCACGGCACCCTCGCGTGGCTACTGGTCACCATTACACGTAAACCGACGAAAAAGAGGAAAAGGGACGCGGCGCCTCTCCCAAGGGCGCACGGCGTACGCAGCAGAAAACCAGGCGAGCGCGCGAACTCACCGGCCGTCGTCAGATTATGTACGGGCGTGCACGCAGCGCGCACTTGCTGATGCGGAAGGAATGGACGCTCTCGACCGAGCTGGACTGGAACAGCATCCGGGCGGAGCCGGGGTGCGGCCCGCGCTCGTGGATCTACGAGCAACCGGACGGTAGCGTGCTGCTCAAGAACACGAATCGAGGCGTCTACGACAACCGACTGGTGGACCCTCTGACGTTCCAGTACGACGTCCCCGACGCGACGAGCCCGGCCGCGGCCGCATCTCGCGAGCGATTGCTCGCCGAGGCCCGGTCCGCGACCAAGAGCATCGAGGTCCGGCTCTTTTGCACGGCCCACGCCTTCGACCACTACTTGGGCGAGTGGGTGGTTGAATCGCTCATCGAGACGCCCACGCAGACGCTTATCGTCCTAAAGCGCCTGCAGCATCAGAACCCGGTCCTCGCGGGCGCCTACCGGCTCCAGATGCGTGCCCGAAGTCAGAGCGAGGCGAAGCACTTCGACTTTCTGAAGGCGTGGCTTCCGGGGTGGCACATCGCGCACGAGCCGGAGGCGGCGGTCGGCCTCGACGCTCCTCTCATATCGGGTGGCAGGTCCACGGCCTTCTCGGGCGACGCTTACACCCTCGACTACGTGGCCGCGTCTCCGTCGGGCTGCAAGCGCTTGTGTATCGAATCCAAGGCGAGCCTCGACGGGCTGACCGAGGAGGCGAAAGAGAAGTGCCGGCTTCTGCGCGACAAGTCGCTGTCGCGGGTCATAGCCCTCGTGGGCCACGGCGTGCAAATGAGGATCGTGGACTTCGGGACCCCCTTGGCGGAGGGCGGCGAGTGCGAGTACATGACTGGAGAGCACGCGGCGCTGCGCGAGACGCTCGGGCTCCCGATTGTGGAGGAGGAGGGGGGGTGAGCGAGGCAATCACTTCTCTTTCTGGTCCTTCATGTCCCTCTCCTTGCTCACGATCGTGCGTGCCAGTCGCGGAGTAGGCCCGGTCACTTTCTTCATCATCTTGATGCCGTGGAGCATCCTCCCTTTTTTCGCTGGGACGTACGGCGTGCCCGTCGCCCCCGCGCGGTCGCTGTCGTCTGTCTCGTATCGCTCGACTCGCTCGACTCGCTCGAGTTTCTCGTCCCTCTGCTCGTGCGAGGCCGGTGGCGCGACGGCGTCTCTCTTTCTGCTCGGACCCCGATGCTTGGGCGGAGCGGGCTTCGTGAGCTGCGGTTGTGCGTTGATGCGCGACTCTATGGTCTGAAAGCGTGTTGAGAGCTTCTGCAGCAGGCTGTGCATCTCCTCCAAGCGCCCGACGCTCTCGACGGACGCGTCGCGCGGCTCGTGTGCCGTCGCGTGTACCGTCGCGACGGTCGCGGCCCGTGCGGGTGGGCGCGGCCTCCTCGATGGAGGTGGCGGAGGCGGAGGGGGGGCCGACGGCGGGGTCACTTTCGGAGGTGGCGCGATCTGTGGCGCGATCTGTGGCGCGATCTGTGGCGCGATCTGTGGCGGTGTGGGTGTTGGCACCGACGGGCCGAAGATCCTGTCCAGGTCCGCGCGTAGGTTGGGGTCGCCATCCGATACCAGGCGACTGTTCGCCAGGAGTGTGCGCTCTTCTTCGTTCATGTGTTGTTGTACATGTGAGACAAATAACCACCGCGATGATTTCCGCGCGCCGTCGCATCTGCCCAAGAGTTCGCTTCCCTCACCCACCCACCCTCACACCGACAGACAAGCGATGTCGATGTCGTCGCCATGCATGGACAGCCGCGCGCCTACCGAGGCGGAGGCGCGCCAATGCGTTCGCATTGGCGTGAGCTTTGCGCGTCTGAAGAGTTCGGTCGCGCCCGCCGCCGTTGCGACCGCATCTTCGGCACGCAATGTGCATACGGCAGAGGCTGCGCCCGCGTGTCCCGCAGGTCATGCACAATCCGTGCGTCGTATCGTCGAGCGCCCCTTTACGCGGCCGGCGCACGACGAGGCGGGAGTGGCTCGACGTGTCGAGATGCACAGCCGCGACGACGAGGGCACGTTGGATGAGCTGGACTGTCCGCACGGACGGCTCCTCCCGCACGCTGCGCCGACGCGACCCGAACGACCCAAGCGGCGCAAGCGACGACCCGCACCCACACCCACACGCCACACGCCGAAGCTCGAGTTCGTCGGCGGAGAACGGAGGCAGGTGCGTCCGCGAACGAAGTAAAAAAGTGGGCTCGTGATGGTATACAACGATGCAGAAGCGCTTCGAACCGCTGACCAAGGCAAGGCTCAAAGAGATCGCACAGCGAGACGATTGCGAAGTCTACGAGCACGTCTACACGAAGGAGTTCGACCCGTGGCCCACGCAGCGCGTTCAGGGGTGCGTGCAGCGCCTGGTGTCGATCAGTCGCCACGCACAGGACGCCGAGAAGGCCAAGGCCACGGCGCTCGCCGACGCGGAGCTCGCCGAGTTCTCCACGTGCTATCAAATGATGTTCGCGAAACTGTGCGACCCCACCGTCTCGTCCAACCCGTCGCATGTGGCGACGATGTACGCGCTCGTCAAGCTGCACGACGAGCTACGCACGGGCAAGAAGACGGGCGACGAGGCGAGAGGGGAGGCGTCCAACATCGCGTTGGCTGGGCTGCTCCAGCAGACCAAGAACGCCCCGAAGCCCCCGGCGGAGGTGGAAGAACTCGACTGATTTTGATTTTCAATGCGGTTGTGACGAGCGAGAAAGCGAGAAGAGGCTCTGACTTTTTCCTCTCGCGTGCGGCGTCGAGATAATTTCATTTGCGTAGGTGTAATGTTCTTTCTTTTCCACCTGCTTCTCGGTCTCCCGTTCCCCGTCGGGTACTACAGCGGCCATTATCGCGTCCCCTTCTCGTTCCGCGGCCAGAGGGTGGAACTGATCGTCGAACAAAACAGGGCGCTGCTCAATCTGTCGGGCTACATCGACGCCACGGATTATTGCACGTACACTCGCTTCGACGACGGAACCTACACGTGTGCACTCGGCGACGTGGTGAAACGAGCGCTCGAGCGCAAGAGGTGTGAGCTATTGACCATCGGCTACGACGATCAGAGGGACGTGGCCCTCATCACCATCCGCACGCCCATCGGCACGTCGGCAAAGATTGAGCTCGGCCGTGACGTCAGCCAGGGCTGCGGAAGATGATCCGGGCCACCTCGTCGTCCGCCTCGGGGTCGACTGGGATGCGCCCTTCGGCACGGCCGAACGTGGGGCTCGGCGCTCGCGCCCGCACCGGGTGAGGACGGACAAGCTGATCGGCCGGTGGCGCTCCAGCCAGGTGCGGCCCAGCCAGGTGCTGGGTGTACGGCGCAACCTCAAGCGTCCACTTGAGCATGTCGAGGTGGAGCGCAGACGGCGTCCGTGCGACGGCGTCCGAGGTGGACGAGGAGGTGGACGAGCAGTTGGACGAGCAGTTGGACGAGGGGTGCGTGCGAGGCGGGAACAATGGCGATGCCATGGCCGCGTCTCCGACGTCCACCACCGGCCACAGTTCAATGTCGCCCAAAGGGCGCGTCCATCGCACGTCCGGAGGCGTCGAATTCACCAAAAGATTGTCCGCCATCCTCACGCGACTTTCTCTGAGAATGTTCAAGCACATTCGATTCCTGGGCAGATGTTCGAAAGATCGAGTGTGCGGTTGGGGGCCTTGTGTCTGTTACGCGGGTGTGGCTTGGGCGGGCTGGTTGGGAGACGGCGGCGCGGGTGGCGGCGCGGGTGGCGGCGGCGCGGGTGGCGGCGGAAGTGGCGGCGGCGCGGGTTCTCCGCTGAGGTTTGGCATCGCCTGCGCGTCCTCTGGGACGGTCACGAGCCGCACGGAGAGGGAACGGCATGTGGCGATTCCGAGGACGATGGCTGCGCAGACGGCGACGATGAACCAGAAGAGCGACTTGCTTATGGCTGCGGGCGGCGAGGGTGCGCCGCGAGAGGGCGGGGGCACGGGCGCCGCTGGCATCGGCGGCGGCCGCGGGTAGAGGCTCGTGTCGCACTCGGTCACCTCGACCACATGGGCGGTGCCGGTGTCCGTGTTCGTGGTGTGTGCGCCGTAGGCGAGGCGCGCGCCGTTCCCGCTGAGCGACAGGCTCGTCCCTATGCCGAACGACGGCAGCGGCTGCGCGCCATCGAGCGTCATCACTGCCGTCCACGCGCTCGGGCACTTGCGGAAGGCGACGACGCGGCCCACGAACAGCTGTGACGACGGTGCGGCGGCATGGCGGGGGGCGCTTGCCGCCACCGTGTTGCCGTCGCGTGAGATGTCCACGGCGAAGCCGAGCCCGTCTCCCATCGCGCCGTTGTGTGCGAACACCTCCGTCCATTTCTGGCCGATGAGCTGGTACACCGTGATCGACCCCGCCCCGTTGAACCCGTTGTTCGGCCAGTTCGGCGTCCACGAGGGCTGCGCGTACGGGGATCCGACGACGAGCGTGCTGCACGAGGCGTCCATGCTCACCGAGAAGCCGAGGCCCGCGGCCGCGTTAGCCACGCCCTGTATCGTGCCCCCAATCTGCGTGACAGGGCCATTGGGTAGTTGGCTGATGTTGTAGACGTTCACGTGCCCCTGGAAGTTGTTCGCGCCGGGGAGCGAGACCGCCACGCACGTGGACGACGGGTGACTCACGGCGTATCCGGTGGCCTCCGTGCCTTGGGTTGGCTTCTGGAAGAGCGGCGTCGAGCGTTGTGTGTAGTACACAAACATGGATCCGCCTCCACTATGACGCGGCGCGCCTACCGCCCACGTGCCACCGTCATCCGCGATCGAGACCGACCACCCGTGGTTGTCGTTGCCGGCAAAGCCTTCTGTGCACTGGTGCAGCGGCAGCCATGCGCTGCCTTTGAACTCGTAGATGCACGCCCGCCCGCGCTGGGAGTCGTACTTTCGGTGACCGATCGCGAGCAGCGTTCCGTCGCCCGCCATGTCGAGGCCGTACCCCGCCTCCTCGTACTGCCACGCTCCTCGTATCACCGCGCTCGAGGTCCATCGGTCGCTGAGGCCGTCGTAGTCGTAGATGTACACCGCGCCCACCCGTGCCACGTATGGGTTCGAGGCGTCCTCTTGCGGTGCCCCGACGGCGACCCTGTTGCCGTCTGCACTCAGCGAGACGGTCCGGCCGAATAGGACGTTCTGCGCGACGCCGCTCATGCTGCCTGCCCCGAGCTCTCGCTGCGCCAGAACTGCGATCAGACCCGACGCCAGCATCACTTGTTGTCTGTCTCGGCCGGAAAAAAAAGTTCCAACTCTCGGATGTCCTTAGGCGGGTTTGTGGCGCTTGCTACGCGGCGCGATCGCGCGGGCCACGCACCCGGACAGGCACGGAACGTTTACCTGCATCCAGCTGACGTCCTCCTTCGACTTTCTGTAGCACTCCGACAGGTCTCCGGTCTGCGTGGCCCGAATCAGCGCGTCGATTTCCTCGATCTGCTTGATCGCGAGTGCTTCGAAGGCTTTGCTGACGCGCGGATCCGGGGCGTCGAAGAGTCGATGCACGTACATCCCTCTGTCGAGGCTACCGAAGAGCTCATCGGCATACCTGCTGGCCTTTTGCGGGTCGACGAGTTCCCTCGCGATGACGTACCGCTCCGAGTTCGCCGCCTTACTTGTCTTGGGCTTGTACAGGAGCACGTTCTTGTACACCTCGCGGAGCAGGGAGACGATGTCCTGTGTCACCTGTGTGGACCCCTCGAATATCTTGACCACAAAGGTTCCCTTCGGCGCCTGCATTTTCAAGGCACACGCCGTCTGTGCTATCAGCAGGGTGACGCTCGCCTGCTCGACCAGGTCGAGGTTCTCGTGCGAGGTGCCGCCGTCTCCGGTGATCAGATCCATCGAATGGGCACCCAGGGTGGTGCTGAGCGTATCCGTCACCGCGCGCCTCCGGATGTCGCCGTCGAACGGAAGTGACTCGACCACCGAGGGCTTCACCATGGGGTTGAAGTCGATCCCACTGACGAGGGACGTGACGTGGCGTGAGGCGTTTGGGTAGATGCGGCGCGCGGCCTGGAAGAACCCGCCGGGAGCTTCGCACAGGAAGAGTATCTTGTGGGTTCTCTCGGGCTCCGGCAGCAGCTTCTGCATCTCACACAGCTTGTAGTACGCCCTGCAAATCACCGGACGGTGTAGCCCCCGCTTGAGCGTGTCGACCGGGTCGCGGGCCCGGACCGCCCTCGCCCAGTCGGACACAGCGACTTCACCGACGCGGCGCCGGGCGAGTGTCAGCGCCCCGACCACATCGGACTGCACGGTGGGTCCCGGGGTGTCCAATTCCTGCACCGACATGGACATGAGAATCGGATGTGTGCGGCGGTCGCACAGTGTTACTCACACTGCACCAGAATCTGACGCACCCATTCGTACGCGCTCTTATTTTTTCAACGCTCTCAGGACAAAGCCCATGCTGAACACAATCCTGTGGGTGTTCGTGCTCGCGACGCTCGCCCAAGGCACCCTGTGGCTCGTGAGCGTCGACGATTGCGAGCCGCCGCTCTTCTTCACCGTGCGGGGCGCGAACGACACCGAGGTCGCCTCCACCACCTTCGACGGGCTGTACCTGGTCGACACACAGGGCATCCCGCTCGCATCGTGTGCTCGCGTCCTTGCAATGTGCATATGCAGCGCGATCGTGTGGCTTGCCTGCTTGGGTTATGGGATTGAGGGCGGCGGGAAGAACGAGCCCACTTCGACCCTGCCGAGGCTCGCGAACCAGTTCTACATGTGGATGCTGTGGGTGTGCCTGGCGTCGGCCACGTCCGCGTTCTCTCCCAACATTACCATGATCCACGCGGACGGCGCCCCACAGCTCACCTACGCGTGGCCCTCGGGCGTCTACAGGTCCGTCGACGGCCAGAGCGTGTTCTGCGGCGGCAGAGTGCTCGACCAGTCCCTGGCGACGGTCTCCGGGGCGTGTGGGGTGTACCTGTTCTTCAAGACGTTCTCGTCCTCGCGCGCATGGCTGCGGCCGGGGGCGGGGTTCGCTGTCTTTCAAGAAGGGCCACTGGACGTGTGCGCGTGATCCGGCGGCGGCGACGGCGGCGGCGACGGCTCGCCTCCGCCAGACCCGTGCCGGTAGAAGGGCTCCTCGTGCGGCGAAAGGAGGTGGTGAACGCTTACCGGCCGCACCTGCCCTCTGCGACGCACCCGCCCGATGGCCTGCTGCTCGACGGCGATGGCGTCCTTCCCCGTCATGGCGTGCATGAACACCACGTCGTGCGCCTGGGTCACCGAAATACCTGAGCAGTTGACGGTGGTCATGAGCAGGCACCGTATATCGTTTGTCTCGAACTTGCGGATCGTCGAGGCGCGTTGTGCGTACGAGCCCTCGAGGAGCGCATTTTTTACGCCCTGCTCGGCCAACGCACTGGACAGCGTCTTCAGAAGCGGCTTCCAACGCGCGAACACGACCACCTGGTTTGGCGCGATGCGGCCGATGAGCGCGAGGGTGGTCGCGACGCGGCTGCCGAACCGCGAGGTCGCCGCGGCGGTCGCGCTCGCGGTCGCGCTGGCGGTCGCGCTGGCGGTCGTCACCGTCCCCACCGGCACCTCGCGGCAGAACGGGCATGTCGCGCACTGCGCCGCACACGCCCCGCACAGCTGATGCGCGCACGGCATGACGATCGTGCTCGCCGGGCGCTCCATGCAGACGCTGCATTCCGTGACCTCGAGGCTGCGCTTCGCGAACTGCCACTGCTCGTGCAGCCTGGAGGATCCCTCGGGCATGTGCGACGCGCGCGCGGCGAACCATCGATCGATCGCGCGCGGCAGCTCTTCGGCAGAGATATGTTCTTCAGTCTCGGGGCATATCCGGCACATGAGCCGGAGCGCGTCTTCGACGCAGTCTTTGGCCGAGGCGAACGCGACGGCCTCCACCCTGGTCGGTGCCACCGAGACCCGGTGGTGCACGACTTCCTGGCGCCTGTCGTCGTTTGAGAATCCGCGCAGGAGCCCGTGCGCGGCCGCCGCACACAAGCATGGGTGCAAGTGGGAAGCGTCGATGCACAGCTCGACGAGGGCCTGACCGTCGGGCGCCAGGCTCGGCGTGCCGGTCAGGCCTACGAACATCAGCCGCTGGAAGGACGTGAGCAGCTTCATGTCTTTCGCGACCCACTCGTGTATCTCGTCGACGACCACCCGGCGGAAGGGAACGAGCTCGAGCAACGGCGGCACGGTGGCGGCGTCCCGGCGGCACGCGTATCGTGCGCACGATCGCAGGAGCGAGGCGTCTCGCTGCTTGCCCGAGTGGCCGGTCGTCTGGCGCACGAAATCGTCGAGCGCGTCGATGTAAGGCTTGCCGCGCAAGAAGTTGAGCGTGGTGACGATGAGGTCGCTTCTGAGCAGGTCGGCCATCGTAAGCGATCTCACGTCCTTCGAGCTGAGCAGGCTGGTGACTGTGAGCTCGGGCGCGAAGGCCGACGCCTCGTCGAGCCACTGGGCGGGGAGATTGCTGGGCACGATGACCAAGCTCACGCCGCCCATGCCTTGCGACGTCATGAAGGCGACGAATGCGAGCACGGCGGCGGTCTTGCCGGATCCGATGTCGTTGCACACGATCGCGCCCCGGACCGACGCCTCTGAGCAGCGTGTCTCGGTGGTCAGGCCGTCCTCGCAGAACCACCACCCACTGTCACCAAGCGGGATCGAGGCCCGGAACTGGACCTTCCTGTCCTGCGACGCGGCCTCTTCCACGCCCCGAAGCCACCAGATGGTCTCTGTCTGCGACGGGAAGGGCGCGCGCGACACCGGCCATCCTGCGTGACCCACGAGGGTGTGCGCCGCGACGGTCGACGCCTCCATGCTGAACGGCAGGTCGAAGACGTCTTTCCTGGGTAGCACCAGGTGCGGAGTAGCCTCCATGAAGCGCAGCACGTGCAAGAACGCGAATTCACCATCGACGATGCCTTTTGTGTCGAGCTGATCGGCCATGGCGTCGGCGTCGATCCACAGCGAGAGCTGCTGCGGGACGCCATCGCTCAGTGCAACGCTGAAGCGAGCGAACGAGTACGATTGCGACACGAACTCGCAGAAGTAGGGGGGGCGCGAGTCCCATGGGAGGTAGATCTCGCGCTTCTCATCCGCCGGGTGCACTCGGACATCGACGAACGGCGCGTTCGGGTTCGGGCAGCCCACGCACCACCCGACCTCCTCCGAGCTTTTGAATTCCCGGTGGAGGGATGCATGCAGGATGGGTTGCCACACCATCGCGACTCATCAATCGGGGAGGTCCGCCCGTGCCTTCCTAATCTGACACATCTGCCCAAGAAACGCCGACACGTGCCTGCCATGGGAAAGACGGCAAGGAGCACTCGGAAGCCTGGGCCGGCGGCGCCCGGGAAGGCTGTGAGGATGTCGGAGCGTGAGAAGGCCGAACGCGTCGTAAGCCGGTCCGGTTGGGTGCGATGCTCGTACGGCCATTGTCACATCTACGAGAAGTGTGTGCTGGCCGTGCAGTCCGGCGAGTCGCTCCCGCAGACGCAGCCACCGATGTGCTTCTTGTCCCACTGCAATTCGTGTGGACGCGGATACATGCACGAGAAATGCGTGCAGAAACTGTCCTCGGATGCGGTCAGTCTGATCGCGGGGGTCAAGAGAAGCGGGAGAAAATCTCATGTCGATGAGACCGCAGTGTTCGGGCCCCGGCGGGTGGACGATCTGCTGCGCAACTTCTCTGCAGTGATGAAGTGCTCGGAGTGTGAAGGCACGGGTCGCTTCCGACCGGTCGTCGAGGCCGTTTCTGGCGACGGCTTCCTGCCGGTGAAGGGCGACGACGACACGGCTTACGAGGTGCAGCAGAAGACGCAAGCCGCGATCCTCGTGCGCTCCCCACCAGCCGCGCCAGCCGCGCCGCCATCAGCCGCTCCGCCTCCGGCCGCGCTGCCTCCGGCCGCGCCGCCTCCGACCGCTCCGCCTCCCGCCGCGGCGCGAGCGCGTGCCCGCGCGGTCGCACCAGATCGCAAGGTGCCAAAGGGTTCGGACTCAATCTCCAAGGGTCACAGTGATGGCGACCGAGAAGTCCATGTTCACACCCTTCTCCATGACATCTTGCGCCAGGAGCAGATGCTGCACGAATCGAAGAAAGTGATTGACGAGGTCATCGGGGAGGCCGTCACCGACCTCGCGATCGATGTGGCGAGCGAGGTCATTGTGCGAGACATGGCTGAACGGGCGATGGAGAGCGCCAAGCTCGCCCAGGACATGGCGAAGATTGCAGTCGAGACCGTCGAGAGCGTGAAACTGAGACAGGAGGGGTCTTGTTCGACGCAGTCCTCCTCGCGCTTCTGCTCATACATACTTGACGATTATGAGAAGGGCGAGGAGTTGGAGAGCATCCTGAGGAGGTTGCAGTTTGATTCATTTGAGTCATTTGAGTCAGAGTGGTGAGCCTGTGTCGTGAGATTTTCACGTTCCTTTCTTTCTTCCGCACAAGCTTTCACTCTCTTGACGGTGATAGGATCAGGGATGGTTTTTTTCTCTCGCGCGAGGTGCGAGAAAGAACCCGCTGGTAACCATTTCGGGCGGTCGACGCTCGGTGGCACAAAAAAAAAAATCGAAGCGGCCACGGCAAATTTTGTGCGGCCGTTGGGTAGTACGCCGCGCCCTTTCCGAACGGCAACGGAATCCCCTTTCGCGAGAGACCACAGATGCCGTTCGAGGTGTGCGGCGCCGCGGACGAGGGGACGCGCTACACGCAGAAGGTGACGGCGCAGACGCCCGAGCACGCGCGCAGCGGCATCCGCATGGAGGACTCCTTCGGCGCGTGGCGCGCCGGCACGCGCACTGTCGTCGCGGTCGCGGACGGGCACGGCTCGGTCGAGGTGGCCGACGGCGTCCACTGGGGGGGGCGCGAGGCCGCGGACGCCACGCTCGCCGCCGTTGGCGCCACCGTCGACCGCGGCCTGGAGGAGATGTTCGCGGCGGCGCAGGCGGCGGTGGAGGCGCTGCGGCACGGCCACCACCACCGGCGCGAGGACGGCGCGCTCCTCGTCGCCAACCGCAGCCAGCAGTGGCAGCTCAGCACGCACGGCACCACGCTGAGCGTCGCCATCCTCGACGACACCGACGGGTCGCTGCAGGTGGGCTTCGCGGGCGACTCGGCCGTCCTCATGGTGGGCCCCAACGGCGAGGCACAGGCGCTCGCGCCGCCGCACGACACGAGGAACGTCAACGAGGTCGCGCGCATGCGCGCCGCGGGCGCGATGAAGATGAAGAGGCACTTCGACGTCAAGATCGGCACCGACGGGTACTTGCTCGCCGTCTCGCGCGCGATCGGTCACCTCGGGAGCGCGATGGTGAGCCACGAGCCCGAGATCTTCGACGTCGCGCCCGGGTGGGCGTCCCTCGTGCTCGCGACCGACGGGGTGTGGGACCACGTGACGAAGGGCGACGCCGCCGCGCTCGTCGCGCAGGCGCCCGGCACGCAGCAGGCAGCCGACGCCCTCCTCGCCGCCGCCGTGCGCAACGGCAGCACTAAGCGCACGCGCGACAACGCCTCGGCGGTCGTGGTGCGGCCCTTCGCCGCGGCGGCGGCAGGCGACCGCGATGCGGCCCGGCCCGCCGGCGGCTGCTGCACGGTCATGTGAGGGGGGCGCTGTGGCAACATCTTGTGGTTGAGCGCCCGAGATGCAACTTTTTTCCTGGGCAGTTGGGCGTCATCAAGCCACGTCAGTGTGACACGTGTGAAACGTGCAGGGTCCGAAAAATGTGGGGTGTGTGGGAAAGGCCGAATGAGAGAGTCACCGTTGGCCGTGTGGATGGCCGCCTCGGTTGGCATGATCTTGAGCTTCTTGCACCGCGTGAAGCCCGAGATGACGGTGTAATCTCCGATGTAGATCATCCAGACACCCGGGCGATTGTCTTGGGCCACCGCCCGCCGGAGCTTGTCCAAGCATTCGGCTGCGGGATCGGCAACGTCGTGCATCTGCGGTCAGCGCAGTCGATGCGCGGTTCAGAAAAGGTGAGGGGTCGCGGCGCTCGGGGTCATCGAGGAGCGCACGACCGACGCATTCGGGCGAACCGTGCACGGCGCGGGCAAACGCATGCAAACGCGGCCGCCATCACCCCGGGCGCACGCGTGGGGACGAGCACGCACCATCTTGGCTTCGGAGACTCTGGAAGGGAAGGGCGCTCGCCTGTGGCTGCAGAGGTCAGCTGCCCAAGTTCGGTGTGGTGTGGAATCAGGGGTGTGAAAGAGTTTGATTTTCCCGCCCACCCGAGTTGGGCAGACAAAAATCTGGGAACGTGCCAGAAAACTCACCCATCATGTCGTTCCCTCCATCGCCGCCGCGAGCTTACAACCAGTGCCGCGAGTGTCCGCCCGCACCGGAGCGCCGCGGCGCACAAACTACGATGCCGAAGTTCACGAGCAACGTCCTCAACTTCACGACCGACGAACCCAAGCCGGTCGTCCAAACCCACAACAAAAAGCGCACGCACGACGGAGTCGTGAGGTCGCCTCCGCTCACCGATGCGAGAGGGACCCCACCTCCGCCCGGATTCGTATCCCCGCGCGCTGTGGTCGCGGAGGGCGCGTTACAGATGAACTTCTCGTGAGCGACACGTCCGGCGACTACTCAAAGATCGTGGGTGAGCAGGATCAGCAAGCCCTGCGCAATGCCTGCGAGGACGGCGATCGCGGAGCCAAGAATGGGTGCGAGTGTGTGGGCCTCGAGTGCGCACGACTCCTCTTGCGAGACGAGTACGCTCACGAGGGCAGTCTCCGTGAACTGTAGCACGATCAGGCTGGAGTGTATGGCGACGATCGTGAAGACCAGCGCCAGGTTCATGTAGTCAACTGCGGTCAGTTGTGGGGGCGTGCCGGTGGCGACCTCCGAAGAGCGGATCGACCATTCCTCGAAGGAGGTGACTCCTATGAGGAGCACGCTGGTGAAGGTTGCCGCGGTGGCGAGGTAGCCGATGAAGCGTATGTAAGACTCGAACACACTTTGTGAGAGCGTGTGCGTCGCCTCTGGCAGCGCCGCCGCCAGCCAGGCCTCTATCGTCTGCGTTGCATTCGTGCAATCGCTCAGCAAGTTCGCGTCGGCGACGCTGGATACCACCGAGTCGGAGAAGGTGCTGAAGCACTCCGACGACGGGATGGTGACGTTCACGAACCCAGTCCCGGAAAAGTATACCAAGCCACTACCACTCCCGACCCCCTGCAGCAACGCGGCACCGAGAAGGGCCCACGTGAAAAGGCTGGAGCGTAGACTCAGGGTCGGTGTGTCGACGGATGCCGATGACATCGGTCGTTGGTTTTTCTATCCCGTAAAGAGAAAAAACACCGTCGATGAATACGTCCACACAGGTATGTGTGTCAAACTTATCGTCGAACAAAGACAATGTCATGTCATTCAGTGAGCTCGGGTGCAGCATCCGTCCGGAGTGGAGCAGTTCGAGCGTCACCGTCTGCTGCCCCGAAGGAACGCGCATGCAGACAGAACGGCAGAGGTCGCAGTGGGGCAACGAGTCCACAAAGTGGCTGGAAACCCGCGACGAGCAGGGCAAGCTTCTGATGTCCGCGTCGAGCATCGGTCTCTTCGGCACCAACGGCCCCGCACCTCTCGGTTCGTGGCCCGCACCGATCCTCGCGCGCGTCCCCGCGCCGAACGCCGGTCGCCTGCCGACCCCGATCGTCTCGGAGACCACTGACGTACTCGGCGGCGGGTGAGTGCGGGCGAGTTCCGTCGCCTTCCCTCTCTGTGCCCGGTCACATGAGCGTGGTCGAGGCGTTCGTCGGTTCCAGTGCCGCGGCCGGAGGCCGGCACCAGCGCGTGGCATTCTTCCAGCACAAGGCGACGTCGTGGAAGCATCCCATCAGCTTGAGCAGCCCGATTATCAGGCAGTTCGGCGGCTTGCAGCCCATGGCACTACGACGCGCACCGACGCGCGCAATCTGACGCACTTTTTTTGACTCAGCTCAGCCGCCATCTCTTCTTGCACTTCGGGTTGAGGCAGCTGCAGAAGATGGTGCTGGCCTCATCGGCGCCCCGGACTTGCTTCTGATTCCATGATATCTCCGAAGAACCGCACTGTTTGCATCGGAGCATCGTGTCCGACGACTGCTTCACATTGTCGTACTTCTCCTTGAGAAGGGCCGTGTAGCGGTGCATTCGCTCGTTCTCCTCCTTCTGTATGCGCTGCACGACGGTGCCTTCGGCCAATTCCTCGTCGGTCATGTACACGAGGTTCTCCGCGGGGCACTCGTGCAGCGGTCTGTTGCAGGCGAGGTTGAATGCTATACGGCGGCTGTGGTGTAAGAACGCCTCCAGGTCCCACGGCTCCCGGCGGATGAGAGCTCGTTCTATGTCGAGTGCCTTCTCCGGAGAGCAGTGGGCGAAGCTGACCAGAAGCTTCACCGTGCGCACGCGCACATCGGGGGACACACAGGCCAGGCACAATTCGGACGACGATGCCAACGTTGTCATATACGCACGTCTTGACATACTACAGTGTGTACAATCTGACAGGCGTGCGGACGCCGATCAAGTGTCGCGACAAGTGCTGTTTTTTTTTCTCTACGTCACAGGGCTCTCGGTCTCCGACGCAAGGACTCCTCGTGGTCATCGGTGCGGACGAGCTGCCGTTTTGGATTGTATGCGTTCGCCTTCCGGAAGCGCCCCTTGTATCCCTGCCCGCCACGGCCGTAGACCTTCCCATCCTGCCCGACGCACAACTTGTTGCGCGAGGACGCGGGGAGCGACGCCAGGTCGTCCACTTTGTACCGCGTGAGCTTCCCTTCTCCGAGGTTGCGATCGGTGTGCTCGTAGCTGCTCGTCCAGTGGACGAAGTGCCCGGTGGTCTGGGGGAGGTGTTGCAGCTTCGTCCTGACGATCTCAGACTGCTCGGCGTCGAGAAGGTGGCCGCCATAATAATAGAGGTGGAACGCGTTGATCGCGTCGACCGACTGCTCCTCACTCAGCGGCTTCACGACGTAGTACGTCGACTTTTCGCGCCCGCGAGGCGGCAGCTCGGTCTCATAGAGTGCGGACAGCGCCGTTCGTGCACGAGCCTCTACCGCCTCTGCAGCGTCGGCCGCGTGCCTGCACGCCGCCAGCTGTTCGTCAATCACGGATATCTCCGTTGCGAAGAGAGCGCCGCACTTCATCTCGGAGCGGTGCGCGCCGAGCAGGACGCTCATGACGTACTTCTCCGACACCAGGTTGTGCATGTCGCGCGTGGCGTGTTCGACGGTGCTCTTGGCCTGACGGACCTGCTCGAACAGCTCGTGCTCACGCCGCGCGCGCCGCGTCCACAGGCTCTCGACGACGTGATTTCTCAGGGGAAGTGCGAGCTCGTTGAGGCGGGGTACACCACCGGTCGCTTCCAGCCGCTCCGCAACGTAGTCGCCCCATGCGGGGAAGGAGAATGGTGTCGCTTTCTTCTCGTCGCCGGGCATGTGGGCGAAGCGGTAACGCCACACGCCGCGCGTGCAGCCGACCGACGACAGTGGCACGTACTTGGTCTGCTGTGCGTAGAGATGGGGAGCCCGGTTCAGGCTGTCGCAGTGCAGCGCGGCGCGCTTCAACCCGGGTAGCTCCAGTATGAAGTCGTGACTCGCGAGATGGATGCTGAATTGAGGGACGACGTCGCCAGGCACGGCGCAAGGAACGAGTCCCTCTTCGAGAGCCTCGTCATCCTCCATCAGCTCCACCGATGGGAGCACGTCTTCGATCAGCGCCTTCAGGGAGGCGATACGGCCGGCATCGACGTTTCCGATGAACCCGTGCACGGTCGCGCCTCGCTCCGAGTCCGAGTACATGATGCGCCTCGTATGCGTGCCGAGGCCACCCAAGCCGACCTTCGTGCACGTGCTGTACGACAAAGACGGAACGCGCACGTCCGCGACGGCCTCTGTGCGGGAGACGGACTTGCGGCTGAGACGCAGAGGCAGCACATCGTCTGCGATGCGCAGCACGACTTCCACGTCGTCGCTGCTCTGCAGCAAGCCCAGGTGTACTTCGCCTGTGCACATCGTCACACGCACGCCTTGCATCGCCTTCCCGTCGTTCCACGTGTCGAGCTTGACCACATCCGAGCCGAGGAATGCCTTGCTCATCCACGCACGCGGTCGCGACGGTCCTCCTGCCCGCCGCGACGGTAACGCGGACATCTGCCCAGAATCTGACGGGCGCGGTCGACACACCCATTCGCGCTTTCCGCGCGCGTGTGCACCACCTCTTGCTCGACGTGTGCTGACGGCGCGCACTGACGGCCCGCGTCATCGACCTGGTGTTAGGAGATGAACGTGCAAGCGAGGTGGACGATGTTCGAGATGGTCACCCAAACGCTGCGGGCACTGGCGGAGCATGATGCATCGACCGACGTCGGTTGGTCGAACGACGCAGCCGCAGCGGCCGACCAGTGGAATCGGCTGTCGCGCAAGGATCATGACACCGTCGTGGTGAACGAAAAGGAGATCAACATTGCGGTGCCGGCGCCCCGCGCGGAGAAGTACGACGCCAAGCTGCAGAAGGATGTGATCAAGAAGGCTACGAATGTACTCAAAGGTCTCCAAGAAGCCATAGGCGACTCAAGGCCGAATAAGAACTCCAAGATCCACATGCGGCGCTCAGGACGTGGGGCGTGCTGCATGATTCACGTGCGCCTGCAGCAGATCATCGACCCCCGCCATGCGTTCGTGTTTCGTGAAGTCAGCGATCTGGGACGCTATATGACGCTCTATGCAGGACACCATGCGCCGGACTGCAGCTATGTATTCAACGCGAAGTGCCCCTGTCAGAAGAAAGCAGATGCAAGCCCGGGACCATCTGCACGAGCGTCCGGATCATCTGCAAAACCGTCAGGAGCAGAAGCGCCGGGAGCACGAGCACCTGCAGCGGCGCAAGGAGAAGAAGCGCAAAGAGCGGAAGCGCCGGGAGCAAGAGCATCAGCGCCACCATCAGCGAAGAAGCGGCGACTCTCTCCTCCGATCAAGGAAGTGAAACTGAAGACCTTGTTCCCAGTCCTCGGTCCGATCGAGCCGTTCGGCTTGGACGTCCCGAAGAATTGCAAGGAGAGGCCGGCGTTCAAGGCGGCCTACCAGGCGTTCAAAGCGGCCATGAGGGCCATGTTTCCCGACCTGAAGATTGGCGACGACGCAACGGCCGCCGCAACGGCCGCCGCAACGGCCGCCGCATTGCGCGACGGCGGCTTGATCGCAGGATTGCGCCTGGGGAAAGCGGGCACCGAGGTCCGCTTTGTCTCGGCGCGAGGCAAGGACGGTCAGCATTTCAGCACCTACCGCTTCGGTCCAGACGGCGAGCTGCAAATGGAGTCTGTCGTGTCGAACGGCAAGGGCGACAAGAGAGAGATCGACGCGTCGACCGAGACGGCGGAAGCGGCTCGATTCCTGCAATTGTACGACAGGCTCGATACGCGAGCGCCGCCGCATCCGCAAGTCATGGCTCAGGTCGCCATGGGCGTGCTGCACCCTGGCGAGCCTCCGTGGGGACAGGTAGGAGGCCTCGGGGATGCGAAGTCGATCACGCTTCTCATCCAAGACACCCATAGACGTCTCGACGTCGAGGCCACGAGATTCGTGTGGTGCGACAAGCCGGCTGACGTCGCGGCTCTCGGCCAGGCCTCGCACGTGCGCGGCGACACGGGCGCTGGCTACCCACTTCCGCACGGCTGTGCGGTCGTCGTGACCGACGGCGACGGTCGACCGCTCTCGCCGGAGACCTTCCAGCCGGGCGAGCACGACGTGCGCTACCTGACGAGCCCTTCCGACGCCGGGCACGTGGTTGCCGGGCACGTGGTTGCGCGGGTGACGCTGAAGACGGGCCGAGCGTTGCGCTTCCTCCACCTTGGCTCTGACCCTCTCGATGACTGGACGAGGCGTTTGGCCCAGGAGAACCACGAGGAGGCGCGTCTGCTGATCGCGTCGGTACCCATGCGGATCCAGTACGCGTTTCGTCCGCCGCCACCGGCGGCGGCGCCGTGGGCCACATCCGACGAGGAGATCGCTGTCAAGTATCTGCTTCGCGGCGGGAACGACGTCGTACGAACCCCCTCCATGGTGCACTTCCCTCACGCCAGGTACGACCCGGCCAAGCCGCGGCTCGGCTTCATCGCCGTGCTGCCGTGGAACGACTGCCAGACGACAAACTTCGAAGCCGGCATGGCGCTTTACAGCCTGGCGCAAGTCGACCCCCGGTGTCCCGACGGGTCGTCTCGCAACCTCCTCGACCAGGCGTGCATCGACGCGGTCGAGTGCTTGCGCTGCCCCGAGACGCACGTCTATGAAGCGTGTTCGATCGCCGCGCGCGCTGTGGAGCACATCTCATCCCGGCGGAACCCCAGCGTCTGCCTCCTCGCGATGCAGATGCCCGACAACTTCAAGGCGGACGGCAAGGCGACGCGCGCGGCCGAGATACAGGAGCTCACCGCGATGGCCGCGAGGAGCAGGGAACAGGCGCTTCGGCTCGACAGGCTGAACAGGGAGGCTGGCAAGCAGATGGAGGCGGACTCGAAAGCCTTCAGCGCGCTCGTCGCAGACACGTCCCAGCTCCGGCTCTGCGATGTCCTCTTCGGGGTTCTCTGCAATAACTACTGCAGCGGGTGGTGAACGGTGCGGTCGGCGGGTCCGATAAGTTTTTGCCCCAATTGGGGCAATGAAGATGGGCTTGGTCGATGCGATGCAGAATAACGAGTTTGTGGTAGTCGGGGGGTCAGGGACGCGTGCTATGTTCTTCTACGGATGGCTCGAGTCGATTCATGCGCACCCGGCGTACGAAACGTTTCAGAAGAATCTAAAGGGTGCGGCGGGGACGTCGTCGGGGTGCTTGGTGGCATTGGCGATCTTGCTCGGGGCGAACCCGACGGCTCTTGCCGAGACAGCCGTCCGGATTAGTCGTGAGCACCAGGCGATCGCGCCTGAAATGGACTTGCAGCTGCTTTTTGACAATTTTGGTATGGACAGTGGCGAGACACTCTTTTACATCATCGATAACTTGATGTCCGTCATGGGCCTGAGCCCGTCGACGACCTTTGCATCCCTGCAGAAGATGACCGGGAAGCTGTTCGTCGTGTGCGCCACGGACCTCGCGGCGCGAACGCCGTTCTACTTCTCGGCGAGCACGAGTCCTGAGCTAACCGTCAGGGAGGCGATATTCATGAGCTCGTGCATACCATTCATGTTGCAACCGAAGCGGTACAAAGGGGTCGTATACGTCGACGGCGGCCTCACCAACAACTTTCCGATCCAGGCGTTCCCCCAAGTCGTTCCGCTCGTTCTCGCCATGAAGCTCACGACTCATCCCGAGATCAACAGCCTCAAGGACTTCTCGATGTGTGTGGTGTGCTGCACGCTGTCGGTGCAGAACAACAACGTCTTGGAGCTGCAGAAAAAATTTCCCGACAAGATCTTTGTCTTCTGCGACCGAAACGACGGGCAGTCGGTCAACGTGTCAGCAAGCGAGGAGTATCTCACAGAGCAAAGAAAGCTCGGGTTCGTGTCCGGGGCTGTCGCGACTCGGAACGGTGTGGCGGAGGCGGTCACGATGTTGCTCGCGCTCTGTATGAAGCAGCAGTCGCCGCAGTGCGCGCCCCCGTCAGTGCCGCCACAGGTAGGCGGTGATGGCAAAGATGGAGATTAGTTGCATAATGTTTAGTGTCTTGTACACATGGTTTTTCATCTTCATGAAAGGGATTCCGAGCCCTTGACTCGTTTGGGCTCCGCCGTAACCCACAGTGGTTTGTGTGACTAAGGAAAACCATAACCAGTACAGCATCGAGTCTGCAGGAGGACGGGTCTCGCCCAGCCCGATGTCCTCGGAGATAACCGGAAAGCGGCTAATGAACTCGTCCGACAACTTGTAAAGAAGGGCAAACGAGACTGCGCAGGCAACGTGCCACTTGAAGAAGCTCCCCGACGCCCCTTGCAAGAGTGGCGTCAGTACCATTTACAACACACTCGGATGTTTTTTTCAACGCATCACGAGGCGCACATGAACCCGTAGCGTGCTGAAGCACATCATGTAGCACACGAGCATCAGAAGCATGCATAATATCAAAAAGTACCAGTCAGACATGCGAACGAGAATGGCGGGCGGGGATGGCGAAGGCGACCGAGGTGGAGCGGACACAGGCGGGGGCGTCTGGTCGACCGTCGCGCAGACGAGATCACGCACCATCGCACCCCTCTCGTAGTTGGTTGCGACGCTTCCCTCGCTCACCCCGAAGTCGCAACGTCCGACGCCCCTTGCGTGGTCTGGCACGAACACGAACACCTTCACCTTGCACATGGTCAGCGCGGTGCGGTTCACAATCGTCCTCAGGCTCAGTACGCCCCAGCGAACCGCGAAGGGGGGCAGCGATGGCTGCACGTGGCAGGATGCGTCGGCCGGGAACGAGAAGCGGACTGACGGAGAGGTCGTGTCATTGGAGCACGACGACGGCGCCGGTCGGTTGCTGAGGAGCACGCCTTCGAACGCGGCCGGCTTCACGCCGACGAGATGCAGCTCGATCGCACCGAAGAAGAGGTCGGGTGCGATCACATACCACGTCCCTGCATCACACTTCAGCCACTCGGATACGTCGATCGGCAGATCGTCGAGCGTGTACCCGGCCTTGGTGACGCTCCCGATTGGTGAGACCCACTCGGCCGCTTGAACCGACGGGAGCGGAGAATCCGTGCTCAGGTGGCGGACGATGGGAGGGATCGTTTCTCGAACTTCCTGCGCGGAGATGTGCCGTGTTGGCAGGCACACCTCGTGTTCGACGCAATCGTAGCACTGGCCAGGGGTGCCTCCTTGGTGAGCCCGTCCGTACAGCAACGAATAATGCTCCGTGAAAGTGAGAGGGTTGCCGCATCGCAGGCCAACGTTTCTGCCGTCCGGGTGCACGGTTCGATGCAACTCCGGCGCGCTTCCGTATGGGTAGCTCATCGTGTGCGCGTTCATGAGCGCCGCCGCATCAAGATAGGATATGAGACCGTCACCAACGACGCGATCAGGAATTCCACACCCTTCGTTTTGGCCGAAGAGCTTCAGGCTGGATTCTCTGTCGCGCAAGCCGATGAAATCGCCGAACGTGTGCGACCCGATGAGGTAGCCGTTGAGCGTCGACGGCGCGGCGATGTCTGCGCACTCGAGGTACAAGTCGGGCCTTGCGAGGACCGCGCACGTGTAGGGTGCATCGCTCTCGTGCATGGTGGACAGCTCGACCATCTGCATGATCACCAGCCACTCCATGAGCAGGTTGCCGTCGGAGCCCGGCGCTGCTCTCGAACAGTCGCCCGGGAGGGCCGGGCGCAGGAAGTCGAGCTTGCACTTCAGCTCGTCAGGCGTGCGCGGTGGAGGAAACGGAGGCGGCGTCGGCGGGGACGGGTCTGGCGGGAGCGACGGTGGCGGCGGGAACGGTGGCGGCGATGGGTAGGGAGTTGCCGGAGGTGGGCGATCGGACACGATGGAACGCGGAGGGGGCGGAGGGGGCGGAGATGAGGGTTCTGGTGGATGTGGCGGCGGCTCCGCAGGAGGTGGCAGGGAGGGGTCGAGGGGTGGTGAAGGCGGGCAGGGCGATGCAGACGAGGGGGGGTTGGATACGATGGCGCGAGGTGGAGGAGGTGGAGGCGGCGGACTGACCGCCGGCAGAGCCGGTGAGGGGCTCGGCGGCGGTGACGGTGGCGGCGGCGGCGGCGGTGGCGGTGGCGGTGGCGGCGGTGGTGACGGTGGGGGAAGAGGTGGCGGCGGTGGCGGTGGCGGTGGCGGTGGCGGCGGCGGCGGCGGTGGCGGTGGCGGCGGCGGCGGCGGTGGTGGTGGCGACGGCGGTGTCGGCGACGGCGGTGACGGTGGGTGCCTCTGAAGTGTGGAGGCTATCGTGTACATCCGTGACGCGTCAATGTATATGTGGGTTCGCATTTCCGATAACTTTATTTCCAGCTCGAACCCTCTCTTGACGGGCAGCACCAACTGATGGGCGTCGGTCGGAGGGACCACGTCGTGCCGAGCGTGAACGACGAAGCCGTCGGCGTACGAGTACACAGTCGCCAACTCCGATACCGGCGATTCCTCTATGTCAATGCAGACGTTCGCGGGCGACTCGAGACGGTTGGTATCGATGCAGGAAGCCGCGATCATGGCGGTCATGAACGGGCGGGTTATGACGACACACTCCTGTCCAAGATAGAGTGGGTGATAGCACTCTCGCTTTTCGAGTTCGATCCAGCATTCCGGCTGTGCGTCGACGTTCCCGAAGCAGTAGTCGCTGGGAATCCCTTCGTCCGGCAACATCGTCACATGCTCCTTGGCGGCGCAAATGCACTTGCTGTAGGGCATGCACCCTTTCGGCTGATCAAACGTCGGCTGTGTCCAACTGTACCCAATCAGCTTTCCGCGAACGTCCCTCATTTCGGCGCAGCCCGAGAAGCGCTGCAAGGTCGTCGACGTGCCGAAGTAGTGCCAAAACGGGATCGGGCTGCCAGCCCGGATCGGAGGATCCGCACCGTCGCCCAATGCATAGGCTTCGCACATCGACGCAGGGAGCTCCATGTAGCCGCTCGGACACGGCTGAGGCTCGGAGCCCGATTCGACGTATGCAAATGGAACGCCGCCGTGGTTCGATAACACGGAGAGCGTCGCAACGAACCACATCGTCTGTACAGGTGAGCAGATTTTTTTCGCGAGTGATTGACTCTCAGGGCAGGAAAAAAATGTATCCGTTGATGCAAAATGGGGTGGACGATCGAAAGCAAAGAGGAGCTCCGTTGGAACATCGCAGCACTGATACTGTGTGCCGTCGTCGCGCTCCTGACCGGGGCCGCGGCCGTGACGAACGTACTGACGTCCGGAGAAGCGCTGCGTGATGACTTTGGTGTGATGTTCTTGTTCGGTCTGACGCTGACAGGGACCATCGTGCTTGGGGTAAAAACGCTGAGAAAAAAATGACACGCAACGTGTAAAGTACGGCTGCATGCAGTACAACACGCAGTCCATGCAGCCGCCGCCGATGCAGCCGCCGCCGATGCAGTCGCCGATGCAGCCGGTCGCACAATCGGTGCAGCCGACGCCTGTGCCAGCGCACCAGGCCGCGCCGAGTCAGTAT
>MDTD01035918.1_pt1 | contig 28035 bp, 20 predicted proteins | sample 811221 | NCBI WGS metagenome assembly MDTD01 (sample SAMN05326646, study PRJNA326480) | marine metagenome | isolation source: seawater | place: Pacific Ocean: South West | collected 2011 | reverse complement strand
TTTTCTTCTGATTTTAGGCTACCATTTTTATAATACCATATCCACTGGCCGTTTCGTACGCCATGATTAAACTGGCCTGATATTTTCATATTACCATTTTCCCAATATACTTTCCAATCTCCTTCCCAATTTCCATCATTTTTATTTCCTACAGATTCTAATATTCCAGATTTATAATACCATGCATATCTACCTGATGATTGAGTTGAGTCATTAAACCAAGTAAATAATCCACTCTTATTTCCTTTATCATAATTACCGATTGATTTAATGTTCCCATTTGAATCATACCATATTACCTGTCCATGTTTTATACCATTAAGGTATGTCTCTGCTTGTAAAATTTTATTATCCTCAAACCATTTTAGGTCACCATCCTTAAGTCCATTTTTATAATGTGCTATTACTTTTGTTTTTTTAGAAACATCAATCCATAATGATTTTCCATGTAATTTTCCATTTTTAAAATTCTGATCTAGAATTAAATCTCCATTTTTTGAAAAACTTTTGAAATTACCGTGTTTTTTTCCTGATTTATAACTTTTTGAATATTTAAGTTGACCATTTTTATAATATTTTGTGTAATCTCCATTTTTTATTATAAAACAACCTTGGAGTAAGATGAATAAAAATAGTAAAATATAACACATAATTTTTTTAAACATATCAAAACATTTTGTCATAGTTTTTTGTGATTTAAAATACATAATAATTTAAGAATTAGTATTATATTTTTTTTAATAAATCCCAAAAATAAGACCATATATTGAAAGTAACCATTAAAAGTATATTAATTTTCATTCTATCATTCACTGGATTTTCATGTCTATTAATAATGCCTGACTATGAACCACCTAATGTTTCAATATTATCACCAACTGGAGGATATGTTTCAGAACTAGTTACAATAAATTGCGAAATAACAGATAATAGTAGTTTATCATATGCACAATTGTGGATAAATAATGATTCGACAAATGTAAAAATTCCTAGCTTCGATGAGACAGGAAACTTAATTGAAAGTTTCGAAGAAATAAAAGATTCTTATGTTATGACTTGGAATACAAGATGGATTGAGGATGGTATATACTATTTACACGTTCGAGCTTATGATGGAAACGGCAACATGGGTCAAAGTGAAGAAATAATTGTGGGTGTTGATAATTCAACATCCAGTCCAAATACAATTTCAATCACATCAATAGAACTTGAGGGAAGAAATTATAAAATTAATTGGGAAAGGTCTGAAGATGATGATTTTAAAAAGTATACATTGCAACACTTAAATCCTTGGATAGATTTTTTTCATTATAATGAAATTGACTTGATCACTACTACTGAACAAGATTGTACTAGTTTCATACATTTTGATATAGATGCTACTCTTCCAAATAATTACTACAGAATTAAAGTTTATGATAATCTTGACTTTATATCATTAGGTCTACCATTTAAAGTCGAGGAAGATTCATACCCTGAATCCATTAATATAAACAGTGCAATATACGATAATAATAGTATTATAATTAGTTGGGACTCATGTGATGAAATAGATTTTTTAAGTTATGAATTATATGAATCATATGATAATGAAATGAACAATTCAGAATTAATTTATAATTCCAATAACAGATTAGCTTCAGAATTTATTCGTGAAGGTATATATGATAATGAAACTAGATATTATCAATTAGATGTTATTGATATTTGGAACCAAAAAACTAGTGGAGAAATATTAGAAGCAAATGCATTTACGCGTTTTTATAAAGCCTTTGGTGGTATATATGATGAAGCAGGATTAGATGTAATATCTCAAGAAAATGGTTTTATTATTGCGGGATATACCAAGTCTTACGGTAATGGCGAGAAAGATGGTTTTGTAATGAAATTAGATTCTGAAGGTAATCAAAAAAATTATAATACATTTGGTAGTTTAGGATTAGATGTCATTGAAGATGGAATAATGTTAGGTGATAGTTCATTTGCATTTGTTGGTCGAACCGAAGTAAGTAATGGTAATACTAAAAATGGTTGGTTCATTAAAACTGATAAAAATGGAAATCCTATATTAGAAAATAATTTTGGAAGTTTAAATTCAGATAGATTAAATGCTATTACTATAAATAATAATAATCAATTTGCCGCAGTTGGATCTAAAGCTATTGAACATAATAACTCTATAGACTTTGATATATGGTTAATAGAAATAGATCACAATGGATTAATTATTAACGAATACACATTTGGAGGATCGAATTATGATTACGGTAAAGATATATATCCAATTTCAGTAGGAGGCTATATTTTACTTGGAGAAACATTATCATATGGAACTGGAGGTTTTGACATATATTTAGTTAAAATTAATACAAATGGTGAAATTGAATGGACAAATACCTTACCTGGGACAACTAGTAATGAATCATCAAAAAAAATTATTCATGACAGAAGTGGTGGTGGATATTATATATTAATGAAGGAAGGTGGAAACTCATCAAGCCCAGTTTGCATTGTTAAAATTGATATTAATGGTAATGAGTTGTGGCGCCAATATTATGGATATACGCAAAATGATAATGCGGCAGATATGGTTGATATTGGTAATAGTTCAGACATTTTATTAGTATTTGGTACAACTTATATTAATAACAATGGTGATTTATGGTTTTTTAAAGTAAATTCATCTAATGGTGAAATTTTTGATGAAAATATTTTTTCTGATGGTAGTCATGAAGATCGTGGATTCGGAATAGACGTTGTTTCTGAAGACGGTGGATTTATTTTGGTTGGTGAAACAAGATCATATGGAGAAGGAGGTAAAGATGTTATCGTTATTAAAACTGATCCGTATGGAAATACTGTCGGGTTTGAAAATCGATGATTTTAATAATCATTTTTTCAATAATTATGGTAGGTATCTTCCTTTATTTCAAAGCATTTGATGAGAATAAAGTAATATTTAAACCTAGAAAAAATGATTTTCAAAGCACTCTATACCGTGAAATAAATAAAATAAAGGAAGATGATGAAACAACTTAGTTATATTTTTTTATATATTCTATGTATTTTAATACTTCAATGTTCAGGAAACGAAAAATCAAAAATTGTTGATATATACCCAGATGGTTCACCAAAAGAAATCGAAGTTTACAAAGGTAATCCTCCAAAAATGGAACTTAATAAAATATTACATATATCTTCATTCGGAGACACGTCAATGATAGTAAATATAGAAGATGGTGATACCCTGATTCCAGAAATAAATAAAGAAATTATTAAGTCTAAATTTGAAAATGGTCAAAGTATGATAGTTGATCATTGGAAAATAAGAGGTCATAGTGAAACGCTTAATGAAATTCATTATTTTGATGAAACTGGAGATATTCTTAAAATTGATGATAAAGTTAACAATAGAATAAAGAAATATGCAGAATTGCATCCGGAGTTGGAAAGATGGGATAAACCGGAAAACAATCCAATTAAAAATTATCTTCACGGATTCTGGCATGTTGAATCTAATTTTACAGGAGAAAAATTTTTGTCAGAATTTAAAGGTGGGTCCTATGTATTTTCAAAAATTGATAAAAGTGGTAATAAAGTTTGGGAAGAAATATATGGTATCAATTATAATTGGTATTTTAATTTAGATCTCAGGATGTTAAATAAAGGATTTCCTCAAAATAGGATTAAGCCTGGTAAAAGGATTAGCTATCAATTAAAAATTGATACAAAAGATAAATTTGAAATGGAAAATGAGGGGGCAAGATATACGTTTATTAGAAAAAGCTATTAATTTTTATTCCATTTTCCATTTACATAAATTTTTTCATTTAAAATTTTACCACTTTTTTCCCACCATTTTTGCACACCATGCTTTCTACCTTGAACATAATTTAATTCTGACTTTAATTGACCATTTCTATGCCAAGTAAATTGTGTCCCTTCTCTAAGACCATTCTTAAAATTTAATTCAACCCACTTTTTACCATTATCATAATATCTTATTTGCTTTCCCTCTTTTTTATTTGATTCTTTTTTTCTTTCATAATCTTTCTTTTTAGGGGTATGTGATTCAAGTGAGGCAATTGAATCATTTTTTAATTTTTTATTTATACTTTGAGATATGGTCTCTTGTGAAATATTATTTTCAATTAATTTTGAATTTTTATTTTCTAATTTAGTTAAATTAAATTCTTCGCTTACTATTTTATTTGGATTATGTTTTTTTGAAATTAATTTTGGATTTATAAATTGAAGTTTAGACTGACTTAAGGAAAATAAAATGAAAGAAAAACAAGAACAGCCTAAGAATAATATGCAATATCCAAAGATTTTAACTCTTTTTTCCTTTTTATTAATTTTATCAATAGACTGATTTAAATCATTTACCCATGAGGATTTATTGTTAGAATTATTCATTATAAAATTTTAATTAGTAAAGTTTCTTTTTACAAATACGATTTTTTAAATATTTGTTATTAATGTATCGATTTAAATTTTCGGAAAAATTATTGACTACTTCATATTGATATTCCGGGAAATTACCTGAAATATGCGGAGATAAAAAGACATTATTTAAGTTAAACAATTTACTTTTTTTATCTAAAGGTTCATTTTCATATACATCTAATGCTGCTCCAGAAATAATATCATTTTTTAAAGCGTTGATTAAATCAAATTCATTTATTATTTTCCCTCTTGCAATATTTATTAAAAATGCTGTTGATTTCATAATTTCTAGTTGAGATTTTCCAATTAATCCTACTGTTTCATTTGTTAAAGGGCATGCTATGATAATATAATCACTATTTTTTAATAAATGGTTTAATTCTGTGATTGGTAATAATACATCAGAGCTTTTTTTTATTTCTACTTCTTTTTGAGACCTTTTTGTAATAATTAGCTTCATATTAAATGCTCTACATTTTTTTGCAATTTTTTTACCAATTGCACCATAACCGATTATACCAACTGTTTTACCATTTAATTGTATCATTTCTTTCGATAAGGTCCATTGATTCCATATTTTATTATCTTTAAACCTTTCAGATAAATTAAACTTTTTTGATAAGTAAAGCATCATACCAATCACATACTCTGAGACTGGTTCTGAATTAATCCCTCTTGAATTTGTGATAATTGTTTTACTTTTCCTGATAGATTTGGATAAACTCTTATCTACACCAGCAACTCCTAAATGTATCCATTTTAAATTACCAAAGGAAAAATTAAACAATTCTTCAGAAATTTCATATGTTACCAAAATATCTAGTTTTGATATAACTTCTTTCAGATTATTATTATCTTTAATGAATATGAAATCTACTACTTTACGATCTTTAACCCTCATTTTTAATAAATTAAGTAGTTTAAAATATTTTGAAGGGTTTTTTGTAAGTTTTAATCCAATTTTTAACATAATTTTTAATATAAATATATTTTACAATTATAGTTTTAATAAATATTTAGTTTAGCAAGTTTTAAAAATCAAATTATTTATTATTATACTAATGTTAGAAAATAAATGTAATTTATTATAATAACTGTATTAAATACCTCTCTTACTTTGAAAAGTATTTAACTGTTGTAAAAAATGATTATATATTTAATTTCATGAAAATTAAATATTAAAAAATAACACTATAATTTATAATCATTATAATTACAGAGATATTAATACTTTAACAACTATGAAGGTAAGGTTACAATTTAATGAAATATTTTAAAGAATTTCTACTTGATCAAAAAGTTTTAGAATCGATAAAAGATTTAGGTTTTGAAACACCAACACCAATACAATTTAAAACTATTCCAGTTATTTTATCTGAGAAACAAAATATTATAGCAACTGCACAAACTGGTACTGGAAAAACAGCAGCATTTGGTTTACCATCAATTACCCTAACAATAAAATCAAACAAAGTACCTCAAACATTAATACTATGTCCTACACGAGAATTATGTCTTCAAATTACAAAAGATTTAATTAGTTATTCAAAATATGTTGAAAATATCAATATTGTACCAGTTTATGGTGGAGCAAATATGGATACACAGATTAGAAGTTTAAAAAAGGGTGCTCATATCGTTGTTGGTACACCTGGTCGAACGAAAGATATGATACGTCGAAAAAAATTAAATTTAAAATCTATTGATCGTATGATTTTAGATGAAGCAGATGAAATGTTATCTATGGGATTTAAAGAAGATTTAGAAGAGATTTTATCATCTACTCCAGAAGAAAAACAAATTTTGTTATTTTCTGCTACAATGTCAAAAAAAGTACTTGGTATCACACAAAAGTATATGAAAAATTCTTTGAAAATTTCAGTCTCTGGTCAAAACAAGGGCGTTGAAAATGTTAGCCATATTTTTTATATGGTTCAAGCAAAAGATAAATACGAGGTTTTGAAGAGAATTGCTGATTTAAATCCAAATATTTATGGTATTACATTTTGTAGAACAAGAAGAGATACAAAAGAAATTGCCAATAAGTTAATTCAAGATGGGTATAACGCAGATGCAATTCATGGAGATTTATCTCAAACTCAACGAGATGAGGTAATGGGAAGATTCAGGAAACAACAATTACAGATCCTTGTTGCAACAGATGTTGCAGCTCGTGGATTAGATGTTAATAATTTAACGCATGTAATTAATTATAATCTTCCCGATGAAACTGAAGCTTATACTCATCGTAGTGGAAGAACCGGTAGAGCTGGAAAAAGTGGAATATCAATAGTAATTTGTCATTCAAGAGAAATGAATAAGATTAAGAAAATTGAAAAACAAACAAAAATTAAATTCATTAAGAAGCAAGTTCCAACAGGAAATGAAATTTGTAGAATTCAGCTAATGGCATTGATTGAAAAAGTAAAAAATGTTAATATTGATAAAAATCAAATTGAACCATTTTTATCGGAAATAAATTATAAATTAAAATCTTTTAGTAGGGAAGACATTATAAAACACTTTGTTAGTATTGAGTTTAATAGATTTTTAAATTATTATAAGAATTCGATTGATTTAAATTTAAAGCTTGCAAAAAAGGATATTCTGAGTAAAAAAAACCCTCGTTTAGCAAAAATAAATCATAAATTTGTAAGATTATTTTTAAATCTTGGTTCAAGTAATAAACTCACACCCAATCGTTTGATGGGAATTATAAATGAATCATTAGGTTCTGATAATGCGAATGTTGGGAAAATTGAAGTTATGAAAAAATTCTCTTTTTTTGAATTTGAACATAAGAAAAAAACAATTTTAATTGAAAATCTTTCAAATCAAATATTCGAAGGTAAAAATATTGTAATTGAAGTTGCAAAAGAAAAGCCTGTTTCAGGAAAAAAGCATAATCACTCAAACTTTAATAGAAAAAATATCAAATCAAAAAAAAATAGATCAAAACGAAAACATAATTATTTCGGAAATAAAGAACAAAAAAGATTTAATAAACGTAACTAATATCATTGAAAGTCACTCAAAATACTTAAATTTTGATAAAATTCATACTAGATAATTTGATATATTCGTTTTTGAAATTAATTTTAGTAAATCATTTTTTAATTTTTAATAAAATTAGAATAAAACTTAATAAATAAGTGAGGTAGTAATTTTGTATAAAGTGTTAAAATTTGGTGGATCTTCAATTAAAACCGCTAAACTTATCAAAAATGTTACAAAAATTATTAAGAATGAAGAAAAAAAATATAAAATTATAGTTATTGTTTCAGCTATTGAGAGTATAACAGATAAATTAAATTACTTAGCTAAAAATATTAATAATCCCCAAATTTTTTTTAATTTATTTAACAAAATAAAAAACTTTCACCAAAAAATTATATCAAATTTAGGTCTGGTAATTTCAGAAAACATTAAATCTATTTTTAATGAATTAGAAAATGAAATGACCGGAAATACAGATTTAAATATATTGCAAGCTACAGATAAAATAACTTCGTATGGTGAACGATTATCCGCACATATTATTGCAGAATATTTATCTTCTATCGGTACTAAATCGAAATTTTTTGATTCTCGAAAAGTGATTTTGACTGACAATAATTTTGGTAATGCTTTGGTTGATCTTATAAGTTCTTATGAAAAAATTAAAAATTATTTTAATGAAATAGACTCAACTCAAATTGTTACAGGTTTTATTGGTGCTACTAAGCGAGGAGAAACTACGACTATTGGCAGAAGTGGATCTGATTATACAGCTTCAATCTTTGCTGCTGCATTGAATGCTAAAGAAATTCAAATATGGACAGATGTTGATGGAATTCTTTCTGCTAATCCGAAAGTAATTAAAAATGCGAAAACAATTAAAAATTTAAGTTATAGAGAGGCTATGGAGATGGCACATGCTGGTGCAAAAGTTATTTTCCCACCTACAATTATACCGGCCTTAAATCATAATATACCAATATCAGTAAAAAATACATATAATCCAAAAAAACCAGGTAGTGTCATAACTCGAAATGTTAATAGAAGAGATGGAGAAGTTATCGGAATTTCATCTCAATCAGGGATGACACTATTTAGACTTCAAGGTCCTGGAATGGTTGGTTCTTATGGTATTATAGGACGGATTTTTACTGTCTTAGCGAAAGAAAAAATTAACATTGTTCTCGTATCTCAAGTATTTAGTGAACATTCAGTTTGTTTTGTTATTCAAAGCGAGAAAATAAATATATCAAGAAGGCTATTAAAGGATGAATTTGAATTTGAGTTAAGAAACCATATAATTAATAGAATAGTAGTTGAGAAAAGTGTATCGCTTATAGCTTTAGTTGGCGAAGGAATGCGTAATAAATGTGGTATTTCTGGGAAATTATTTAAAGCACTCGGAGATAAACATATTAATATTATTGCAATTGCACAAGGTTCGTCAGAAACCAATATTTCAATAGTGGTTGATGACGAAAAAGGCGATGAAGCATTAAAAATTTTACACCTAGAATTTTTTGAAAATATCTATAAAACACCAGCAATATTTTTAGCTGGTGTCGGAAATGTGGGTAAATCATTATTGAAAATATTGAAAAACGATAAATTAAATACCTTTAATTTAAATGGAATAATTAGGCGTAAAAAAATGTTATTAAATCAATATGGGTTAGATATAAACAACCTAGAGAATAGTTTTAATAATCAAAGTATAAAAACTGATATAAAAACTATTATATCTAAATCAAAGAAAAATATGAATAAAATTTTTATAGATTGTACAGATAGTAAAAAAGTATCAGAAAATTATTTAAATCTAATGTCTAATGGATTTTCAATTGTTGCAGCAAATAAAAAAGCCAATACTATGAATTATAATTATTTTAAAAAGATAGATAATTTTTCTAAGAATAGTTATGTAAAATACAAATATGAAACAAATGTAGGAGCAGGTTTACCAATAATTTCTACAATTAAATCTTTAATAAGTAGCGGGGATAAAATTTTAAAAATTGAAGGTGTTCTCTCTGGTACCTTAAGTTATCTATTTAATAATTATAATGGTACTATTTCATTTTCTAATTTAGTTAAACAAGCAAAAAGGAAAGGTTATACTGAACCAGATCCTAGAAATGATTTAAATGGTCTAGATGTAGCAAGAAAGTTATTAATTATTGCTAGATTAATAGGTTTAAAAATAGAATTATCAGATATATATGTTAAAAGTCTTCTACCTGATAAAAGTGAAACGATGCCATCAATTTCTGAATTTTTAAATTTTTATAAGATTAAGGATAAAGAATTTGAAGCTTTACTTGAGAATGCAAAAAATCAAAATAAAAAGTTATGTTACATAGGTTCAATTAATCATAAAATCATAAAAGTCGATTTAGAAATGATAGATAGTAATCACAATTTTTATAACATAAGTGGGAGTGAAAATATTATATCAATTCAAACAAATAGATATTTTGAAAAACCAATTATAATTCGTGGTTATGGTGCTGGTGCAGAAGTTACCGCTGCTGGAATCATGGCTGATATAAATTCAATTTTGGAGGAAATTTGAAAAAGATAAAAGTTGGTATTTTAGGAGCAACAGGCATGGTTGGACAAAATTATCTTAGGTTATTGGAAAATCATCAATGGTTTGAAGTTAAATATCTTGCCGCATCAAATAATTCTGCAGGCAAAAGATATTCAGACGCTGTAAAAAACAGGTGGTTAATGGAAGAAAATATTCCAGAAAAATTTAAAAATATAATTGTTAGAGATGTGAAATCTTATGATTCGATTCCAAACGATATTAAGTTATTTTTTTCAGCAATTGATTTAGAAAACCAAGATTCTACTAAAGATCTTGAATTTGGTTACGCAAAGAAAGGCTTTGCTATTGTTAGTAATAGCTCGGCAAACAGATTAACAGAGGATGTACCGATTATCGTTCCTGAGATTAATCCTCAGCATTCCAAAATTATTTCATTTCAGCAGCAAAAAAGAAGTTTTCCCAAAACAGGTTTTGTTGTTTCAAAGCCTAATTGCTCTATTCAATCATATTTAATAGCAATACATGCATTAGAAAAACTTGGATATCCTATTAGTAATATTCATATTACCACGCTTCAAGCACTTTCAGGAGCCGGTTCAAACGGAATAAATGATAAAAATTGGAGATACAATATTATTCCGTACATAAAAGGAGAAGAAAAAAAAACTGAAAATGAAACACTTAAAATTCTTGGTAATTTAAAAAATGATAAAATAGTTATCAAATCTAATTTAGATATATGTGCAACTTGTATTCGTGTCCCTGTTATAAATGGTCATACTGCTGTAGTCAGTATTAAATTTAAATCATTGATACCAAATAAAAATGAAATTCTTAAAATTTGGAATAAATTTAATCCTAAAATAAAAGATTATCATTTACCATCATATCCTGAAACGCCAATTGTTTATAAATATAACAATGATCGACCTCAAGTAAAATTAGATGTAAATAATGAAAGTGGGATGGCTATCACCATTGGTAGATTAGAAAAAACTAAATTTTTTGATTTCAAATTTATTGGACTTTCTCATAATACAATTAGAGGTGCAGCGGGAGGAGCAATTTTAACTGCTGAACTACTTGTTAAAGATAAATATATAAAATATGACTGACTCTATTCGTGTAAAGGCTACAGGCTCGGTCTCAAACGTTTCATGTGGATTTGATTGTTTAGGATATTCTTTAAACCAGCCCGGTGATGAAATTACTCTTACAAAAAATTCACTGGGATCAATCCAAATTACGATGTCAGGAATTAAATCAGATAAAATATCATGTAATCCTTACCAAAATACAGCAGGAAAAGCAATTATTTCTATGCTTAATTATATCGAAAATTGTCCTGGATATGATTTACACATAAAAAAAGGAATTCCTCCTGGAAGTGGTATTGGATCAAGTGCAGCTAGTGCAGTAGGTGCTGTTTTTGCATTAAATCAAATTCTAGGAAAGCCGTTGAAGGAAGATGAATTAGTTATTCATGCTGTCAAAGGAGAAGAGGTTGCTTCAGGTTGTATTCATGCAGATAACGTTGCGCCTTCTCTCTATGGAGGAATGGTATTAATTAGAGATGATCGAGAAATTGATATTATTAATATACCCATTCCTAAATCATTATGGAGTATAGTAATTTTACCTGAATATACGATTAATACAAAATATGCTCGCCAATTATTACCGAGTGATTTACCTTTAAAAAAATCTGTTACCCAAGCAGGAAACTTAGCGGGCTTTACAATAGGATGTATGACATCTAATTTTGATTTAATTTCTAGATCAATGAAAGATTTATTTGCAGAGCCATATCGTAAAATATTGATTCCTGGATATGATGAAGTAAAAAAATCTGCACTATCAAATGGAGCAATCGGTTGTGGAATTTCAGGTTCAGGGCCTTCAATGTTTGCAATATCGACTAATAAAGAACTGGCTCATAAAATTGCTAAAGGTATGCAGTTAAATTTTAAAAATTTTGGATTAAAAAGTAAATCATATATCTCTAAAATAAACAAAAAAAAGCCACAAATTTTAGATTAATGAAATATATTAGTACAAATTTTAAGTCAAAATCAGTAAGTTTTCAGAAAGCCATTCTAAAAGGTTTAGCACCAGACGGTGGTTTATATATGCCAGAAAATATCCCACTTTTCACTAAAGATTTTTTTAAAGAAAAAAGAAATTATCATGAATTAGCTTTTGAAATGATTAAACCATATATTGGAGAAGAAATTGATGATTTAACGTTAAAAAAAATGTGTAAATCAGCATTTAATTTTCCAGTAACTGTTGTGAATATAAATTCAAATATAAATATTTTAGAGCTATTTCATGGACCAACATTAGCATTTAAAGATTTTGCAGCTAGATTTATGGCTAGATCAATACAATACTTTATACAAAATAAAAAAGATCAAAGAGTTGTTCTCGTTGCAACCTCAGGAGACACAGGTAGTGCTGTTGCAAATGGCTTTTATAAAGTAGATGGAATTAAAGTATATATCTTATATCCCTCTGGGAGAGTAAGTAAAATACAAGAAAAACAACTTACAACACTTGGTGAGAACATCAGAGCAATTGAAGTGGAGGGAAGCTTTGATGATTGTCAGAAAATTGTAAAAACTGCATTTTTGGATAAAAGTTTAAAAAATAATATCAAATTAAGTTCTGCAAATTCTATAAATATAGCCAGGCTTTTGCCACAATCAATTTATTATGCGTGGATTTGGAAAAAGTTAGGGTGTATAAATGATATTATTGTTTCAGTACCTAGTGGAAACTTTGGTAATATAACAGCAGGACTCATTGCTAAAAAAATGGGTTTACCAATTACAAATTTTATTGCATCTGTAAATGCAAATAATATTTTTCCTATTTACCTAAAACATAATAAATATTTTCCAAAATCTAGTATTTCAACTATTTCTAATGCAATGGATGTTGGTAATCCAAGTAATTTTTCTAGAATTAAATTTTTATATAATTCAAATATTAATAAAATTCGCAAAGATATAAAATCGAATAGTGTTAATGATATTGAAACAAAAAATTGTATCTTTAACTTGTATGAAAAATTCGGTTATTTAGCTGATCCTCATACTGCAGTGGGTGTATTCTCATTGGAGAAAATAATTAAACCTAATCAAACAGGTGTTGTTTTATCTACTGCACATCCTGCAAAGTTTGCGGATATTATCGAAACTGTTTTGGATACTAAAGTGGATCTACCAAAACGTCTTAAAGAATTATTAGAAATTAAAAAAGACAGTGTAAAAATTAAAAATAATTATAATAATCTGAAATCAATATTATTAGATGAAAATTTATAATCATTTTAAGTTAGTTGAATGATCCATATAAATTAACTTCTATATCGATATTATTTGATATTGGTACAAAAAGTAGTGAAGGTCTTTTTATATTGAAATCATCTAAGGAAATTTGGAAAACAGATTTTGCGGTAAATTGAAAATCTTTTAATGTATAATTTATTGGTATTAATATTTCATTTTTCACACCATTAATATTTAAAACTGCAGATAATGATTTTTCTTCTTGTAACGTATTTATGTTAACTTTTTTAAATTCCATGTATATATTAGGAAATTCAAAAGCATTGACATAATTTAGCATATTACTATCTCTGTTATCATTTTTACTGTTGAAACTAAACCAAGGAATTGAAAAATTTATATCACATTCTGTAAAATTTTTTTCACACAATAAATCTGATTCTACCACACTTGATATACCTGACCATTTGTGCAATGGATGATATCCCGTATATTTAACAGTATATTTTTCAATTCCAATTTGTTTTGAAGAAAAACTAAAAGAAATAAAAATAAGTATACTAAAAAAGAGTTTCATGGTAATAATGTAGTTAAAAATGCTAAAGAAAAAGAATAAAAAGTAATATTCCCCATATAATGATGAATATTTGAAGCCTTCTCAGAATAATTATATTCTATCGTCCCAGAATTATTTTTATAATCTAATGCTCCAGATGATAAATATCCCAAATAAGGCATTGTCAACATTCCAATGAAATGGATGTAAGATAAATATTTGTGTAATTTAATTGAAGATATACCATCAGAATATCGAAATGCTGGTGGTGCGAATATGGATAGTGATGCAGTAAAAATATAGCTACAAAATGTAGTGTACCCTAAATATTTATGTCTCATTTTATATTCTTGATTGCTATCTAATAATTTTTTACCCAAATAGTATTGATAGCTCATCATACCTAAAGTCATTAATCCCATACTTTGATGTGTTTTAAGCATTTTTTGTCGAAGTTTAAGTTCTTCTTTACGGTTTTTTGGAGCTAAATTTAGTTTACGAACAAGACCATTTTCACCCCATAAAATTTCTTTTGATTTTGGTATTTTATATTGCATTTTCGTTTCACATTTTAAAAAACAACCAAATATTAAGAAAAATATTAATAATTTAATTTTCAATTGCACACTCCAAAATCCATTTATTAATTATATTTATAGTATCTCTATCCATAACTCCAAACCAAGATGGTGGCATAGGATCTTCAACATCTTTTATCCATTCTAAAATAAGACCTTGTGTTGTGTCTCCTGGAATAAAATATTTGGATATATTAAATTCTGAATAGTTAGATAAATCTAATCCTGCTATAGCATTGTCAGATCTATGACAAGAAATACAATATTTATTGAATATGGGCTTAATATCTTTTTCAAATGTGTATTGAGGATGATAGTTTTCACAATCTATCATTTTCTCTGTTAGAAAGAAATCTGAACATGAAGAAAAAAATATTAAATTAATTAATAATACTAATATGTTTTTAATAATCAAAATTTATCTTTTAATCTTTTTATATTTTTGCTGCATAGTGAGTTCATTATGCATTTTATGATAATTATCTAAAAGAGACTGTTCAATTGCTCCAGTTTTAACAGCATTTCTCACCTCACAATTTGGCTCACTCATATGGTTGCAGTTTGAAAATTTACAAGATCTACCAATATTAAATATTTTTTTAAATGTAAAATTTAAATTATAATCTGATATTGATATACCCAATTCTCTAATTCCTGGTGTATCAATTAAAATACCTGAATTTTTTAAAATAAATAATTCTCTATGGCTAGTAGTATGCTGTCCTTTATTATTTTTTTTTCTCAAAGATTTAGTTAGCATAACCTTTTCACCGATTAAGTTATTAATAAATGAAGATTTCCCTGCTCCCGAAGAACCTATACAACAATAAGTTTTGCCACGTTTTATATAATGTTTTACTTCTTTAAATCCCTCTAATGACTTATTACTTAACATTAATATTTTTATATCTTGAAACCTTTTAGTAATTCTTTTAACACAAGAGTTAATTGTTTTTTTTTTTACTAAATCAATTTTAGTTAGAATAATGATAGGTATTACGCTAGATGCATGACAAATAGTAAGAAAACGATCTAATCTATTTAAATTAAAATCATACTTTATATCTTGCATTATTAATCCAAAATCTACGTTTGATGCAATCGCTTGTTCTTGATTTAACTTGTATATATTTTTGCGCTTTATGATAGATTTTCGTGGAAGTATCGTTTTGATATACGGTGTAGCTTCTTTTTTATTTTTAATTATTACCCAATCTCCCACGGAGGGTAGTTCTACCTGATTTTTGATTGAATATTTAAAGCTTCCAGGAACTAGTGCTAAAATATCGTTAAATCTCATTTTGACGGTGAATTTTGAATGATTTTGTTTAACTATGCGACCCAGATGATCAATAGATAGTTGATTTTTATTAAGATAGTTTAAATGACTATCAGTTAAACCTAGCGGTTTTAAATACAAATATTCTCAGCCTTTTCGTTTGATAAACTATTTACATAAAGAGAATTATTATCTATTTCTTTCATTATACAATTCCAAAATTTTATACGCAATTTTAAAGCTTGCTTTGCTATTTCTATGCAATCCAACCACTTTTCTTTACTATTCTTACATAAATATTTAATCATATTAATTGACATGGGACCATGCTCATCACCATCAATCTCAATATGTCGATTTAAGTAATAATTAAGTTTTTCACAAGAAATATGAGATTTTTTTTCGATATTATTCACTATTTTTATAAACATTTCAGGAATGATATCTTCCCTACCAAAGGTAAAAACAGAGGCAATCTTATGTGATTGATTTGTTGATATTATGTTGAAAGTAAACGTAAGAAAGTCTTTAACTTCTTGTTTGGTTTTAAGTGTTTCTATAGACTTAAATACAGACTGTCCTGAAGAAATTTTATCTAATAATTCATAAATAATTTTTGTGTTAGCTCCAATTTGATTCATCGCATCTATGTACATTTTGAAATGACTTTTGGGTAAATTATTTATATCTAAGTCTGATTCTTCACCAATCACAATTTCATTAATAAATCGTGTTAGAGTTGGATTTTCAGAAGGAATCCATGGAACTGTTGTTGTAGATAAATTAGATTGAAGTGATTTTAATAAGGACATAAAGTCCCAAACTGCAAATACATGTATTTCACAAAAAGTTTTAAGATCATCAATTGTATTTACTTTAGTATATAAGGGATGTGTTTTTAATTTATTTTTTAAGGGAAGTAGTTGACTTTTTAATTCTAAAATATTACTCATGTATACGTTATCTAACCAATTTTATTATATATAATTTGATTATATTTATATAATTTAAACCAAATAATAATTGTAACTATACTTATTCAAATTTAAATAAAAATCAGTAACCACATATTAATTATCTTTAAATAAAATATTCATTAAAACTACCTGTTCGACTGATTTTGCTAAAGCATTTAAATTATAACCACCTTCTAAACCAAATAAGCATTTACACTGAATCTTCAAAATTTCAGATGTCATTTCACCAAAATTGTTTGATGATAATTCAAAGTTAGAAATACCATCAGCTTTGTGTGCGTCAAAACCAGCAGAAATAATAATCAAATCGGGTTTAAAATTTATAATTTTAGGTAAGAGGGTGTTATAAAACATATTTTTATATTCTAACCAATCAGTTTTAGCAGGCATAGGAATATTTAAAATATTATTCGTTGCTCTTTTTTCTTGTTTGAATCCTGTTCCGGGATAGAGTGGATATTGGTGAATAGATGTATAAAGAATATTTTTATTAGATTTGACAATATTCTCTGTTCCATTTCCATGATGAACATCCCAATCAAAAATAGCAACTTTTTTTATAAAATTATTTTCTAGTGCTTTATATGCAGTTAGAGCTGCATTTGAAAATAAACAAAATCCCATAGATTTATTGAATTCAGCGTGATGTCCTGGTGGCCTAGAAAGGACAAATGCAGGCTTCCCATTTATAACTTCATTTAGACCTTTTAGCCATGCTCCAGCCGCTAGCAATGCTACTTCAAAACTATCTGAAGATATTGGCGTATCAGCATCTAGATGGCCACCGCCCTTTTTAGATAATAGTTCTACATTATTAATCATTTCTTCTGAATGAATCTCCAATAATGTTTTTTTTGAAACTTTTTTTGGTTTAACCCATTTTATATTATTTTTATATTCAAGTTTTTTTAAACGTTGAACAATTGATTTTAATCTATCAGGACTTTCTGGATGGTGAGAGCCTGTATCATGTTTTAAAAATTGTTCTGAATAAATTAGCGAAATTGTTTTCATGTTTAGTTAATAATGTATAATTTTTATAAAATAATATTGTTGTAATTTAATTTATAAAAAGTTTTGTTATCAATTAAGATTAACAATATTTTACACACAATATAAAAACAGATATTTTTATTTCTCTTTTTTTATAAAATTTATATAAAAATTTTATATCCTTAATTAAAATTATATGAAAAAATTTATTATTTTTACACTTATTGCTATTTGTTTTTCAGAAACATATCAACGATCAGTTTTAGATAAAATTAATGAAGTTTATTATTCAAAAAGTCCTAATAATTTGAATTTAAGGTTCGATTCTGAAATTTCATACAATGATGGATCAAACGGTTATGGTGAGTTTCGTTTCAATAATGGTGAAAAAGCAGCCATGTGGTATAGACCATTGACAAAATGTGTTGTTGAGGGTATCCAAATTTACTTTCCAAATTCTACTGATCTCGTTAATTCAGAAATTATAATTAATTTGAGATCCATACTAAGTCATACATCAATAGGAATTCCTGCAAATATGGAATATAATTTTTCCCAATATAATTTAACAATTGGTGATTTTATGGGTGATATTTTACATACTCAAATCTTCCAATTAGACGAAACTATGCTTGAACAGGTTTTAAATATAAATTTTAGCTCTCAAGTTGATGTCGGTAATAATGATTTTGCTATTGAAATAATTGGTGATTTTGGGGGAGATAATAATGATTTAATATTTTGGGATGGAGTAAATGGAATGAATTCAGATTATAACCATGGTTTTAAATATTATCCTGATGGAGCGTCATTTTGTCTTGAAGGCTGCTGGGTACCGCGATTAAATTTTGGCATTTCAGCAAGAGTAAATTATTATGGAGATCATCCGCCTATTATTTCTAATATTCAAGACTTACCAGATAAATATTATAGTTGTCATATAGGATCCCATGAGGTGAATGCTGAAATTTTTGATATTGGTACAAGTATATATGATGGTCAACTTACAAGTGTTAAATTCTATTATGAAAATGGATTTGAAGTTATAGAAATTGATTATACAAATACTGCATCAGATAACATATATACCGGACAGATACCACAACACCCAATTGGTACCACGATAAATTACTGGTGGGAAGCAACAGATAATGCTTCGGATTTTACGGATAATTCTAATCAACACACAATACAGCGAGTACCAAAATCATTTGTAATTCGTGAGTACAATCAAGGAGCTGATATATTATTAATTGATGATAGCCGTTATTCTATTGAAAATACAAAGATGAAAAAAATTCATGAAATTTTAAATCAATTAGGTTATTCTACGGATTATTTAAATACGAAAGATAGTGGGATATTATCATCTTGCGGGTTAGACTACTATTCAAACTATATTTTACTACAAGGACTAAATGGCTCAGGTAATCTGTTAGTAGAATCATTTTTAGAAAATTATTTTATTTCAAGAATGTCAGAGGGTGCCAATATATTATTTTCTTCAGTTGATTATATTAACGAAGTAGCTTCATTTAATGAAGGTTGGAATGAAACAAATATTGATCAGAATCATTTTTTATTTAATTTTTTACATGTGAATCAATTTTACAATGATAAAAATCCAAATAACATTCAACAGAATTTAAAGGGTGTTATTTATAATCAAATATCAGAAAATATAAATAACTTTGTTGTTAATTCACCCTACACTCAAAATTATTTTGATCTTGTTCTACCTACCGCAATTGCGAATGAAATATTTCAAATTTTTGATGAAGAGTTAGGTGAATGGACACAATATGGCGGGACGATTTACGATGGAATATATAAATCTATTTTTCTTCCGTGGCATTTGGAAGGCATTGAAAATGAAGAGATCCTATCAACTATATTAGAGGAATCGCTTGATTGGTTTGGTGTTGAAAAAACTCCTATTTTTTTAAATATTGAAGGTCCGCATGGCTATATTTTTGAAACAAATAACCAACAGATTGTTGTAGAAGCATATGATGAGGAAAATGATGAAATTTATGCTGAACTTTTTTATTCAATAAATAATTCCATGAATATAGTCATACCTATGCAAAATTTGGATGAAAATACATTTTCAGCAGAAATTCCATCTCAGCCTGAAGGGAACGAAGTAACCTATAAAGTTATTCTATCCGATATTAGTGGACAAATTGAATCTCAAGAGTATACTTACGAAATCTATCAAATAAATTCATCGATTCTTCTTATTTTAAATAATGAAATGGAAGTAGGTCAATTAAATTATCCCTCAGAATATTATTTACTGAATTTTGTCAATTATGAAGAAACAGGAAATTTTAATTATTTTATCGCACCTGATTATTGGACATTAACTGAACACGGTCTTACATCAGAGGTTTTATTAAATAAGTACAGTACAATTATTGAGATAACTACAACTGCTGATTATGATTTACATCCTGATTATAATGAACACCTTAATTTGATAAAAAATTGGCTTGATAATGGTAATAAAAATTATTTTTTAGCAGGTGATGAAACTTTTGCATTAGTAAACGGTAATTGGTCAGATGTTAATTATCAAGAAGATGACATATTATTCCAGTTAGGGGTCCAATCTACAATTAATGACGTATCGTGGGGTGGAGTATCTAATTTATATCCTGTAGAAAATGATGTATTATCTGATGGAATATATGGCCACTTAAATCAAAATCAGTTATTAGAATACGACCCAGAAAATATTATTGGATATACAAATTGGATGGATGCTTTTATTCCAACATCTGAAACAAATATTTCTATAGAGGATAATAATGGTAACGCTGTTGTTGTTAATAAAAATTGGGAAAACGGAAATAAAACAGTATTTATGGGTATTGATCCTATATCTTTAACTTCAACATCAAATTATTGGTATGGGGTATCAGAATATGGATTGATTGCTCAAGCTTTAAATTGGTTTGGTATAACTTCGTTGGAAACAGGATATAATATTTTTGATATTCCAAGTAATTTTAAGTTATACCAAAATCAACCAAATCCATTCAATCCAATAACAAAAATAAGATTCTATGTTCCATTTAATACAAATATTGAATTAACAGTTTATAACTTGTTAGGTGAAAAAATTATAACATTATTGCACCAAGAATTAAATACTGGGGTATATACACAAGTATGGAATGGAAAAAATCATTTAGGTATTGATGTACCAAGTGGTGTTTACTTTTATAAATTACTAGCAGATAATTTTATAAAAACCAATAAAATGATATTAATGAAATAATCAATTATTCTTTAATTCTATGATACTTACGTTTAATTTTTAAAAAGTATTCTATAACAATACTTTTTTGATAAAAATGTGAAGAATCATAATTTGGATCTAAAATTTTAAGTTTCTGTCTCTTGTTTTGAATATAGTCATAGTTTAAAAAAATCCAAATAATTGCTTTAATTTGGGCATATGCGAAAGTGAAGTTAAAAGTAAAAATTTCTTTTAATATAGAAATCAATTCAAAGATTATTCTTGGAATAAGATATTTCATTAAATGAGTCTTGGAGTTATTTGCCAACATTAAAATTAAACTATTTCGATGATTAAGATATTTTTTTTGCGGAGATTGATATGATAAGGTGGCTCCTCCAATATGAAAAATAACAGAGCTCGGTTGAACATAGACTTTGTAGCCTTTTAATTTACATTTCCAATGGTAATCAATTTCTTCAAAATGTGCGAATAGTTTTTGATCAAAACCTCCGACTTTTTTAAAAATACTTTTTCGTGTAATAAATCCTGTTCCTGATGCCCAAAAAATTTCAATGGAATTATCGTATTGTCCCTTGTCTTTTTCAATTGTTTCAAATATTCTTCCTCTCACGAAAGGAAAACAATACTTATCTAAAAAACCACCTGATCCGCCTGCATAATCAAAATAATTTCTATTTATCGCATTTAAAATTTTAGGTTGAACAGAGGAAATAGATTTATTGGACTCTAATTTATTGACAAGAGGCTCAAGCCATCCTTCGCGATGTAACGTATCGTTGTTTAGGAAAACTAAGTATTTACCTAATGCTATATTTGCTCCTTCGTTACATCCTCCAGCATAACCTTTATTTTCAAAACAATCAATTACTTTTACATTAGGAAATTGAGTTTTAATTAAAGAGACACTATTATCCGTGGATCCGTTATCAACGACAATTATCTCTTTATTTAAAAAACTTGAATTTGATAAAGATTGTAAACAATTTAAAATTATTTTCTCTTTATTAAAATGAGGAATAATTATTGATATAAGAATATCCTGTTTCTGTTGAGATTTATTTATCATGGTCTATTTTAAAATAAAATAGATGTTATTTAAATATTTGAATCATAGCTTGGTTTTTGAATCTATAAATTAATTATTTAATTGAGATTTTAAACTATTTAAAAGTCCTTGGATTTGAGAGTCATTTGGATACCTGATAAGCCAATTTTCTAATAATTGAACTGCATCATTAATCCTATCCATTCGAGCTAAAGATTGAACAGTTGAATACATATATTCGATATTTGTTGGATCTTTTTCATATAGGCGATAAAAAATATTATATGCTTTATCATAATCATTTAGTTCAGATAAATACATTTGACCAACGTTTAGTAATGTTTCGTTGCTAACTCTATTTCTGTTTTCAATAATTCCTAAACGTTTTATATATTCATTTTCATCTCCTAGCATGAAATATATTTGAGCAACTTGAAGTTCTAGTTTGTCATTATTATAGGGAAGCATATCCGATGGAAAATAATTCTCCATATTGTTTAAAATTTCAATTGACTCTACTTTTTTATCGTTTGCACCATTTATGCTATTGATAACTAATTGAAGAAAACTTGCTCTGTAGTTTTGGACTAATCTTTGTATATTGAAGTTAAAATAAACATCAGGATTATTCATATTTCTATAATGATAAAAACCCTTTCCAGTGTTCAAATATTCATCGTACTGTTCAGGTGTTCTAATAATGTAGTCAACATCAGGTGATTGAATAATATTTTGTTTCATCTTCTCATAATTTATTGATGAAACCTTTTTTGGGTGAAGTTTAAAAACCATTCCCTCCATTTGTAAATATTCATCAAGACCTATACGATTATCATCAGACACCGTTACTGCAAAATATATTGGTCTTTCCCATTTACACGCTTGAATTAAACGATAAATCATAATATCCTGAACACGAAGAAATTTATTATGATATGTTGGCTTTAATATCCATGTAAGTCCAGAATCAGTTCCATTTTCTGGTCCAGGTATATTCATTTCTTTAGCTTCCCAACGCATCGGAGCTATATTAGAAATGTCGTTATCATTCATTTGAATCGGAATTTTAGGATCAAAATCGCGCATTTGCTCAATATACCAATCAGTATTAAGTAGTGAGAGATTAACAACTCTTACATCTTTACGAACACCTTCAACTTCCTGGAGATACCAGAGTGGAAAGGTGTCATTATCACCATTAGTAAATATTATTGCATATGGTTCGCATGAATTTAACATATTGTATGCATAATCCCATGCTACATAATTTCCCGAACGATTATGTTCTTTGTAGTCAGTTTTCAACATGGTGATTGGCATCAAAAAAGTGATTAATGAGAGAAATAAAATAACAAAGTAACCTTTTCTATCATTAAATATTTTTTGCAATGTTTCAACAGTACCAGCAATACCAATTCCTATCCATATAGAAAAGGCAAAAAAACTTCCTACATATGAATAATCTCTTTCTCTTGGTTGCGGGTCATATTGATTTAGATATAAAATAATCATCAGGCCTGTGGCGAGAAAAAGAGAGAGTATAGCTAATCCTCTTTTCCAGTCTTTATTAAAGTGATAAAATATTCCAATTACACCAAATACAATTGCAAAAGGAAACATATATCTAAGTGGATTTATTCCATCAAGGGATTTTATATAATCGCCTTTTTTTGTGAATAAAGGCCAATTATTATCTCCTCTACCCACAAATTGCCATGCAAAATATCTTAAATACATTTCTTTAAATTGATAGTCAAATACAAAATTTGAAACATCTTCTTTTGATGGGTTTTGTCTGCTTAATGTCCATCTATTTGAATAACTAGAATTTTTTAAGCTTTGTGCACGGTCTGTTATACTCCAATCTCCGTATTGCTCACGATTCAAATAAGATATGGCTTTTGGTATTGTACTTGGATCATTTTCATTAATGAAAGGTGCTTGTTGTGCCCTAATAAAAATTGATGCATATGTAGAATATCCAACGATCACAAGGAAGAAACTTGTGAATATAGTAGCACTCGTAAAATATTTATTTTTAATGCAGTGGTAAATTAGTCCAATAAACATTATTATAATGAATATTATAGATGTAATCCCAAAATTTTGTGCAATATTTGGAAGTCCTTTAATTATTCCTTGGTATATAATCAAATAAACTATCACTGGAATTGGTATAAGCATGAGGAATGATGATAACGTATACTTTCTTTTCTTAAAATAAACGATTAAAGCAAGAAATGGTAAAGTTAATAAATTAAGTAAATGTACACCTGTGGCAATACCTATCATATACGCAATTACAATTATATAGCGAACATTACCCTTAGTACCTTCTTTCCTTGACCATAACAAAATTAACCAAACTACAATTCCTGTAAAGAATGTCGACATTGCATATACTTCTGCTTCAACAGCATTGAACCAATGAGAGTCTGTTACAGAAAATGTTAGAGCTCCGACAAAGGAACTCCCATAATTTATAATTGCATCTTTATAACTACTTGTAATTCCTCTAAATTCTTCAATTAAATAAACAGTAATAAGATAAAGAAACATTACTGAAAACGCAGAGGAGATTGGAGACATTAAGTTTACACGTGCGCCAATATCTGAAAAAGTTGGGATTTGACTGAATAAATTACCTAGTAGAAGATATAGCGGGCTCCCAGGAGGGTGTGGTACACCCATAATATAGGAAGTTGCAATAAATTCACCACAGTCCCAAAAAGATGCAGTTGGAGCCATTGTTAATAAATATATTAAAAAAGATATAAATAATGTAATGAAGGCTATTATATTATTTATTTTAAAGTAATGTTTTCCCATTTGGTAATTCATGATTTATATTTAAGATAATAAATAAAGCAAGCTAATATACACAAGTAATAAGTACTAAATATATTACTTTACCCAGTTTGCAAATATGCATACATATGTGCATATTCTTTTTTAAACTTTTGAAAAATTCTTTTGTGGTTAAAAAGTTCTAGATTTGGGTCTTGATAAATAATTTCAAATGCATATTTACGAGCAATTCGAGCTATTTTCCCATCTTTAGAAATATCTGCTATTTTTAGTTTCATATATCCATGCTGTTTTGTGCCAAAAAAATCACCTGGTCCTCTTAGCCTTAAATCTTCATCAGCAATTTCAAATCCATCAGAGGTAGATTCCATTATTTTTAATCTTTCACTAACTTCATCATTACTCGGAATTAATATGCATACACCTGCTTTTTCCCCTCTTCCAATTCTCCCCCTGAGTTGGTGTAATTGTGCAAGTCCAAATCTATCAGCATTTTCAATAACCATTACCGTTGCATTAGGAATATCTATACCAACCTCTATAACAGTGGTTGCAATAAGTATTTGCAGGATATTTTCTTTAAATTCTTTCATCCTTAAATCACGATCTTCAGGTTTTAATTTACCGTGAATAAATCCTACATTTAGGTCTGGAAAAATATTTTTAGATAATTTTTCATATTCAGTTTCGGCCGATTTTAAATTTAATTTCTCTGATTCTTCAATTAATGGATAAACAAAAAAGCACTGATTTCCAGATTTTACCTCTTTTTTAATAAATTTATAAATTTTGTGTTCTTGAGAAGAATTAACAACAAACGTTTTTACAGGTTTACGATTACTGGGTAACTGATCAATTATTGTAACGTCCATATCTCCATGATATGTAATTGCAAGTGTTCTTGGTATTGGTGTTGCTGTCATCGCTAAAATATGTGGATGATTTCCTTTATTTAAAAGTGCTTTACGTTGTTCAACACCAAAACGATGTTGTTCGTCAATAATAACCAATCCTAGATTATTAAACTCCACGTCATGCTGAATAATAGCATGAGTACCTATAAGCAGTTGAACCTTACCATTTTTAATTAGGTCAAGAAGACCATTTCTTTCTTCACCTTTCTTTCCACCAAGTAATAATTCGACTTTTAACCCGACTAAATCTGCTAACCTCTTTATTGTTTTATAATGTTGTCTGGCTAAAATTTCTGTAGGTGCTAGAAATGCTATTTGTCCCTCATTATCTGCAACTAAACTAGCAGAAAGTAACGCAAGAACAGTTTTTCCACACCCTACATCACCTTGTATGAGTCTATTCATTTGTTTAGAATCAGAAATATCTTTTCTGATTTCTCTCATTCCTTTGATTTGAGCACCTGTTAATTTAAATGGTAATTTTTCGTAAATATTTTTTGTATAGTTACCAATTTTAGGATATGCTTTTGTGGTTTCTTTTTTTGTGTAAATTCTCTTTTTTGCCATTAAAATTTGAAGGAAAAATAGTTCATCAAATTTTAATCGATAAATTGCTTGATTTAACTTCTCTTTATTTTCGGGTTGATGAATATATTGGATTGCTTCTTTGTATGAAATTAATCCAATTTTATTTCGAAACTTTAAACTGAAACAATCATGTAAGCTTTCATTAGAATGAAGTATAGCATTTGATATTATCTTCCTGAAACCACTACTTTCTAAACCTGCTGATTTTAATGAAGCTGAACTTGGATATTGAGCTATTATTTTACCTGTATTATTTGGATCTTCATTTTTATTTAATATGTCATAATCTGGATGACTTATAGTAAAACCTTTGTAGAAATCAACCTTTCCAAATACAGCTATTTTTTGGTTGATGTGAAATTTTTCAGAAATCCATGATATTCCATTAAACCAATTACACAGTAATTTTCCATAACCATCATCTACAGTAATTTGGAAAAAATTACTTCGTCTTGTTCTTCTAAAACCTTGATTTATCACTTCTCCAATAATTACTGCTTCCTCACCAACTTTGAGTTGATTTATTGGTTTAATATTTGTTCTGTCAAGGAACTTTCTGGGATAATAATGAAGCAAGCTTCTAACATCAAATATTCCAATTTTATTAAGAAGTTTCCCTCTAACCGGTCCAACTCCCTTTAAAAATGTAATTTCTGTATCTAATGGATTATTGGAAAATGTACTCATATGTATGATTTATATTTTTAAAGAATATAAATTTTCTTTTAATTTTTTTATACTTTCAAGGTATTTTATTTGTTTTTGCTGCTCATTATCGACGACTTTTTTAGGTGCTCTTGATAAAAAATTTGCATTATTTAATTTCTTATTTACACTATTTAGTCTTCCTTCAAAATCTAAAACTTGTTTTTCAAGACGCTCTGTTTCCTGTTTAATATCGATTAAACCAGACAATGGTATAAAAATCTCCATTTTGTTAACAATACCTGTAGATGATTGTTTGGGTTTTTCTATATTTTCACCAGTCTTAAGTTCTACCACTTTAGCTAATCGCTCTAAATAGCTTCTGTGAGATTTTAATACGTCTGTATTAGTATCTTTACCTCTGACAATCATTGAAATTGGCTTAGATGGTGGTACATTCAAACTTGATTTAATATTTCTAATCGTTGTTATTGAATCTTTGATGATTTTCATATCCGATTCAGCTTTACTATCAATATATTTAGGATCAGGTTTGGGCCATTTCGAAGAAATTAATAGAGTTTCTTTTTTTCGTTTAAAAGTAGTCCAAAGCTTTTCGGTTATATATGGAGTATATGGATGTAATAGTTTGATTATTACCCTCATAACATGAAATGCAACAGATTTTGATGTTTCTGTTTGCTCAATATTATCACCATATAATCTAACTTTTGTAAATTCAATGTACCAATCACAATATTCTGACCATACAAAATCATAGACAATTTTAACAGCATCGTTTAATCTATATTGAGAATATGCAAAATCAACGTCCTTTATCGTATTATTCATTCTTGATAAGATCCATTTATCGCTGATATCTAAATTATTCACATTAATATCTGAGAGTGATTTTGGCAAATTCTCATTTATATTCAACATTAAAAATCTTGAGCAATTCCATATTTTATTCATGAAATTCCTTCCTTGCTCTATTCTCTCTTCAGAAAATAGAATATCTAAGCCTTGCGGTGCAATTAGTAGCATACCTACTCTTAGGGCATCAGCTCCATAATTATTTATTAGATCTA